>Ga0105047_10005737_pt1 | contig 21199 bp, 20 predicted proteins | sample MAT04_FD_78384 | JGI IMG/M metagenome (GOLD analysis project Ga0105047, IMG submission 78384) | Freshwater microbial communities from Lake Fryxell liftoff mats and glacier meltwater in Antarctica - MAT-04 (megahit assembly) | ecosystem: Environmental > Aquatic > Freshwater > Ice > Liftoff... | reverse complement strand
TGTGACCCTATAGAGAATCGAACTCTAGTTACCTGGATGAAAACCAGGTGTCCTAACCACTGGACGATAGGGCCATTCGGCGAGCATAGTGCAAGCCAAGTATTAATTTTTGTTGTGGGCCCACTGGGATTCGGACCCAGGACACCCTGCTTAAAAGGCAGGTGCTCTAACCAACTGAGCTATAGGCCCCACAATTAACTATTTATATAAACCATTGTACTACGCGGTCTTAATAACCAACTGGTATCCCAGACTACTACGTGTCTGGATACATGTCTCAGGTCGCCTGAGGCGACTTGATGTGTAGCTATAGGCCCCACACGATAAATTACCGTACCGGCTATTTTATCAGAAAAATCGAATCTTAGTAACTAAATCTCTTATTATCTGGATCACATAACAAATGATACCTACGTTACAGTAATTGAATTAATTACCATATAAAATCAATATATTATGTCTACTAAAACATTAAATAAGTCCAAAGAGAACAAAAAAATTATCGACTCTGCTATCGCAAAAGTAGCGGGTGCAGTCATGGTGGCTAGTGTCGCAGTCGAAAAGGCTATGGCAATAAAAGACGAGGCCATAAATGAAATAGAGTCTATAAAATCACAAGTTAATTCAAAGGCAAAGCGTAACGCTGTTAAAAAAATTAAGAATGATACAAAAATAAATTAAGATTTTTTGGCTTCACGAATCTTGGTAGCGGCTTTGCCAATCAAGTCACGGAGGAAGTAGAGTTTGGCGCGGCGAGTGAAACTGGCTTTCTTGATTTCGATTTTAACTACAACTGGAGCATGGAGTGGGAAGATCTTCTCTACTCCTATTGAGCCTGTAGCGATCTTGCGGACGACAAAGGTAGGATCGTCTTTGGCGTGAATTGCGATCACGACACCTTCAAAAATCTGAATACGGGATTTTTCACCTTCTTTGATACTCTGGTGGACGCGGACGGTGTCTCCGACGTGAAAAGTAACTTCTTTGTGTGTTGCTGAGTTGGCCATGTGGAGTATTTTACCAGGATAACCATTCGACTGCAATGGTGATGATGAGCATATCTTGAAGTTGACGCTTGTCTATCTACCCATCATCCTAGGCTGAGGTTCCCTCATACCACTTCCGGGCCCTTGATTGTGATAGAGATCACGGAAATAGCCACGACGAGAGAGAAAATCGTTTATCCCTAATTGATTGAGCAAAACAGCTCCAAGGACCAGTCCCGCGAAAATGATGGTCAGAATGAGTGCAAAATTCCGCTTGTATGAAAAATCGTAGCGACGAAGCAATGCAATCCCAACGAGGATCCCCATAATTGCAAAGAGAGGCAGGTACCATGGCACCATAGTCAGTAAAAGCGTGAGTTTGCGCGTTGCGCCATACCCCGGGTGAGTCACCCTAAACAAGAATAATTGCAACATGAGCATCACAATAGCCGAGGATACGAAAAGTCCAATACCAGAAAGTAGCGAACCAAGAGTAAAAATGTAACGTGATTTGACTTTGATTTGTTCTTTTTCGATTTTAGCGATAACTTTGTCTTTTAAATTTTTTGACATAGATCCTTTATAATTTTTTTTGCTCTGTTAATGCGGGCAGAGACTGTACCCATGGGCAGACGTAGAATATCCATAATTTCTAAATATGACTTGTCTTCTAAATAATAGAGTACGAGCGGACCGCGATATTTGGGTGGCAAGCCTGATAAACACTTGGTGACTCGCTGTTTTATTTCGTGTTTCGAGATACTGTCTTCGGGATCGACTTTGACAAAATAGTCTAAGTAATCCTCCCAGGGCATAGATACCCGGCGTGAACGCATTTGACTCACGCCAGTATTGTGGGCAATACGATAGATCCAACTACTAAACTTTTTCTTGATATTAAAGCTTTGGATGTTTTGATAAACCTTGATAAATGTTTCTTGCACTATATCCTCTGGCTCGCTACTGCCGAGATAACTTGTATAGCGAAGGAGGGGTGCTTGGTAGCGATCGATCAGCGTGGTAAGGGCTTTAATCTCGCCAGATTGTAGGCGTATGGCAAGTGACTCGTCCGTATGAGATGAAGTTGGTTTTGCCATACGTCTATTGTACCTTTACCTATTTTGGTAACCCATTCCACGCCCACCCATACGGTTTGCGCCTAGGTTGTATTTGGCGCGGAAGGCGGACAGGGCGTCTGCACCTTGCTCGTGAGCGACGGCAAATTCTTTGAATATTGCTTCGTTCGTCACGACACGCTTGATACCTTGGCCTCGACCTTCCATGAGTTTGAGCCAACCTTGGTAGTCGCCTTTTGCAAAGGACTGCTCCATGGCCTCGTGGCGTTCTGGAGAATAGTTGGGGCCCCTGACACCGGGATCTCCCTGGTAGGCAAATATTGGTTTGGCGAGTGCAATTGTCGCAACGCCGATTAAGGTAGCTAGAACTAGTTTGTTCATATGACTATCCTCCTTTCTACAGGTAATACGCGAATGGAGGAACTTTTCTTGCAACCATCGGAATTTTCTTAATAAGATTTAAAATTTGCTAAGATGTAGTCATGTAGTCAGGCCTACAGGGTCTGACCCTGAAGGCTCCCCCTTATAGAAAACTATGAGAGTTTGACCGCGGTATTGAGGAACGCTAGAAAGATCGGATGAGGAGCAAGCGGGCGGGACTTGTACTCGGGATGGGCCTGAGTGGCGAGAAAGAAGGGATGATCCTGCTGATCTAGCTCGATCATCTCAACAAAGAAATCGTCTGGTGAAGTTCCTGAGATAATTAGACCTGAAGCCTCTAACTGGGCGCGATAGGCGTTGTTGACCTCGTAGCGGTGACGATGGCGCTCAGAGATCTTGGTAGTGCCATAGATCTGCTGGGCTAAGGTACCCTCTTTGAGTACACAGTCGTAACCGCCCAGACGCATACTGACCCCGTTGCCTTTGATGCGCTGGTACTTGGGGTCAAAAGGTATATCGTGGACAATGGGGTGCTTGGTAGCAGGGTCAATCTCTGTGGAGGTGGCACCCTCTAACCCTAATACATTGCGAGCGTATTCAATAGTCGCAAGCTGGAGGCCGTAGCAGAGACCCAAATAGGGGATTTTGTGTTCGCGAGCGAACTTGATGGCTATGATCTTACCCTCAGTACCCCGTGCTCCCCACCCAATGGGGACGATAATGCCCTGGACACCCTCTAGCTGTTTGGTACCCTCTTTTTCGATCACAGCGGAATTGATACTGCGAATGTCGAGCTCGATCCCCTCGTGAATACTGGCATGGTCGAGTGCCTCAAAGAGCGCGTGATAACTATCTTTTAAATTGTAGTCACCGGTTTTGAAATATTTACCCACTATAGCCAAAGTAATTTTCTTGGTTTTTGGTGCAAGGGCTTTGTGGACAAACTTTTCCCAGGCTGTAATGTCGGATGGCCTATCTTCTAGTCCTAGACGCTCAAGAATTTTACTATCAAATTCTTGAGATCTAAACTCGAGCGGAACCTGGTAGATGCTTGGCAAGTCGCGATTGACGATCACGTCCTCGGCGTGCATATTGCAAAATAGTGCCAGACGATCACGGCGACGCTCGTCGAGATCTCCCTCGGTGCGTGCCACGAGGAAATCGGGCTGGATGGACATGGCGTTGAGCTGTTTGACGGAGAGCTGAGTAGGCTTGGTCTTGGGCTCGCCCACATGGGCTGGAGTAGGAAGATAGGAGACGTGGACATGGACGACAGTATCGCGCTCACGGAGTTTCATGATACGACTAGCTTCGTAGTAGAGTACGTTCTGATATTCGCCGGCAGTACCACCGAGCTCGACTAGGCAGATCTCTGCTTGGTCTAGTTCTGTGGCAGTCTTGATGCGGGAGATAATCTCGTCTGTAACGTGGGGAATGGCCTCGATATCCTCGCCTCCGTAGCCATTTTCGCGTTCGCGGTCGATCACGGCTTTGTAAATCTGACCCATAGTGATGAAGTTGTGGCTACCGAGATTTTTCCCCAAGAAACGCTCGTAGTTGCCTAGATCCATATCGGTCTCGGTGCCGTCTTCGCACAAGAATGCGTCGCCGTGCTCAAGAGGATTGATGAGACCGGAATCAAGGTTTAAATAGTTTTCGCATTTGACTACGGTCACTGCGTACCCTTTGGCCTGGAGAAGCATGGCAAGTGAGCTGGTAGTGATACCTTTGCCTAGAGAGGAGAGAACACCGCCTGAAATGAAAATGTATTTTGTGTTGAGCGGCATGGTTTATTATAACAAAATTTATAAGGGTACCGCAAGTAATATCAAATACCTGGTATGTGATATTACAGAATTTCTGACCTGGGAGTGGAGGAATTGTCGAAATTGGCGTAGAGATCGGTGCCGTATTCACCTGTTCCCACAAACACGGCGTCCCCGCGGATAATTTTCTCTAGTGGCTCACACTGTCTGCACCCAGACTCCCCGCCTGGGCATTTAAATCTCTCTAGTTGGCGAGCGAGCTTTATTTCCTTACCTATCTTTAAGACTAATTCCTTGGATTTATCCAGGTTTGGCAATTTTTTCTCAACCGGGAAATCATCCCTTGCGATATACCAATAACTAGCTTTCTTGACTTCCCTCGTCTGGCAGTTGTGAGCGAGAAGATGGTAGATCGGGAGCTGGAGGGAATCGACGCTCTCTTCCCCTACCCCTGTCTTAAAATCAATAATATGGACACTATCCTCTGACTCTAGATACTCGAGCCAATCAAGTTTGCCACAAAGGATCAAATTGTCTTCTTCACTAATCCAGTAGTAGGGCAAATCCATCTTGATTTTAACGGCTTTCTCGGCCAATGGCCCCTTGTGTGCCATAACCCGACGCAACATATCCTCGCCTCTTTTTTTGTAATTTGCCTCCGACTCCTCGTCGCTAAAGCCACCCATTTGACCACTGACTTTTTTCCAAATACTGTTAAAACGCTCGATTAGAGAAATCTCAAATCTAGTCGAGACGGGAATTGTTGAGAGCGACTCGAGGACTTCGTGCACAGCAGAGCCTAGGGCCATACTGGGGGTGACTAGATTGATTTTGTGACCACTGATTGGATCGCGATAGATACTATTTAAATAATATGCGCGGGGGCAATTCTTGAAATTGTTGATACTCGAATGCGACAGCCAAACAGCATTAAACTTGTCCATATAGTTAGTATACCCCATACGGTATAGTGTATATATTATGGGCAAAAAGATTAGATTAATATTTTACAAATTTTATACGAGTTTTGCGTGGAGGATCCTGATTGCCTCATACTTAATTGCTATTATGGGAGGATTATCATGGTTTACTTACGACCAATACATTGCCCAACGAGTTGTGATTGCAGAAGTAAATGATAGTCAGTCTAGGGTGATTGAGCTGACTAGTCTAGCCCAAGAATATGAAACTTTAAAAAATGACGACCAAGTGGTTAAAAATACTGAACTATCAAAAGAAATTGATAAAATCATTGTTGCCTCAACACCGAAAGTCCCAAATGTAGCCAATGCACCAGCAAGCAATATAGCTCCAGCGTCTGGCTATCGTAGACAAAAAGTCTCCACTAGTCGGGGTGAATTTGTGGTGTCAATGGTAGTGGCACCTGGCGCTCGAGCGGTGATTGAGACGGCTGGTGACTCTGATTGTAGCGACAATTGTCCGACTAAAAGTTTGGCTGAATATGTAGCTGCCAACTCTGGATTTGCTGGAATTAACGGATCATATTTTTGTCCACCTGATTACCCACAATGCCAAGGCAAGATAAATACTTTTGATACTTTAGCAGTAAATGGACGAAGTAAAGCGGTATTAAACCGAGCTAACAACGTATATTCGACTGTACCGCTTGTAGCGTCTTACGGAACTAATCTCTCGTTTTATGATCAAACTGTGCAATGGGGAGCTGATACAAGTAGTGGTGGTGGGCTAGCTAACTATCCTAGATTACTACGGGATGGATCTGTAGCTACAACCCAAGAAAACGGCAAGGGGACAAGAGGATTTATCGGGATGAAGGATGGTGCGATTGTGATAGGCCATATTTATGGTGCGTCTTTTGCCGATGCGGGGGAAACGCTAAAGACGCTAGGATTGCAAAACGCGCTCAATTTGGATGGGGGTGGATCGAGCGCATTGTGGGCTGATGGTGGATACAAAGTGGGTCCGGGACGCGGACTGCCAAATGCGATTGTGCTGGTCAAATAATTAAAGCGATCTAGGAATTTGACGAAGTAGTTTTCTCATTTCTTTTGTACGTGGATAATATTTTTCGACCATGGCCCAGAATCTTGCCCCGTGCCCTTTCCACCTCAGATGAGCAAGCTCGTGCACTACCACGTAGGAAACCGCTTCATTTGGTGTATAACGTAGAGAGAGATTAAACGAGAGCACTCCAGAAGGAGCACAGGTGCCCCAGTAGCTACCCACCTGAGTAAAGCGGAGGCCTGAGGGATGAAGATTCATAACACTGGCATATTTTTCTAGTTCGAGCTTGATAAATTCTTTGAGATCATCCTCGATGAAATACTCGTGCTTGGGCGGATAGATTCTCTTTAACTCTGTGATTCTTTTGCTAATCCAACTAGACTTTTGCTCTACAAAACGATCAATGAAGAATTTGGGCATGAGGTAAGGGGCCCGAGCGATGATCTCGCCAGATTTATTGACTTGGAGTGAGAGAGTACGTTTGCGAGCCCTGATTAAGGTGTAATTTGGCATACGGCATATAGCATACAGTAAATGATTATTTACCAAAAGCAATCGCGTCGCGGACGTGGCCTGAAGAGCCTAAAAAGGATCCGTAGGTAACGGAGTATTCTCCCCATTTATTGTTCAAATTATCGAGAGATTTGACGAGTAATTTTTGCTTGGTTAAATCCTGAAAACAAGTTAGTTGACCATTATCTTTTTCGATGCCAAAGAATGTGACAGCAATTTTTTTAACAGGTTTTAGATTTGTGGGTAATAACGCAAGTCCAGACGCAAGAAGATCGGCGTCGGTAAATATTTGAACCTTGAGATGATGACTGGTATGCCAACTGGTGTGATCACCATATTGCAGAGCGAGATGGACCCCAGTAGCAAAGTTGCCAGTAGCACGAAGACGACGAGCAGCCTTGGCGATCAATTTGGCTAGAATAGGTCGCCATTCCCCTAGCACCATGACGCGTGGCAAGACGTATGACTGGCCATAACTGCGCCTTTTAAAATCTACGTCATCAACCTCGTAACCGCGGAGTCTGGTATACCAATACATCCCCAGGACCGACTGAAAAGCTGATTTGAGCGTCTGGATGTCGCTTTGGTAAAATTGGACTGGAGTAAAAATACCGACGCGATGAAGCCTGGCCTCGTTGCGACGATTGATGCCACAAAATTCTTGCAGATCAATAGAGTTGTAAATATCCATAAAATTGTGGGAGTCGAGGATGTCAAATCCGTCGGGCTTGTGGAGGCCAGAGGCGAGCTTGGCTAAAATTTGATTGGTGGAGACGCCGATAGAGACGCGGAGCCAATCTCCTACCTCTGATTTGATCCTTGCCTTGATCTCCTGTGCGACCATACAAGGGTTAAACCCTTGTATTGTGGGGAGAGTCAAAACAAATTCGTCGATGGATTTGGGGATGACGTGATCGGAGTAATCATTGAGCAATTTGCCAAAGCGAGCATGGACCTCCCTGTATTTGGGTGGATCGGCCTCGCGGACAATCACAAAAGGGCAAAGCTCTCTGGCTTCTGCCACGGTTATCCCCACTTTGATCCCATACAACTTGGCCTCAACTGAGGCGGCCAACACTGCTCCGTAGGATTTGGTGTAGGCGACTACCACGATAGGCTTGTCGCGCAAGAGCGGATTGGCCTGTTGCTCAACGGAGGCAAAGCAAGAGTTTAAATCGATGTGCATGATGGTAGGTGGTGCGGGATTGAATTTAGTCGGGGAGGCCATCGGAAACCTCTTCTAGAGTCCAGCTAAGATTGTCGGCATTTAAATTGAGGCGAAAGAAAAGATCATGGGAGACGACAGAGAATACATGATGGCGAGTGATGCCATCATGATAAGTATGATGGAGGCCCAATTTGATTATTTGATAATCACGATTTTTCCAGGTGAGAGATAGAGGAATTTTGTGAAATGTGACATCAATTAATTCGGATATTCTTTGGATCATGCCTTAATAATAAACCGAAGGTAGACCGAATGTCAAGATATTGGGTTGATCTGCAGTAGTTGCGCAATTTCCTTTTTAAGTGGGTTGGTGTAATTGATGCCAAAGGGAAGGATAAGAGTCCGGGAGTCGTGAGCATTTTCAAAGATGAGGGTAACCTTGTCGTCTCCCCTATTACTTTGCAAAAGTGTGTTGATCGCAAGGAGGGTGGCCTTGCTGGTACCACGAGGGACCACGATAGTATTGGGGTCAACAACGGAATGATCGTGCAAACCAGGTGTGTCTAGACCTGGATCGGGAATCAATTCGATTGAATCGACAATAAAGGACAATCGATCTTCTTTTTCATCGACCTTGCCTTTGACGATGACAACTGAGTTGGGGATCAAGAAAGATTTAACTTCGGCGTAAGTTTTGGGAAAAACGACCGCCTCGATCTCACCACCTTCGTCGGTTAAAAGTAAGAATGCCATTTCTTGTTGTTTGGTCTTGGTTACCACGGTCTTGGCGGTTTTGATAATTGCGGTGACGGTGACTTTTTGACCTTTATATTCAGGCAACTCAACGAGTGGTTTACTCCAATCGGTGCGACTCTTCTTGAGCAATTTTTGACTAGGGTGCTCGCGCAGATAAATACCTAGGAGTTCCCGCTCCATTTCCATGAGCTGACGAGAACCAAACTCTTCCTTATTTGATTGCCAGTCGTCTTGGATACTGACCTCTTCTTGGATAAGCCCATCAAAGAGCCCTCCCTGATTGTTATCTTTTTCGGCGCCGGTTTTGCCTACTTTGGTGCGGACCCGATCGATCTCATCCAGGATGACTGCGCGCTTGCCATAGAGATCAAAGGCGCCCACTTTGATAAGACTTTCGAGTACACGTTTGTTGGATTTTTGTGTATCGACTCGAGCGATAAAATCGGTAAAACTCTTAAATTCTCCCCCGCCCGTACGTTCGAGCAAGATATTGTCGATAGCAGCAGTACCCACGTTTTTGATGGCCGTAAAACCAAAGCGGATAGCTTGACCACCCAGCGACTTTTTATCTGGTTCAATTTTAAAATCGGCGTCAGAGTGATTGATATCGGGAGGTAGGACTACGATACTCATGTTGCGACATTCTTCTAGCGACAAGGCCATTTTATCCTCCCTACCTGACTCGGCTGACATGAGAGCGGTCATATACTGAACGGGGTAGTGTGACTTGAGGTAGGCTGTTTGGTAGGCAATCATGGCATAACTAGTGGCGTGGGCCTTGTTAAACCCGTACCCCGCAAAGCGTTCAATAAAAGACCAGACTTTTTCTGCCAGTGACTCAGAATAGTTGAGTTTGATGGCTTGGGCGATAAATTTCTTGTGTTCCTTGTTCATTGTCTCGATCGATTTCTTCCCCATAGCGCGACGTAAAATATCGGCTTCGCCTAGACTGTATCCAGCCATGACATTGGCGATCTTTAAAACCTGCTCTTGGTAGACTGCAATACCGTAGGTTTCGGAGAGAATGGGCTTGAGATCTGGATGGAGGTAGATGATATTGCCCTGATCTAGCTTGCCTTTGACAAACTCGGGAATCAGCGCCATGGGACCTGGGCGGTATAGAGCAATCAAAGCGACAATATCACCAAAAACGTCGGGCTTTAGCTGTTTGGCTAAACGGCGCATGCCGGGTGACTCCATCTGGAAGACGCCCGTGGTCTCGCCACGGCTGAGCATGTCAAAGACTAGCTTGTCGTCGAGGGGGAGAGCAGAGAGGTCGACCTTTTTTTCACCTTTATTGATGAGGGTCAAAGCATTTTGCAGAATAGTTAAGTTGCGTAGACCCAGAAAATCCATTTTGAGAAGCCCTATGGCGTCTGGTTTGACATTTAAATCAATAGCATACATATCGTACTGAGTCGTGATCTTGCCTTCTTTGGAATCGCGCTGGACTGGAGTGTAGTTGGTGAGAGGAGCATCGGCGATGATCACCGCCGCAGCGTGAGTACTACTGTGGCGAGCCACTCCCTCGACGCGTTTGGCCAGATCAAGCAGTTCTTTGTATTTGGGATTTTTATATAACTCCTGGAGCTCAGAGACACTCGTGAGAGCTTCATCTATACTACTGCCCAAGGGAATGAGCTTGGCTAGTAAATCGGGGTCAGAATACGGGAGACCAAGGACACGGCCGATATCCCGTATGGCTGCCCTAGCTTCCATGGTGCCAAAGGTAATGACCTGGGCAACTCGATCGACCCCGTATTTTTGTGTGACATACTCGATGACTCGATCGCGACTCACATCGGCAATATCGACGTCGATATCGGGGGGACTGGGACGCTGGGGGTTCATAAACCGCTCAAATTGGAGGCCGTGGGCGAGCGGATCAACAGAGGTAATGCGCAAAATATAGGAAACAATGGCGCCAGCCGCAGAGCCACGACCCGGTCCAATCCGGATCCCGTTGCTCTTGGCCCAGTTGATAAAATCTTGGGTAATTAAGAAATACGAAGCGTAGCCTTTGCTACAAATAACTTCAAGCTCGTAATCAATGCGATCCATGATTTCTTTGCCAGGATGAGGATAGCGTGCCTCAGTTTTTTCATACACTAGCTGTTTAAGGAAAGCTTCGGGGGTTAAACCTGCTGGCAGAGGGAATTTGGGATAAATCATTTTGCCTGTGGGGATAGTCAAATCACATTTGTCGACAATTTTCCTCGTGTTGCTTAGCGCCTCTGGGAGATCTGCAAAGAGATCTGACATTTCTTCTTGGGACTTGAGATAATACGTGGGTGAGTTGATCATGGTAAAACGGTTTTTGTCGTCGAGCGTGGTACGAGTCTGAATGGCTAGGAGTGCATCTTGCGCTCTGGCATCGTCGGCCCTGACGTAGTGAACGTCGTTGGTGGCGATGATGGGTACCCCAAATTTGCGAGACAATTTGAGCAATTCTTCGTTGACTGGCTTGAGATCTTTCTCCAGACCATCGTGACGTTGGAGCTCGATATAGTAATCGTCACCAAAAAGATTTAAAAAGTCTTTGACCCGTAGCTCGGCTTTATCGATTTCGCCTTTAAGCAAATATTGCGGAATCTCGCCAGCTAGACAACTAGAGGTGGCAATCAAACCTTCGCTATATTTAACAAGAGTCTCCCAATCGATGCGAGGTTTGTAATAAAAACCTTCGAGATGGGCGATCGACGTTAATTTGAGTAAATTGTGGTAGCCGGTCAAATTTTTGGCTAACAACAACAAATGATTAGTTTTGAACTCGCGGGACTTGTCGGCGCGATTACCGGCCGTATAGTAGGCTTCCATGCCGATAATTGGCTTGATTCCATTACTGCGCATGGTGTTGTAAAAATGAATGGTGCCATACATGGCCCCGTGATCGGTGATGGCGAGGGCGTCCATACCATAGGTTTTGGCTGCTGTTGCCAAGTCCTCGTCTTTGGATAGACCATCAAGGAGCGAGTACTGTGTGTGGACGTGGAGGTGAGTAAAGTCGATTGGCATGTACCTAGTTTATCAGATCAGTTATAAGCTTGCTTGCGACCTGTGGATCAGCTTTGCCACTAGTTGCCTTCATCAATTGACCTATGAGGAAGTTGAGGGGTGTTTCCTGGGGATTACTCTGTAGGATTTTTGTGATCAGGGGAGTGAGTACTGCAGGGTCAGTGATTTTCTCTGAATTTTTGGACTCAATATTTTTGATGTAGTCGGTAGGAGTTAACTTTTTGTAGTCAATTTTTTTATTGACCATATCCTTGGCGGCTGATTGTATATATTTTGGATTCAATATTTTCACATGTTCAAGATAATCCATCATTACTTGATTGTTGACGATTATTTTGGCGGCACTTTCCACTATTCCCATTGAGATGAGCGAGTCAATCTTGGTGCTCTGTAACTCAGGTAGGCGCTTGGCGATATCTGCTACCCATTGTCGAGATATGACAATTGGGGGAATGTCTGGGTCGGGAAAATAACGATAATCGGCCGAACCCTCTTTGGTGCGCTGGACAACTGTTTTACCTTCGGCTTCACGCCAACCAAGTGTTTGTTGGAGTGGAGTTTCGCCTTTATCTAAAATCTCACCTTGCCTCACTTTTTCATATTCCAAGGCGTGAGCAAAGAAGCGGAAAGAGTTGATATTTTTAACCTCTACTTTGTAGGGGGGCAGGGACGGGGGGACACCCGGATCCTCCCCTACGGGGGCTAGAGAAATATTTGCTTCAAGGCGCATAGTACCTTTTTCCATGTCGCAATCAGAAACGCCCAGACCACGAATAATATCCCTAACTTTTTTGAGAAATTCTTTGGCTTGTTCGGCGCTATGGATATCTGGCTCGGTGACAATTTCTACGAGAGGGACGCTACTTCGGTTAAAATCGATTAACGAAACCGCACGCGCAGACTCCGCCCCTACAGAAAGAGTTTCATGATGTAACTTTGCGGTGTCTTCTTCCAGATGAACCCGTGTTATTTGCACTGGACCAAAACTAGTTTCGACCTGTCCACCTACACAGAATGGTTGGTCGTACTGGGATATTTGGTAGCCTTTGGGGAGATCGGGATAAAAATAATGTTTGCGGTCAAACTTGCTCACTTTGGCGATAGTGCAACCGAGCGCGAGACCAATAAGAATACAATCTTCAATAGCCTTTTTGTTGGGCACGGGCAATGCTCCAGGCAATCCAAGGCAAACTGGGCACGTGTATATATTGGGCTTTTCTGCGTGAAAAGGATCATTTTTGCAACCACAAAACATTTTGCTTTTGGTCGCTAGTTCTACATGGATTTCGGCACCACAGATTAAAGCATAGTTCATAGTTTTGGTTTCCTGGTATGCCAATGGGTAACTGACTGATATTTGTGCCCCAAATTGAGGATTGTAGATTCAGCAAATTTTTGCCCAACGAGTTGCATCCCGATTGGCAGGCCTGATTTGGAGAATCCGGCAGGCAATGCGAGCGAGGGTACCCCAACCTGATTGATCGAAGTCGTATATATATCGGCGAGCATGTTTTGGATAGGATCATTTACGAGTTGCCCAAATTTTGGTGGCATGCCGGGATTGACGGGCATCAGGAGTACGTCGCACTTTTTGAAGGCGTCCTCGTATTTTTGGATAAGAAGTGTGCGGACTTTTTGGGCTTTGCGATAGTAGGCGTCATAGTATCCAGAGGAAAGCGCGTAAGTACCGATCATAATACGGCGAATATTTTCGGTGGTAAAGAGCTCTCTCCCCTTCCCGTAACGCATGCCGTCGTAACGTGCCAGATTGGAGCTGGACTCAGACGGAGCGATGAGGTAATAGGCGGCAAGAGCTATCTCTGCAATCGGAAGCGAGACATCGACTACTTTTACGCCAATTTTTTTGAACTCGACTGTGGCTTCTTCGATTGAAGATTTGATTTCTGGATCGAGCCCATGACTATACATTTCTTTGGGCATACCAATCGTGAGATTGCCGACCTTCAGGGTCTGACCCTGTAGGTAGTTGGGCACTGGCTCGGGTGAAGAAGTGGCGTCATAGGGATCAACACCGGCGATTGTCTCGAGAATGATCGCTAAATCTTGTGCACTACCTCCCATTGGTCCGATGGTGTCAAAGGATGAGGCATAGGCAATCGCACCATAACGACTGACGCGACCGTAGGTGACCTTGAGACCAGTTGTGTTGGTCCAGGCAGAGGGGTTGCGGATACTGCCACCTGTGTCCTCTCCGATCGAGAACTTACACATGCTAGAGGCAATCGCGGCTGCCGATCCACCTGATGACCCCCCTGCTACGCGCGAGTCGTCCCAAGGATTCTTGGTTGGACCAAAATCGTTGTTTTCGGTGCTAGCACCATGACCCCAAGCGTCGAGATTGGCTTTGCCAATGAGCAGGGCACCGGCTGACTGCAGTTTTTTGTACACAGTCGCACTGTATGGTGGTATAAAATCTTCGAGAATGGCGGAGGCTGCGGTCGTGCGAACATCTTTGGTGAGATAAGCGTCTTTCATGGAATACGGAATACCATAGAGGAGGGAGGTTTTTTTATCTGAGGCCATGGCGAGGTCGGCGAGAACATCTTTTTTGTCGCGGATTGTGATGTATGCGTTATATTTATCGTTATATTTGGCAATATTTTCGTAGACTTCGTCTATTAAAGTCTCTGGCTTGAGTAAACCAGATTTGATGAGTTCGTGGAGCTCTATAATAGATTTTTCGATCATATTATTCCTTCATAATCCCATTGACCATAAAAAAGCCGTTGAGAGAGGAGGGAGCATTGGCTAAGGCTTGTTCCTGGGTAAAAGTACGCGATGGATCAACCACATCTTCTCGCCAGACATTGGTGAGACCAGAAATTTGGACGGTTTCTTCAACATTATCTAGATCTAAAGTTTGTACGATGCGAACGTACTCGAGCGAGTCTTCGAGTTGCTTTTGGTAAAGAGGGATTTTGGCGGGGTCGAGAGGTAGATTGGCTAACTGAGCTACATGCTGTACATCGTTGGTTGTGATAATTTGCTTTGTTTTGGCCATACCCGATAGTTTACCATCCCCCTACGCCTTCGGCTACGGCGAGACCGGGATTTATTTGCCCTCTAGCGCTTTAATGCGTTCGGCGATGGGTGGATGAGTCGAGAACATTTTGCTCATCCAAGAACCATGGGTTTCGGCCGTGACAGGGTCGTCGATGTAGAGATGGGCTGTAGCAGTATTGGCAGACTCGAGCACGACATCTTCGTGCGCGGCAATCTTTTTGAGTGCACTAATTAATCCTGATGGCTGGCGAGTAATGAGAGCGGCACTTGCATCGGCGTAGAACTCGCGACGTCTGGAAATAGCTAATTGTATAAGCTGAGCGATGATAGGCGCGAGAATAATGAAAATTAAACCAATCACCATAACGATAGCATTGCCCTTGGAATCATTGTCTCGACTACCTCCTTTGTGCCAACTGATCCGCCAGGACCAGTTCATGACCATGGCGATCGAGCCTACCAGAATGGCGACAATGGTCATGAGTCTGGTATCGTAGTTGCGGATATGACTCAGCTCGTGGGCAATGACTCCCTCGATCTCTGTTCGCGACATGCCATCGAGTAAACCCTGGGTGACTGCAATCGCTGCGTGGTCCGGGTCGCGACCGGTAGCAAAGGCGTTGTACGCCGAGCTATCGATTACGTAGGTTTTGGGGGTAGGAATACCGGCTACGTGCGCTAAGTTGTTGACTATATTTAGATATTGCGGATGAGACTTGTGATTGACTGGTTTGGCCCCAGCGAGGGCGAGTGCTATTGTGTCGGAGTTGTAATAACTGATAAATGATCCTACTCCAGATACAAACAACGCAAAAATCAAGAAACTCCAATCGTACCCGTAGAGAAACGAGAAAAAATACCCAAAAGCAGAGACAAAGGCGACAAACAGCACAATGATCAGCCAGCTGCGCCTTTTGTTGCTATCAATTTGCTCGTAGACATTTAACATAATTTACAAATTGATTTTTGGTGATTTGGTTTCGGTTGCGGACACACTTGTGGCGTCTTCCATATCAGTGACCTTGAGACCTGCTTGCTCTTTAAAACCAAACATATCAGCAACTAGATTGCTGGGGAACGTGACCACTTTGACATTAAAGTCGGCAGTCAAGTCGATCAAGGTGCGACGAGCGTACATAACTTTATCAGAGGTATCGCGGAGCTCTTCCATGAGCGACATGACAGTGGTATTGCCTTTGAGTTCTGGATTGCTTTCAACAACTACAGAGAGTTGAGGTAAAAGATTTCCTAGCATGCCTGCGGCCTTGCTTTGCTTGTCGATATTGCCACCTTCGGCTGACTGCACTGCCTTGCGAGCGTCAGCGAGCATGGTGAGGATACTTTTCTCGTGGGAGAGGTAGCCTTTGACACTGGCCTCGAGATTGGGGATGAGGTCGGCCTGGCGTTTTAATTGATTGCCGATTTCTTGAATACTGGCTTTGATCCGAGTTAATGAGGTCTGGAAAAAGTTGTAGAGTGAAACTAAATACAGTCCGATCCCTACAGCTAGGATAATAAGAATAGTTGATGTTTGCATAGGTCCTCCCTTTATTTATGTTACAGGCACAGTATAGCAAATTTATGAAAGACTGTTGCTTCTGATGCTTTGATCGCAATAGATTAGTTGATTAGCGTGGTCCGATGTACACTGGACAGGTCAGGGATTATTGACGAATGCGAGGAAAGTAGAATACTGGATCAAGAAACAAGCTGACCGCTCGTTGATTGATAATATTATTTCCTCAGGTATAATAAAGCATGTCCCCAATAAGGGGCTGTAGCGCAGTTGGTTAGCGCGTCTCCCTGTCACGGAGAAGGTCAGGGGTTCGAATCCCCTCAGCCTCGCAAATTATTTTTCAGCTATGCATATAGTTTGATCTCGTTGACACAACCCATAGATTATTGCTATTGTAGTCTTACGAATATATTTTTCTGCCCAGAAAAAGGAGTTATATGGAAACTAAACTTAAGCAGTTGCTGAAAACTATAAAGCTTAATGAGTCGATGCTATCGATGATTTTTGGAGTAGTTACTGTCATCCTGATTGGAGTACTCGTCGTACGAATGTATGGAGCCAACCGCCCAACTATTACTGCTGAATCAGATAAAACTGAGGTAGCTATGGAGAAAGTCGGAGAAGTAGCGGTAGAAACTAAAGAAGATGGCAAAAAATACCCAACCGAACTAGCAGAGAAAGTGACTGTAGAAAAAGGTGATAACCTTTGGAAAATCGCGGAAAAACAATATGGATCAGGATACAACTGGGTCGATATTGCAAATGAAAATGGCCTCAAGAATGCCGGATCAATCGAAGTGGGACAGGAGCTAAAACTCCCCAAGACTGCCATCATCATGCCAGAGAAAGTAATAGTTGCGAGTGTTGAGACACCTAAGAAAACAGAACCTATCACCATAACCGGAGATACCCATACTGTAGCCAAAGGTGATAGTCTCTGGACTATCGCAGTTGCAGCCTACGGAGACGGATATAAATGGGTAGAGATCGCAAAAAATAACGAGATCGCACATCCAAACTATATCGAGGCAGGCCTAGTACTCAAACTTTCTCGCTAAGCTATACGGTAACTATCGCGAGCGCGTTGGTGTTACCTGGTTTTTGCCACTGATGACCATGGACAACCACCACTGTTTGGCCTGTGTGCAATATACCCTTCTCAACTAGTTCTTTGATCACGTTTTGAGCAGAATCAAAGGGGCCAGCAGGTAGCTCTATTTTGACTGGATGAACTCCATATGAGAGGGCAAGGAGCTCGGCCGTCTTCTGGTTTTCAGTGGCTGCGATAACTGGTACATTCAAACGATATTTAGCCAGGCACCTGGCAGTGTAACCCGTCTGTGTAAATACGAGGACGGCGTCAATCTCTGGCTTCATCGTGGATTTGACAATATTTACTACTGCACTAGCGATGTTGCTAGTTGCGTCATCATCGACAAAAGTCATTTTATGGACTGAGTTACGGCCTTCGTTCCATTTGGCAATCTTGGCCATGGTCTCGACAGTGCGGACTGGATATTTACCACCAGCCGATTCACCAGATAGCATAATGGCGTCGGTTCCATCAAACACGGCGTGGGCCACATCGGTGACCTCGGCTCTGGTTGGGCGAGGATTGTTGATCATTGATTCAAGCATTTGGGTAGCGGTGATGACGGGTTTGTTTGCGACACGACATTTATCAATGATCGTGCGTTGCCAGTAGGCCAACTGTTCGAAGGGAACTTCAACACCCAAGTCTCCCCTAGCGACCATGACTGCATCAGCTTCTTTGATGATTTCGTCGATGCGGTCTATCGCTGGCTGACTCTCGATCTTGGCCACAATTTTGGCATTCATTTTGCGATTTTCTAGTTCAGCCCGCAGTAGTTTGATATCCCTAGCTGAACGGACGAAGGAAAGTCCGACATAATCTATCTTGGTACGAGAGTTACCATTTAGTTGCTCGATGTCACGATCGATAAGAGACGGGAAATCCACATCAACTCCGGGGAGATTGACACCTTTACGATTCTTTACGACTGCGTCGTTTTTTACTTTAACGATTAACTTGTCGTCCTCGACCTTGATTACTTCGGTTTCAATAAAGCCATCATCGATAAGTAAATCTTGACCCTTTTTGAGTAATTTATAGATTTGGGCGTGGGGAATGATCACGTCGATCCCCGACACAAAAGAAAGACCAATTTCTAGCTCTTGACCAGATACAACTTTAATATCAGCTTTGTCACGAGTTTCGAGCCTCACTTCTGGTCCCTGGAGGTCGAGGAGGATCCCAATAGTTTTGCCTCGCTCGTCGGCAACTTTTTGGGCGAGCTTGATATGATCACCGTGCCACTCTGGAGTTGAGTGTTTGGTATTAAAACGAAAAACGTTGACTCCGGCGTCGATTAATTTTCCCAGCACTTCTTCGGATTCACTGGCTGGACCAATCGTGGCTACTATTTTGGTAAGTTTAAGCTTGTACATAGATATTCCTTTCGATTTGCATTAGGCGATTGTATTTGGATACTCGTTCGCCACGTGTTGGACCGACTTTGACGTAGGCAGAGCCTACCGCAACAGCCACGTCGACCATAGTCGTATCATTGGTTTCGCCTCCACCACGATGGGAGGTTGTAGTCATGAGTCCGTGTTTCTTGGCTAGTATGCAACAGTCGACCGTCTCGGTCAAAGTCCCAATCTGGTTGAGCTTGATTAAAATGGCCGAAATGGCACCAGTATCGATGGCTTTTTGGAGACGTAGGACATTGGTGACGGTCAAATCGTCGCCAATCAGGGGTACATTGTGCTGATCGGTGATAGTTTTAAATTTGGTCCAGGCATCCCAGTCGTCTTCGTGGAACATGTCTTCGACAGTGACAATTGGATATTTTTGGAGCCAAGTGGTGTAGTAGGCGGAAAGCTCATCGGAGGAAAGAGTCCGTTTTTCTAGTGCCAAGACGTATTTACCATCTTTGTAAAATTCGCTGGCGGCTGCGTCGATAGAGATACCGATATCTGTGCCTGCGACATACCCTGCACGTTGTATAGCATCTTGCATATAGGCAAAGGGAGCTTCGTTACTGGGGATCCCGTTGGGAGCAAAAGCCCCTTCGTTACCTACGTTGATAGAGAGCTTGTTTTCTTTGAGAACTTTGGCCAGCTGGTGGTAGGTCTCGATAATCATGCGGACATTTTCGGCAACTGAGGATTTGCGAATAGCTGTGAGACAAAATTCCTGCAGATCAGTTGTTTCGTCGGCGTGTTTGCCACCTTCGATCACGACTATCATGGGCTGAGGTAACGATTTGAGGTCGACACCAGTTTGAAAAGTATCAATAATGTGTTTGTATAGTTCGGTTTTTTTGCTTTTGGCGGCTGCATTGGCGACTGCAATTGATACAGCGAGGATAGCGTTGCCACCGAGTCTGGCCTTGTTTTTTGTACCGTCAAGCGCGATCATGGCTTCATCAACTGCGCGCTGATCGTAGGCGTCCATGCCGATTACGACTGGGGAGATTTGCTCTTTGATGTTTTTGATTGCATTTAACATCCCCTTGCCACTCCAGCGGGATTTATCGTCGTCCATCATGACTGTGGCTTCGTGGGAACCGGCTGAGGCACCATAGGGAACGGAGGCAGAGGCAGAGGTCCCGTCTTCGAGGGTGGCGATGGCCTCGATTGTGGGATACCCACCAGAGGCTAATATTTCGTAAGCGTGAATGTTTATGATTTTCATAGTAAAATCTCCTCTGTGATCATCTTATCATTAGATGTGACACGCGGGTATAGTTCAGTGGCAGAATGATTCCTTCCCAAGGAATAGATAGGGGTCCGATTCCCCTTACCCGCTCCAGTAAAGAACAATTTGCAACACTCTCATTGGATATAAACTAATTTTTGAACTCGGCCAAAAAATCCCAGGGGTGTTGGGATTCCTTGCTCGCATAACTGCCGGAAAGTCGGAGGTTCGATCCAGCCACTCTGAGTTTGCGCGAGCGAGGGGATACTTTGCCCCAGCGACCCTGTTATTTATGTCAGATATTCCGAGGTGCCGAAATCATTCCACATCTGGGGTGTGGAATTTGTCAAAAAACAAAGGAGGTTTTTAGCGACTATCTAGTACGATATTATATCGAGATAGAATCTCTTTTGGCACACTTGGCTCAGCTTCAAATAGTTCTTTTATACCAACGTTAACTGCATTCGTATCGGATAATTTATAGGTTTCTATTAGACATGCAACGAACATTTCGAATGCCAGCGTCTTATATATCCAGTTCTTACCCCATTTATTAATGAAGAGTTCTTCCGAGGATGAATAATGTATGGGATTGCTAGTATTTTTTGTTGAACTTTCTTGAGAGTTTATTTCTGCGTTGATATATACAACTCCATCATTTGGCTTTCGAACATCAAATGGCATTCTTCTAAACTGAGTTAAGTCAAAACGCAATTTTTTATTGGAAAGAACGTACAATGGTTTAATTTCATCAGTAAGCCTTTCTTCCATGCGAACCAACTGTTGATCAGATAACGTATAATTTGCATTCGACATTTCTTCGAGCATCCTTAACTGCGCGTATGCATAAATTGGCTGAAACCATTTTACAAGAGCAGGTCTAAAATGATCTGACGCAACTTCCAGTTTGCTATCATTTGCAGTTGCTGATTTACTAACTAAAAGAGCAAATAATTCTCTAACCCCACTACCTATATTGTTCCAAGCGTCATATCCGAAGAGCTTTGATATCAAACTACTATGTAATACATGGGTTAATTCATGAAAGATGGTTTGCTTCTTTTGTTGTTCTGGCGCATACGCCCATATAAGAGGTATGTTTATTAGTTTATTTTCTTGATTTAAATATGAAACATTTACTCCTCGAGTTCTAGCTCCCGGCTTGCCAGTGAAAATTAATTTATCATGTAATATCTCACCCGTGATTTCGGTAAAATGCATAGTCTTTGCAGCGGCGTCAATAATATTGAAGTTATCCTTTAATGTTTTTTCCCAGCTTGGTAACTGC
>Ga0105047_10005736_pt1 | contig 21200 bp, 19 predicted proteins | sample MAT04_FD_78384 | JGI IMG/M metagenome (GOLD analysis project Ga0105047, IMG submission 78384) | Freshwater microbial communities from Lake Fryxell liftoff mats and glacier meltwater in Antarctica - MAT-04 (megahit assembly) | ecosystem: Environmental > Aquatic > Freshwater > Ice > Liftoff... | reverse complement strand
CGTATCGTTCAGATACGTGTGCCTAGCGGTGGCATCCGTGCTCCACGATCCGCCCGGCCAACCCGTCGACCAACACCAGTCGTGATCAAAGTTATCCGGTCTGTATCCATGGTCCGGGGGACCCAGCCCGTAGGTATCGGCGACTGCGAGATCGCTTACGGCGAACGATGCGAAGCAGAGCCCGATGACGACTGCTACGCGGCGGCGAACCCTTGCTCGGTGCACATGAATTCATACGCGTTTAGCCTCAAGGAAAAGTCAATGGGAGTTTGGCCAGTCCTTCGACCAGGAACGCGCTGCGCGTGCGATCGAAATTTGTGTGGGTCGCTTTCTAAGGAGTACGAGTTAACCCCGACGTCCAAAACCTTTGAACCGGTCGCCGACATGCGTCCGCTCTTGCACGCCCGTTGAGGTTTGAGAATGGACTTCTAGGTACCGAACGAGTGGACCTCAGCGCGCTGCTCTCAAACCTTTCACCACAGGTGTTGGACCTTTGGAAACAGCCGATTCCGACCATTCTCCCGAGTCCACCACAACCTGCAAGAAAGCTGCAGCAACAACGCCGTCTTCCGGCTGACATTGTACAACAGCTCGTATTTCGCTACCAGAGTGGAAGCACGGTCGTGCAGGTCGCCAAGGAATTCGGAATCAACAGGGAGACGGCGCTCGACCATCTCAAGCGAGCTGGCATTGCTCGCAGACCTCACGTCCGCAAGCTGACTGACCAACTGGTTCAGAAGGCGGCCGACCTGTACGCGACCGGCTTGTCGCTCAAGAACGTCGCCAAACAGTTCAACGTCAACGAGACCACCATCCGCAACGAGTTCACTCGCGCCGGAAACGAAGTACGACCACGGCGCGGGTGGAACAACTAGCGACTCCAGAGGCCAGGTCGACGCAGAGCGCGTCGTCACCCTCCAGCCGTTCAGGCTCGGCGGCCGATCGGATTGCGAGCACGACGTCGTAGGCCTGACATTTCTTGTTGGAAGGCGGGTGCCGATTCGGTTCCTCACCGGCCAGTGCTCACCCTGACCTAGGCTGCCACACGGACTCGTTCTTGGGGACGCGTTGTCGGAGGGTTGAGGGAGGACATGTCGACCGACGCCCAAACTGCGTCGAACACGCTGGTGCGCCAATGAAGGAAAGCGGTCTCCACGTACCGGGGCTGGATAGCTAACGGATGGTTCCAAGTCCGAGGTGACATCGCGCCGATTGGCTCGAACGTGAGTGTCTTGTCGCCCGACCGCATGAAGGCAACTGCTGCGCCCTTGTAGCCGGTCAGTCCTCCGAGGATCGCGGTGCTATGAGTCGCGATGATTACGGACAGGTCACCCTCATCCACAAGTCGACATAGGAACTCGGTGAGTCGTACCTGAAGGTCAGGATGTAAATGCACATCCGGTTCATTGAGGATTAGGAGATTTGTTTTCCCGGCCTCCTTCTCCCTGGAAAACATCAGGAGCTCAATCCCGAGCGAGATCAACTCTGACTCACCGCTGCTGATCCACTGTGAACCAATCTCGATGCCCGACCTCTTGTCGTAACCACGGAGAACCAATTCTTGAATAACGCGTGTCCGACAGGTCAACGTCATCGCGAACATTCGGTCCGTAAGGTGACCCCGCGAGTAGGGCTGTCGGTGCTGACTGTTAGCGCGTAGCTCGATCTCCGGTCAAATGTCTCCCACTATTCTCTTGGTGGCCTCGACAATGCGGGCGAGTAGTTCAGCCCATGCGTCGCCGAACTCCGCCACCCATTCCTCGAATCTTTGTCGCTCCCAGGCCGACCGAGCGGCGGTGACGCCGAGTGCGACGTCGCAATCGAGATCCACGAGCCGTACAACAATCTCCTCATCGGAGACGGGCCCGTCGTCGAAAGCTGCCGCAGCCGCAGGTTGACTGGAAAAAGAGTAACCGTGCGTTCTCATGCACGCGCCCCAGTCGGCGGTCAGATTGCTACCGTCTTCCGACTCGAAAAAGCCTTCGGTCGCCTCGGCAAGCAAATTGAGCAGGCTCTGTAGTTCTTCCAGTAGTCCCGATGCAAGTTCCTTAACTTCAGCTGAGCCATGCGCAAGGCAACCGCCATTCTGTCCGTCGTCGGGGCCGAACAGCGCAAGGTCGAAGGGTGCGGTGTGTGAATTGTTGTCGACGAACGGAGCATCAAATGTTGGAAGGTGGTAGCCGCTCACGGCGGCGTAAGTTCGATTGAGAGGATTTCGGGCGCGCTCAAATTCTGTGTCATTTGATGGCTGTACGACCGGCGGTAGATAGTCGAATCCACTGGCTGACATACACTCTGCAATGGCCCGCTGTCCAGCGCCGAAGAGTTCAGCGTCGAACAGCTCGACCTCAGTCATTCCGAGTATCTCGCGCCACTCCCGACCAACTGGGTAGTCACTCGACTCCGATCCAACCGCTGTCGAACCGGGGGGCGCTACGGCTGAGTCCACTGTGGATGTTCCGCTCGATCGCCCCGAGCATCCGGCCATGGTCGCGAGCAAAACAGCGAGCACAATCGGAAAACGAATCCTTGTACTCAGGGACATCGACTTTTCACCTAGCGTTCGGGGCCACCAATTGCGGCTTCCGTGGCCACCACTGCGAACGTGAGTACTGAGGCTGCTATTCCCTCAAGAAGTGCCGATCGCATTCGGTTCCTTTCGAGTCGTTAAGCGGTTCGTCTGTGACAATCACAAAAGTTACTACATATGTGTCATGCGCGCACACAAAGTCTCGGCGGGAGGCGTTCGACTCGCTGCATTGCTGCACAAGTCCCGCCATCGCCCCGCGTTTGAGACGGAAAATCGGCGCCACCTGCCCGTCGCCCTGACTCAGCTCCAAACGACCCTAACCACGACGGCTGAACTGGCCGAGTTCCACTCCTACGGCAATCTGGGCGTCTCCTCCAGCTGTTGCTCGAACTCGGTACCGGATATTCGTCGAATCCGAGACCGGTATCAGGCACGCAGGGTTACGGCTGGTGGCGTACCACTCGCCCGAATTGCCGGCAAGAGACCCGCGACCGTTCCCGCAAACAGACCAATAATTGGCGCAAGCAGTACGTTGCCCGGGCTGATCGTTGTCGTCCAGCCGCGACTGGCGCTAGTCGCCACGACGCCAAGGATGCCGATGCTCGCCCCCGCGACGCCCGCGACCAATCCGACTAGGCCCGCTTCGACCGTGATTTGGCGGCGAATATGTGCTCGCTTAGCCCCGAGCGCTCGCCGCAAGCCAATTTCCTCTCGTCGCTCGATGACGTTCAATAGCGTGGCGTTAGCAATAGCGACTGTTCCGATCAGCAACGCTAAACCTGAAAGGGCCAGGAACAAGCTGGTAACGTCCCCCGAAACTTGGTTTCGCAATCGTCTCGGATCTGGCGGCACGAGGACTCGAAGTCGCTCCGGGAAGTCGGGGCGTAGCGCGAGCGATGTCTGTCGAGCAACGAGCTGGGCCGCACCCGGCTGCGTATCGATAATCACCTCATACGTTGCGCCGCGTGACGGTAACTCGCGTTGTGCCGTCGAGAATGGAACGACAATCGATAGCAAGATGTCCGGATTTCGTTTCACGTCATCAATGATTCCGATGATGGTGAACGCGATGTTGCCGATGAAGACAGCAGGATGATTATCCACTCGCGTGATGCCCAACTGCGCGGCCGCGGCCCTTCCCACCAGTGCGACTCGTTCGCTTCGCGACTCGTGAAAGTTGTCGAATAGACGACCAACTCGAAGAATAGGGAGCGAAGCGAGCACAGCGCCGGGCTGCGCAGCAATGACGGGGAGGCTGATGCCGCCGTGGCCGTCGCGCCCTGGCATGGCTCGTGGTTGAAGCGGAATATCTTCGGGAATCAAGTAGTAGATCCCAGCGTGGTTGACTCCATTAAGGCGTTCGAGTCGCAGGCTCGCATCGGATGGAAATGAGTTCGTCCCATCGGGAGCGGCGTCCTGGACTCGCACTTCGGTGGCTTTGAGAGCGTCGAATCGCGACGACACCTGAGCCCGAGCGGTCTCGGCCAATCCGTTGGTGGCGACGAAAGCACCAACCCCAAGGATGGTTCCGAGTGCCGTCAATGTCGTTCGCGCTGGTCGACGGGTGATGGCCGCCAGCGCCTCTCTGACCGTGTCACACCACAGCAGTCTTGATGAATCGATCATTCGCTCATGTCCAGTGTCGCGGCCAACTGAAATCTAGTTTCCTGCTTCGCCCAATCGTGGCCTGAGCAGAGGTTGACGAGAACGTCTCCAGGTAGTGGGGCTGTCTCACGGCAACCGTTCGCCGACCTTCTAACCCTTCATGACCAATACAAGGCCTCAATCTCAACAGAAACAAAAAGCGCAGGCACCTCTGGTGCCGCGCTCGGTCCAAAACCAAGGTGGGCCTACCGGCCGCCGACCTTTTGGTCAACGGTTGGAATAGGACCACCATGGTGGGCGCAGAGGGTCTCGAACCCCCGACAGCCACCTTGTAAAGGTGGAGCTCTACCAACTGAGCTATACGCCCTAAATCGGCCGTCAGCGTATCCGCTGTCGCGCCGCAGTGAGTTGGGCCATGAGATTCGGCGTGGCGGCGGCGATCGGCGTTCGACGCGCACTGTGATCCACGATGGCTAACTCGCGGCCGTGCAGGTCGGCTATCTCGGCGCCGGCCTCGCGACAAATCATCACCGACGCCAGGTAATCCCATACTCCGTGCGCGTCCTCGACACAGTCGACGTAACCATCGAGCACACCAGCGGCGACGAGACACAAATCCAACGCCACCGCGCCCAGCACTCGGCACTGGCGATAGCCGAGAGGTTCGGGCGGCAAACCGTTCAGCCCGACAATCGCATCGCCGAGTTCGGTGCAGCTCGACGGCTGCAGGCGCACTCCATCGCACCATGCTCCCCCGCCACGCACCGCCCAGTAACGCTCGCCGGTCGCTTGGTTTGCCACCAAGGCGACGGACGGACCATCGGCATCGACGACGCACATCGCCGTCGCGAAGTATCGAACGCCCCGACTGGCGTTAGTGCTGCCGTCGATCGGGTCGATGACAACGACCTCACCCGTGACGCCAGGTTCGAACTCGCTCTCCTCCGAAAGCACACCCAGACCGGCCGCACGTAACACCGAGAGCGCCGCCCCGTTGGTCACCACATCGAGCCCGTATTGGCCCTGGCGCACGCCCGACGGACCGAAATCGGTCACGCCCGCCAACGCCGCAGCCACCGCATCGGCAACCTCGTGCAGCAGGCCTAATCGATCGGGGTTCATTCGTATCGCACGGTAGTGTCGCTGCCACATGGCTGTCATTGATGTCGCCGGGTTCGTGGCCGATCTCAAAGGCCACGCTGTCGATCATGGGTTCCACGTGCACGACGAGCGCCACTTCGTCGAGACCTACTCCCTGCGCCAGTTGTGGGAGGTCGACCTGCACCCGGAAGAGGCGTGCAACGGCCCGATCGACCTGCACCTTTCACTGGAAGTCGATCCGCGTGCGCTGCTTGGCTTCGAAGACGAAGTCGTCAAGCTCGATGACCCCGACGACGATCCGCCGACCGGTTTCAGTTTCCCGCTGATCTTCACCTGGACGCTGCCGCCGCTCCCCCATCCCCCCGATCTGCTGGTGCTGGCGACCGAGCTCGCCGGCGTAGGCGGGGTGTCGCTTCCGTTGGAAGTCTCCGCGATCGACTCGTTCGCCAGCGTCACCGATGCGCCCGAGCGCAGTCTGTCGATCGTCTCGCGCATTCCTGTCGATCTTGCCGACGTATACACCGCCGACGACAAGGTCTTCTGCGACACACTCGACAAGTGCCGCGAGGCCAGCCTGTTTCTACTCGAGCGTGCGGGCCACTGGCTCGGCGATGACTGACCGTGAAAGACTAAACCAATGCGCGTAAGTGAATTGATCGAGATGTTGAAGGACCAGCCGCCCGATGCCGAGGTTGAGCTGGCCGTTGTTGCACCGATCGTCGACGATGACGACGACGACATCACCGTCGATCGTTACACCGTCGAAGGCATGCTGCCTTGGCGCGACGAGGATGAAGAAGGCAACGAGGAAGACGTAGTCATTTGGCTGGTCGGTGGTGAAGACGACGACGTCGAGGCGTTCCTCGATGCGATCGAACACCACCACGACGACGAATGAGGCGTCGACCGACGATTACCGCCGCAGCGATCGTGCTGTCGATCGCCGTCATTGGTGCGGGAACGTGGGCGCTCTCTCAGTGGCAGCCGTTCAAGCACGAGCCAGCAACGATCGCCTGGCCGAACAACGTTCAGCCAATCGTCGACTTCATCGAAGTTTCTACCGACCTAGATTTTCGGAGCTCAATCGACTTCGAATACATCGCGAGTGTCGACGACTACAACGACCGGGCGCGCGATCCGCAGCGCGAACTTTCGCAAGACGACCGCGATGCGAACGCCGTCGATGAAGCGGCCGGTCGCGCGCTTGGATTGTGGGTCGGCGACACGTCATTCACCGAGAGCTCCGAGGCCATCAACAACGCTGCCCCGCGGCCCGTGCGGTGGCTTCCCGACGCCGATGTTGTCCTAATTCACGCGGTTGATGACAAGGCAGATCTATCCCCGGCTGTTCGCGCAGACCTCGTCGTGTATCTCACGCAAGCACTGATCAATCAGAACTTTCACCTGATCGACCGTCGCGAAGCGGCCGCGACGTCGCAAGGATTCGATTCAATCGCAGCGGTGCAGATCGGATACGCACTGTTGATCCGCGACCGCTATATCGCAGACCTCAGCGACACCGAACAACAGCAGTACGACACGGAGACCGCCGAGCAAAGCCAGGCGTACACGAACAGTGTCGATTCGGTGCCCGCGACGTACAAGGCGATCCAAATAGCGTTTCAGATACTGGGATCTGTCTTCATGACAGCGCTCGACGAAGACGACCCAAGCCTGACGCTGGAGGCGCTGAGTACTCGTGTACCGGTGGCCTTAGACCAAGTCAGCCTGCCCGCCGCCAAGTACGTGCGCAACGATCCGCTCGAGACTGTGTCTGCTCCGCCCGCTCCTGCCGACGCCACCTTGCGTTACAGCGAACAGATCGGTGCGTTTCGACTGTTCCTCATGTTTGCCTCTGGTCTCCCGGCAAACGAAGCGCTGACCGCGTCTGATGGTTGGGGTAACGATCGCTTCACCGTCTACGAACTCGCTGGCCGAGTGTGCACCGACATGCACGTCGTCGCCGACAGTCCCGACGATGCGGATCGAATGGAACGCGCATTCAATGGCTGGGCATTCGCTCGCCCGAGCAACGCCGACGCGTTAGTCGGTCGCGAGGGCGTCAACCTGTATGCATCAGTGTGTGATCCCGGAGCTGATGCACAGCAATCGGTCCCGGGCGAGAACGAGGTCAACCAGTACTTCGGTCGTGCGAACCTTTTGCAGTACGAAGCGACGTCGACCGGAAAGCCCGATTTGGCAGAGTGCATCGCCACCGATCTCTACGCACAGTTCACGTTTGATCAGATTGCGTCGGGCGTACCGGATTCCGAGCTCGAGGCGGCGTATTCGACGATCGAGGACGACTGCCGGAACAGCCTGTAACCAATAGCCGCTAACGACTAGCGATCCGAACCGCGGTTCTTGACCTCAGCCCGAGCAACAACTTGGTGATGCACTTCATCGGGGCCGTCAGCCAAGCGCAGAGTTCGCTGGCTGTGCCACATGTCGGCGAGAGGAAACCACTGCGAGATACCAGCCGCGCCGTGCATCTGAATCGCTTCATCAATGATGTCGCAGCATTTTTCGGGCACCATTGCCTTCACGGCACTGACCCACACACGAGCCTCAGCGTTACCCAGTGTGTCCATCGCTTTCGCCGCGCGCAGCACCATCAGTCGCATCGACTCGACGTCGATGCGGGCACGCGAAAGCACTTCCATGTTCTTGCCCAGATTGATCAGTTTCTTGCCGAAGCCTTCGCGACTCATGCCGCGGTCGACCATCATCTCGATCGCACGCTCGGCGGCACCGATTGAGCGCATGCAGTGATGAATACGACCCGGCCCCAGCCGCAGCTGTGAGATCTCGAAGCCACGACCCTCGCCCCACAAGATGTTCGCCTTTGGCACGCGCACGTCGGTGAAACGAATGTGCATGTGGCCGTGCGGTGCGTCGTCGGCACCGAAGACTTCCATCCCAGCAACAACTTCGACGCCGGGTGTATCCATCGGCACCAAGATCTGCGATTGCTGCTTGTAGGTGTCGGCATCGGGACTGGTGCGCACCATCGTGATCATGATCTTGCAGCGCGGGTCGCCAGCACCTGAGATGTAGAACTTCTCGCCGTTGATCAGCCACTCGTCGCCATCGAGCACAGCGCTCGTTTGGATCTGCCGCGCGTCGCTGCTCATCACGCCCGGCTCGGTCATCGCGTACGCGGAGCGAATCTCGCCGCGCAGCAACGGCTCGAGCCACTCGCGCTTTTGTTCCGGCGTGCCGACGCGCTCGATCACTTCCATGTTGCCGGTGTCGGGGGCGGAGCAGTTCAAGCACTCGGGGGCGAGTCGGTTCTTGCCCAACTCGGCAGCGATGTACGCGTAGTCGAGGTTGCTCAGACCCTCGCCTGTCTCCGCATTGGGCAGAAAGAAGTTCCAGAGTCCGAGCTCACGCGCCTTCACTTTGGCTGTTTCAAGCAACTCCAATTGGCCAGGAGCCCAACTCCATCGATCCGCGCGTCCTTCACCGAGCCGATAGAACTCTTCGCTGATCGGGTCGACCTCGTCGCGGATGAACGCCTTCACCGCTTCATAGAGCGGCCGCGCCTTCTCCGACATACGCAGGTCGAAGTCGTCCATACTCGCTGCCTTCAGCGCGCCACCAGCCATGAGGGTTCCTTTCGGTCGTCTTGCAACTACACGTGCACGTTCAACGCCACTCTGCCACGGCGGGTCGTGAATCAACGCCTCAGGAGGTCAGCGACACTGGTTTAGGTAGTTGAATCGTTCGCGCCGCATCGAGGGTCGCACATTGACGCGTGCGCGGGCCTTGCGCAGCTGGTTCCGATACATGAGCACAGCAACCACGATCAACGCAGCAACGAGTAAGTAAGTACCTGTGTTGGACCCGCCCTGGCCATCCATATCGCCACTAGCAATCAGGTAACCAAACACGTTCATAACCGCCAGTATGACCCAACCGGCAAGCCCCTCGAACAACCGATCGGTCGTTCTGCGGTGCTTCAGGCGAAGGCGTGCTCGCGGTTTGCTTGAACGAGGGCTTCGAGTTCCTTCACCGGAAGCGGCGGACTGAAGTAGTAGCCCTGAATCTGGTCGCAACCGTTGCCACGCAGATACGTCAATTGGTCAGTCGTCTCGACGCCCTCGGCGATCACTTCTAGCTTCAAGCTGTGCGCCATTTGAATGATGGCACGCGCAATCACGGCATCGTCCTCGTTCGTCGTGATCTCGCGAACAAGTGCGATGTCGATCTTCAGCTTGTCAACCGGCAGTCGGCTCAAGTACGCAAGGCTCGAGTAGCCGGTACCGAAGTCGTCGATCGAGATCTTGACTCCAATCTCTCGTAGGCCGTGCAAGGCAGCGTTAGTTCGTTCGGTGTTGGCCATCAGCGAGCTTTCGGTAAGTTCCAGTTCGAGGAGGTTGGCCGAGATCCCGTTGCCTTCGATTGCTTGCACGACGTCGCCAAGCAGGTCACTCTCACTGAGTTGCCGCGCTGACACGTTGACGGACACCGGCAGCAGCCCAACCTCGGATTGAGCCCACTCGGCGATCTGCGTGCAGGCGGTCGCTACGACCCATCGGCCGACGTCGAGTATCAGACCGGTCTCCTCGAGAATTGGAATGAACTCGGCAGGCGACACCGATGCGCGCCCGGGTCGCTGCCAGCGCAGCAAGGCCTCAACTCCAATGATTCGAGAAGTGTTCGACTCAACCTTCGGTTGGTAGTGCAGAACGAACTCGTCGTTTTCCAGCGCCTTGCGCAGTGCGGTCTCCGTCTCGATTCGGTTCAGTACCTCGGCGTTCATGTCGGCCGTGAAGAACCTGAGGGTGTCGCGACCTTCGCGTTTCGCGCGATACATCGCCGTATCGGCGAACCTGATGAGCGACTCCGAGTCGATGGCGTCGATGGGATAGATACTGATGCCGATGCTTGCTGTGATCGTTACCTCGTTGTCGCCCACCACAAACGGCGCACGTAGGCATTGGCGAATACTGGCGGCTACCTCGGCGGGGCCGTCCTCAGCGTCTTTCACCGCGAGGACCAGCGCGAACTCATCTCCCCCAAGGTGACCAACGATGTCGCGGACGAGCACACACTGTAGTAGTCGACTGCTGACCTGCACCAGTAACGCATTGCCGTTGTCGTGGCCGAAGGTGTCGTTCACGTTCTTGAAACGATCCAGGTTGATGGAGAGCACCGCAACGTCACCGCCTTGGTCCTTCGCTGTCGCCAACGCGTTGTCCAGCGTCTCGTAGAACAGAGTGCGATTGGGAAGTCCCGTGAGCAGGTCGTAATGAGACTGGCGCTGCAGACGCATCTCGCTCTCCTCTCGCTCGGAGATGTCCCTCAGCACCGTGACGGTGACCCAGTCGTCGCCGATGCGTTGTGCGTGTCGCCGGCTCTCGACCGGCAGATCGGATCCGTCTTTGCGTCGAACTCGCATCTCACGGAGCTGCGGAGCGCGGTCGGACGCGTGGACAGCGTCGAAGATGCTCGCCAGCTGGGGACCAGTACCAGCGCTGAAGTCCGCTGGCCCCATTCCGAGGAACTCGCTGCGTGTGTAACCGAGCATGCTGGAGGCAGTCGCATTGACCTCGAGAATGCGCATCGTCGCGCGGCTCACCAGGAAGATGGCGTCCGCAGTGAAGTCCATCGCGGTTCGGAACCGTTGTAAGTCGGCGGTGCGTTCGAGCACTTGCTGTTCCAGTATCGACCGGTGATTCTGCAGCAGGTCGCCGTACGCCTTCAAGCGCAGCAGGTTGCGCACGCGCAACCACAACTCCGCCCGGTCGACGGGTTTGGTCAAGAACTCTTCAGCACCTGCCTCGAGCCCCGCGAGACGAGCACCGTGGTCGATCTGGGCGCTCACCATGATGATCGGGATGTTCGAAGTCTTCGGATCGGCCTTGAGGATCGAGGCCACCGCGTAGCCGTCCATCATCGGCATCATGACATCGAGCAAGATCAGGTCGGGTGGCGTCGCCGCGATCGACGCCAGTGCTTCTTCGCCGCTGGCGGCGCAGAGCGTCACATAGCCCTCCGGGATCAGCAGCGCCTCAAGCAGGCGACGATTCTGTTGCTCGTCATCGACTATGAGAATCGTGGCCGCATCATCGGTCATGATCGGTCATCCTTGGCGAGCAGACTCTCGATGGCGTCGAGCAGTTCCTGATAACGCAACGGCTTGCTGATGTAGGCGTCGCACCCGGCCAGGTCGCTGCGCTCTCGGTCGGCCTTCATCGCCATTGCAGTGAGGGCGATGATGGGAATGGACGCGGTTATGGGGTCCTGTTTCAAAAGGGCTGTTGCGGTGAGCCCGTCCATTCCAGGTAGCTGTATGTCCATCAGAATCAGGTCCGGATTCTCAGATCTCGCCAACGTCAGCCCGATCTCGGCGTCGACGGCGCTCAGCACGGTGTGTCCGGCAGAGTGGAGCAGCAACGAGGTCAGCTTCATGTTGGCCTTGTTGTCCTCGACGACTAGCACCCTTGCCACGTTCAAGCCCTTCTAAGCGACCGGTAGTGCGCGTCGCACTTCAGCCAGGAAACCAGCGCTATCAAACTCCGGCCTCTCGACGATGTGGATGACGTTCTCGTCGTGGCTGTTGAGTGCCGCGCAATCCGCTTCAGTCAACTGTTCTGCCGTCACCACAAGAATCGGGATACCTGCGCAATCAGGGTCACGCCGTAGCGCCGCGACGACGTCGAATCCGTTGAGGTCCGGTGCCATCAGGTCAAGCAGGATTAAGTCGGGATGAACCCGCTTTGCCACCGCGATTGCCTCCAATCCTCCGTACGCGCGCACCACTGCGTAGTCTGGTGTCGACAGGAAACCAGCGAGCAAATCCACCGCCTTCGGATCGTGATCAACGACCAGCACCTTGCGTACCTTGTCCTGATCGATCGGGAGGCCCAACCGAGCCAGCGTGGCCGCCAGCTCGGTGCGACTGATTGGTTTGTGAAGGACAGCTGACGCACCCCGGCTTAACGCCACGGTGGTGCCGTCGATGCGGCCGGACCCCGAGATAATGACCACGGGAACGACAGCCAACGCATCGTTCGTGCGAATCTGCTGCAAGAACTCCCAGCCGTTCATGACTGGCAGGTGGATGTCGAGGGTGATCAGGCTCAACGGGTAGTGAGGAGCTATTTCGAGCGCAGCTTCAGCGGTGTCCGCAACAATGACCGTGAAGCCTTCAGCCTCAAGCAGCATGCGGATCAGCTCAGAGGCATGCTTATCGTCTTCCACGACGAGCGCAATCTGTCCGTTCCGAGCTTTGGCATGCCCCTCTGAACCCGGACCAGTCTGTGGCGAGGTGGTTTCCAGCTCCGCGGCTCGGAGGGGAAGCCACACCGCGAAGCGTGCACCCTCGCCTTCTCGGCTGGCAACCGCCACCGTGCCTTCGTGCAGCTCTGCTAGCTGCTTGACCATCGCGAGGCCGAGGCCGGTTCCCTCAAACTTGCGGGCCAGACTGCTGTCGATCTGACCGAAGGCCCGGAACAGCGTGGCCATGTTGGGCTCCGAGATACCGATGCCGAAGTCGCTGACGCAAATCTCGACGAACTCCGCGTAATCGCTGTGGGCCAGTGGAAATGTATGCAGCGGCCAGTCGCCCGGTAGTGTCCCAACGCTGCCGCGAGGAACGCGTCGCGCGCTCAACGTCACGACACCGCCGTGCCTGCTGAACTTCACCGCGTTCGACAACAAGTTGTAGACGATCTGTTTCGTTTTGCGCAGGTCGAATTGCAGCCGACCCATGCTCTCGCCCGTGTCGAACTGGACCCGGATCTCTTGGCCAGCGGCCTTCTCCTTGATGATCGACAGGCTGTCCGTTAGTAAGGCCTCTAGGTCGATCAAGTCCAACTCGAGCGCCATCATGCCCGCCTCTACCTTGGACAGATCAAGGATGTCGTTGATCAACGACAGCAGATGGTGGCCGCTGGCGAAGATGTCGCCGACGTACTCCCGCTGGTGATCGCTGATTGGCCCCATCAGACCTTCCTTGAGTGCCTCCGAGAACCCGATGATCGCGTTCAACGGAGTGCGCAACTCGTGAGACATCGTGGCGAGAAACTCAGACTTCATCCGGTTCGCGCGCTCCAACTCGATGTTCTTCTCCCGCAGCGCGCGATCTAACGCCTTGCGATCGGTGATGTCACGCGCCGATGCGAAAACCCCTTGGAGTTTTCGATCCCGGTCGTAATAGGTCGCAGCGTTGTACGAGACCTCCGTCTCATCGCCATTCTCGGCTCGGACCGTCAGCTCATAGTCCGTCAACTTGTTCTCGACGAGGACCCGCTTGATCGCGGCCTCGGCGCGTGCTTGATTGGTGAAAAACTTCTGGGACGGCGCGCCAATCAACTCGTCGCGCGTGCGCCCCGTCAGCGTCATCATCTGCTGGTTGACGTCGGAGATGACACCCTGTTGATCGGTCGTCATCAGAGCATCAAGGTTCGATTCGATCAGTGAACGTGTGTAGAACTGCTGATCCCGAAGTCGCTGATCAAGCTGCGCCTGGTTGGCCTCGACCTCCTTGCGGGCCGTGTTGTCGGTACCGATCAGGAGATACCCAATGATCCGGTCCTTCACGTCGCGCAACGAGGTGACCGAAACGACGGCCGGGAAACGTGTCCCATCCTTGCGGACATAGGTCAGGTCATAGATGTCCTCAATGCCGCGCGAGGCCTTGAAAACGAGCGCCTCGAAGCCGGGAGCGATCGTTGTGTTCAACTCATGGCTCAGCGCCTCGGCGCGCGCGACCAACTCTGCCGGATCCGAGATGTCGGCCGGGGTGATGATGTTGACGACCTCGGCTGCCGGGTAACCAAGCATGCGCTCGGCACCGACATTGAAGATTTGGATCACACCCTTTTCATCGGTGGCGATGCTGGAGAAATAGGCGCTTCTGAAGATCGCGTGTTGCAGCGCGGCCGTCTTGATCTTTCCGCCGCTAGCAGGCATCGTCGACCTCGCGTTCCGCAACTCTCTTGTTGCCATGGGCCCCAGAGTCCAGGGCGTAGTGAATATTGAGATGGCTACCATCTCTGTTTGTGACCAGGTACCCCTAGGCAGGCGGTTCTAAACCACCCAGCGCACAGTTTTCCTTGCCCCGCATGCACAAGAATGGCGGCTCCGGGTGTGAGACTCGCAACATGCCATTGCGGAATCGGACATCGCTCGATCCGGTGGCGATCGCCGGGTTGCACGAGTTGGCCGCCCGTACCATCGGCGGTGCCGACCAAATGCGCCAGCTCGTCGAGTTGTTTCTCCACGACACTGCCGGGCGCCTTGACGAGCTGACGGCGGCCGTTGAAGCGGGCGATGCAATGCGCGTGGCCGCACTTGCCCACAACCTTTGCGGCAGCTGCGCCAATCTCGGCGCACGCGACATGGCGGAGCGCTGCAGGGACATGGAGCGCGAAGCCAACGACGGTCGCGTCGAGGCGGCGCGGCTTGGGCCGTTGGTCGCGGCTTTCGACCGTGCACACGCAGAGTTGCGCGCGGAGTTCCTCGACACTCAGCGTGCCGCACCGCAATGAGCTTGACGTACCAGCCGATCATCTCGCTTGCGACGAACAGAATCGTCGCAGTAGAGGCATTGCTGCCGCCGGGACGAGACGACCGCGCGACGACATTCGGAGAATCAGTGCGCCAGGCGTCGGTGTGGCATCGCACGTACCCGAAAACTCCGGTGCAGCTCGCTATCAACGTGACGCCGAGTCAATTCGGCCCGACTTTGGCGGGCACCCTCCGCAAAGCAGTCGACGAGGTTGGGCTCCGTGCGACCTTCGTCTGCCTGCAAATAGCGGAAGCCACCGTCATGGCCAACGTCGATCGCTCCGTCGAGATACTCGCAGACTTGAGCGAACTCGGATTCATGGTGTCGATCGACGGCTTAGGGGCGGGCTACTCGTCGTTAAACCAACTTCTCCGCCTGCCGATCGACGAGGTCAAGATTGATCGCTCGTTCATCACCGGTCTCGGCAGCGACCGCGTCAACACGACGATCGTCGCATCCATAATCGGCGTCGCGCATGCCATGGATCTCGAAGTGGTGGCCGACGGCGTTGAGACATCCGCGCAGCTTGAACGTCTGCAGGCGCTGGGATGCGACTTCGCACAGGGTTCACTGATCGCAGCGCCGATGCTGGCAAGAGAAATCGACGAATACCTCGCCGCCGACCCCACTGGCGGTGTCGTCGGACTGTCTGTCAACGAGACGGTGCTTGTCGTTGATGACGTCGCCGACGTGCGAATGCTCCTGACAATGAGCCTGTCTGCAGCCGGGTTCACGGTCGAAGAGGCCAGCACCGGCGCTGCTGCTCTCAAGGCAGCTCGCCGGCTGGTGCCGACATGTGTGCTGCTAGATGTGGGCATGCCCGACATGAGTGGCATTGAGGTGTGTCGCGCCCTGCGCGACGACCCCGCGACGGCAGACTGCACGATTGTGATGCTGACAACCAACGCCGATGCGACCGACAAGGCCGAAGCCTTTCTGGTCGGCGCAGACGACTACATCGTGAAGCCGTTTACACCGCGTGATCTGGTGCCTCGGATTCGATCAGCTGTGCATCGGCGGCAGACGACGATCGGAGCGGTTGGCCGACGAGTCGACGCTGCACTTCTCGAGATGCTGCACACGGCACGCGCACGCGAGCGCGGCGAACTCACGCTCACTGACGCCGAGCATCTCTCCAGCCGACAGATCGAGATCGTGAAGCGACTTCTCGGCGGTGAACGCGTGCCGACGATCGCTCGGGGTTTGTTCGTGAGCCAGAGCACCGTCCGCAATCACCTCAGCGCCGTGTACCAGCGGGTAGGCGTGCATTCGCAAGACGAGCTACTCGGGCTGCTCCGCAAATCCATCCGCTGAGTCAGTTTCATACTGACTCCGTGGGGCGGGTGGGTATCGAACCCACGACCCAGGGATTATGAGTCCCCTGCTCTAACCACTGAGCTACCACCCCGAACCGGGACGCCCCGCCGATTCCCAGATCTGTGTCAGCTCACAAACGTTGTGTCGCTTTGTGCGCTGACACAGAACGCCGACGTCGACGCAATGGCTCCGAGAGCAGGGCTCGAACCTGCGACCCGCTGATTAACAGTCAGCTGCTCTGCCAACTGAGCTATCTCGGAAAGGCGAATTGAGGATAGCAAAGCCGTCTTGTCACTCCTCCTCCAGAAACTCCTTCAAACGCTGGCTACGCATGGGATGACGCAGCTTTGCAAGAGTCTTGGCCTCAATTTGGCGAACTCGCTCGCGCGTCACACGAAACTCTTTGCCCACATCTTCAAGTGTGCGCGGCTGCCCGTCGTCGAGGCCGAAGCGCATGCGCACGATCTCGCGTTCACGCTCGCTCAGTTCGCCGAGCGCTTCCTCTACCGCCTTCGTCAGCATGCTGCGAGTCGCCATATCGGCAGGAACTTCGGCGGAGAGATCGGGGATGAAGTCGGCAAAGCTGCTGTCTTCTGCCTCGCCGACCGGTGAGTCGAGCGATAGCGGATCCTGCGAGATGCGCAAGATCTCTCGAATGCGATCAGTGGAGAGCGCACACTTGTCGGCGAGTTCGTCGAGTGTCGGCTCGCGCTCGAGTTCCTGTTGCATCTGCCGCTGTGTGCGCAGCACCCGATTCATGCTCTCGACCATGTGCACCGGGATGCGAATCGTGCGTGCCTGATCGGCGATGCTGCGCGTGATGGCCTGGCGAATCCACCAGGTTGCGTACGTCGAGAACTTGAAACCCTTGGTGTGGTCGAACTTGTCGACCGCGCGCATCAGACCCATGTTCCCTTCCTGAATCAGGTCGAGAAATTGCATCCCGCGGCCGCTGTAACGCTTGGCAATGCTGACCACCAACCGCAGGTTCGCCTGAATCAGCTCGCTCTTGGCCTCCTCCCCAGCATCGATTGTGCGCCGGAGCCGCTTCTTCTCTGCGGCGTCGATGACCATGCCATCCTGTTCGGCATCGACCGCCTCCGCTCGATGCCATTCATCGATTGCCTGCGCCAGCCGCCGCTCGTCGTCGGTGCTCAGCAGATCGACGCGCCCGATCTCCTTGAGGTACATGCGCACCGTGTCGGCTGTGTTCCCGACGTCGCTTCCCCCATCGGCGCTCATCCGGCCCTTGCGACGCTTCAAACGACGAGCAAGCAAACCTTCTGTGTCTTCGACCTCGACTGATCGCTGCCGCTCCGCACCAGCAGGCGGTGTCTCGTCTGGAAGTTCCTCGACACCATCGTCGATCGTGATGCCGTGGCTGGCGAGGATGTTGTGCACTTCGAGTAACACATCGGGCGTCAGTTCAATCTCGCGCAGAACGTGCGCGATGTCGTCGGCGTGCAGCACGCCTCGCGCAGTACCGCGCGCGACCATGGTCTGCCATTCGCCAGCGTCGACACCGACATAGGGTGGCGATCCAGCAGTTGTCTCAGCAGTGCCTTTGCTCACTCACGTTCCCTCGCTCGCCCCTTTCAACCACCCTAGCAATGTCTCCGCGCCGGCATCACCAGCATCAGATTGCTCAATGACCTCCAACGCGAGTCGCGCATCGCGTAGCGCGTGCAATGCTTCTGGATCAGTCGTGTGAGTGGACGCTGCAAGTCGACGGCGAGTTGCAGCCGCGATCAAATTGCGCGCTTCCAACTCTGGATCGGCATCGACATCGGTGACGGCAGCGCGCTCGAGAAACTCGCGCGCTTCCGGATCAGCGAGCTCTAACGCAACTTCAATCGAGCCTGCCGACTCCGCAACGGCGAGAAACGCTCGCCGTGCGACTTCATCGACGAACAACTCCTCCATCAGCCACGGTGCAATGTCGTCCCAACGCTGGATGAGCATCGCGACCGCGACAAACTCGGCGTTCTCGGCGGCACCCACGCGCCGCACCGGTGCTATGCGCACTGTCGGAGATCTCACACCGCGCTCAGCCAACGAGACAAGATCGGCTGGCGGTATCGCGAGGGCAACGGCGAGTTCTGACGCACGCAGTTTGCGAAGTTCACGATTGGGGTGCTCATTGATGACCGCCATTGCCTGACCGGCAAGGTGCGCCTTGTCCTCCGGCGAGCGCCCCTTGCGACTTCCCAACACGCGCTCAACTCGAAAGCCGAGGAAGGGAACCGCGTGCTCGACGGCGCTGCGCAACGCGTCCGGGTTGCTGATGCTCAGGTCACCTGGATCCTTGCCGTCTGGGAACCGGGCAACACTGACCTCAACCTGATAGCGCTCCTCCCATTCGTAGAAGCGTTGCGCGGCACCCTGCCCGGCTGCGTCGGCGTCGAATGCAAGGACGACCTTCGTCGCATACCGCTTCAGTAGTCTCACGTGGTCCTCGGTCAGTGCCGTGCCGCATGTCGCCACGGCACGCTTGACTCCGGCGCGGTGGAAGCCAATGACGTCGGTGTAGCCCTCGCACACAATCACTTGATCGGCAGTGACGATCTCGCCCTTAGCCCAGTTGAGGCCATACAGAGTTTTCGACTTGGCGTAAATCGGCGTCTCAGAGGAATTCTTGTACTTCGCCGGATCGCTGCTGCCGGGCAGCACGCGGCCGCCCAATGCAACCGGATCTCCGTTCTCGGTATAGATCGGGAACAGCACACGGGCGCGGAATGAATCCTGCATGCGCCCCGACTTGTTGTTGAACGCCAGGCCGGTGTCGCGCAGCATCTCGGGTGCGACACCGAGCTCCTTCGACATCGCATCCCAGTCGTCGGGTGCCCAGCCCAGCTTGAAGGCGCGCGCAACGTCGCCAGCCAGCCCTCGCTTGCGCAAGTAGTCGCGCGCCTCGCGTGCGTCGGGCGAGTCGAGCAGGCGTTGGTGATACCACTCGACCGCCTTGCCCATCGCGTCGACCAACTGTCGGCGCTTTTGGCGCTGGCGGTCGCCGGCTTCGCCGGTCGTGTAGCGCAACTGCACGTTGTTCTTCGCGGCCAGCGATTCGACCGCCGCCACAAAGTCGAGGTGCTCAATCTCCTGCACGAACTTGAACGCGTCACCTCCTGCGCCGCAGCCGAAGCACTTGTAACGACCAGTTTCGTCGCGCACATTGAACGAACCTGATTTCTCGGCATGGAAAGGACATAAGCCCACCCAGTTCCGACCGACTCGGCGCAGTGCGACGTATTGCTGTACGACATCGGACAGAACGAGCGTGGCCCGCAGCCGTTCCAGATCCTCGTCGACGATCGCCATCGTCAGGCACTGTACCGGCGGGTCGGTCGACGCCCGACCGGATTCATCGCTCGTCGGCCGGCGGCATTTCCTCGGGAATCGAGATCGTGTCGCCGCGGGTGTCGCGCAATGAGAACCCGATGGAAGCGAGCATCACAAGCGCTATCACCAGTAGCGAGATCCAGGTTTCGATGTGCACATCGAAGAAGGTGAGGATCATCTTCACCCCGACGAAAGCAAGAATTATCGCAAGGCCCTCTTGCAGGTAACTGAACCGAGCTCGAATGTCCGCCAGCAAGAAGTACAACGATCGCAAGCCCATGATGGCGAACGCGTTCGAAGTGAACACGATGAATTGCTCGCCACTTACGGCCAAGACAGCTGGCACGGAATCGACAGCGAACAACACGTCGGTGAGTTCGACTAACACGAGCACAGCGAACAGCGGCGTTGCCAAACGCTTGCCGTTCTCGAGCGTGAACAACTTCTGACCGTCGAGCTTGTCAGTGCTTGGAATCAGACGACTGACCAGCGCCATGAACTTGCTGTCGGCAGGGTTGCTCTCGCCATCTCCGCCCAACACGAGCTTGACTGCGGTATAGAGCAGAAACACCCCGAACACCACCAGCGTGATCTCGAACCTATTGACCAACGCGATGCCAGCGAAGATGAACCCGGCGCGCATCACCAGCGCGCCGAACACGCCCCAGAACAGAACTCGGTGCTGATAGTTCGACGGCACCTTGAAGTGGCTGAGAATGATGGCCCACACGAAGACGTTGTCGATCGACAGGCTGTACTCAATGAGGTAGCCGGAAAACCATTCGCCGCCCGCCCTGCCGCCCCACGTCGCCAGCACGACAAGGCCGAACGACGTGCCAACCAACACCCACGACATTGTCTCGAGCGCCGCTCGCTTCACCGTCGGCACCTTGGGAACGCGATGCAGCACGAGAATGTCGATCAGCAACAGCGCCGCAATCACAGCCAGCGCGGCAACCCACACTTCGAATGAGATGTCGAGGTCGACGAACTTGCCATCGCCCGTTGAGGACGCGATCACTTCGCGGAGCATGCAGTTAGTCCCGCCCGAGTAGACCGGCTTTGCGCATCGCCATCGTCACCGAGTCCTCGTAGGCGATCGCCGTGCCACGACGTCGTTGGGCGCCAGCGTGAGGCGCGCTACTCCGTACGCGGCACCTTGACGAGTTTGAAAGTGCACGCTGCGCTGTCCTACTTCGTGTCGCTCTTCGAGCCACCGATGATCGCCTGCGCCGCAGCCAGCCGCGCAATGGGCACACGGAAGGGACTGCAACTGACGTAGTCAAGGCCCGCTGCGTAGAACTGCTGAATGCTCTCCGGGTCGCCACCATGCTCGCCGCAGACACCCAGCTTGAGCCCAGGCTTCGTCTTGCGGCCGCGGCTGGCGCCAATTGCAACCAAGTCGCCGACACCGCCGGCGTCCATAGTCTCGAACGGGTTGCGCTTCAGTAGCCCTTGTTCGAGGTACGCCGGCATCATGCGGCTCTCCACGTCGTCGCGGCTGAAACCGAACGTCAACTGTGTGAGGTCATTGGTACCGAAGCTAAAGAAGTCGCTCTCCTCCGCAATCTCGTCGGCACGCAAAGCGGCGCGCGGCGTTTCGATCATCGTTCCGATCGTCACCTTCGGCTTGTCCTTCAGGCCCTTGACGGCGGCGTCGATCTCGGTCTGCACCCATCCGCGTGCGACTGCCATCTCCTCGCGAGTGACGGTGAGCGGGATCATCACCTCGACAATCGGGTTCTTGCCCTTCTTGCGCAGCGCCGCGGCGGCGGCCATCAGCGCGCG
>Ga0105047_10005735_pt1 | contig 21200 bp, 17 predicted proteins | sample MAT04_FD_78384 | JGI IMG/M metagenome (GOLD analysis project Ga0105047, IMG submission 78384) | Freshwater microbial communities from Lake Fryxell liftoff mats and glacier meltwater in Antarctica - MAT-04 (megahit assembly) | ecosystem: Environmental > Aquatic > Freshwater > Ice > Liftoff... | reverse complement strand
TGGGCGGAAAGTCCGACGCACTTACACCGTACGTGGCAGACCTCGAAAAGATGTTCAAGACCGTTCGCTTCCCCAAAGGATTGAAGGAACTTCCCGAGTGGGATCTGCCCACAGGTTGGAAGAACGCCGGCGAGAACCGTACGAAGATGGCCGCTGAGACGATCCAGTTCGGTCCCGCCGATAGCCCTTTTCTAATGACCGTGACACCCGCAATGGGCGGTATGACTGCAAACGTCGCGCGTTGGGCGGGCCAGGTGGGCGTCAAGAACTTCGCACCCGAAAAGATGGGACTGTACGCGAAAGACATCGAGGCGAAGAACGTCAAGGGGTTGATGGTCGACATGAGCGGCCCGAACAACCCAGGGATGTCTCCCCGCCCACCGATGATGCCAAAATAATGTGGCGAACTCTCTCTCGTGACATAACTTAAGGCACACAATAATGACCAACGAAACTCTCGATAAGCCAGCTAAGACCCAGCCACAAACGTCGCTCTGGGATAATATCAAGTACGTCTTGAAACCGGTTGCGTCGTTGCAATTGACGATCGTATTGTTCAGCATGTCGCTCGTCCTCGTGTTCTTCGGCACGCTCGCGCAGATGAACAACGGCATCTGGACGGTCGTCGATAAATACTTCTGGTCGATGTTCGTGAAGATCGAACTCGATCTCGTTTTGAAGTTCTTACAGGTGTTTTTCTGGTTCCCGAAAGAGTGGTCGCTCCCGTCGTGGGTCGCGGTTCCGTTCCCGGCCGGCAAGCTCATCGGTTTCGCGATGCTGACGAACCTGGTGGCGGCGCACCTCACCCGTTTCCGCATGACGTGGAAACGCTCGGGGGTGATGATCATCCACGCGGGCCTGATATTGCTGTTCGTCGGCGAAGCGATCACGCGGATGAAACAAGTCGAGCAGCGAATGGTCATCGACGAAGGGCAGACGGTCCACTTTGCCGAAGACACGCGCACGTACGAATTCTCGTTCGAGGATAAGTCCGCGAAAGAACTCGATACCGTGATAGTGATTCCGGAAGCACGCATTCACATCGGCGAGCGATTTTCCGATCCGCAGTTGCCCGTCGATGTCGAGATTGTCAGCTACTTCAAGAACTCCGATATGCGTGCCGTTGTGCCAGGCGAAAAGAACCCTGCGACTGCGGGTCAAGGCCTGACGGACATCGTCGAGTATCGCCCGGAAGTATCGGGTGTCAGCACCGAACAAAAGATCGACCTGCCGTCCGCCTACGTGACGATGTACCGCAAGGGCACCGATGAATCGCTCGGTACGTACTTGCTCTCGCGTTACCACAAACCCGACACGCTGACTGTGGATGGCAATAAGTACGCGATCGCGTTGCGAAACACGCGATATTACAAGCCGTTCAGCGTCCACCTGAACAAGTTCAGTTTCGACCGGTATATGGGCACAAACAAGCCCAAGAATTACTCGAGTGACATTCGACTCGTCGATACGGCCAACGACGTCGACCGCGACCACCGCATCGCGATGAACGAACCGCTCCGCTACGGTGGCGAGACGTTCTACCAAGGTGGCTTCGACGATAAAACCGAAACGACTACGATCCTGCAAGTGGTCCGCAACCCCGGTTGGCTGATCCCGTACATCTCTTGCGTGATGGTCACGCTCGGCATGACGATCCATTTCGGCATCTACCTGATTGCGTTTCTGCGCAAGGTTCGGATCGCCGAATTCAGCCAGCTGATGAAGGCATCCAACAAAGAATACGTGCCGAAAACGGGCACTGCTCGCTACCTCCCCTGGATCGGCGTCGTGCTTGCCGGGCTGTATTGCCTAAGTGCGGTTAGCAAAATGTCGCCCGCCACGCAGCCTTACAACTTGAAGGGCCTCGGGCAGATTCCCGTCGTCGATGGCGGCCGCGTCAAGCCGCTCGACACCGTGGCTCGCGTGAGTTTGCGCTCGATTAGCGCGCGAGAAACGACTAAAGACGAAAACGATGTCGAGCGACCCGCGATCCAGTGGTTGCTCGATGTGATGACGAGCGGTGGCCCGGAAAAGAAGGGGGCCGCGTGGAAGTACAAGGTGTTCAAAATCGAGAACGACCAGGTGCTCGCGTTACTCAAACTCCAGCCGCGCAGAGGGTTGCTATACGCACTCGAAGAGTTCAGCGAGAATGCGGAACAACTCATGAAAGTGGCCAGCGCGTCGCAGCAAAAACGTCCCGAAAAGCGCGATCTTTACGATGTGAAGATCATCGAAGTCGCCGAACGAATGAAAGTGTTCATCGAACTTTCGACAGTGAACACACCGATGAACATCGCACCAACGGGCGAAAATCCGAAATGGTCGACGCTGCCAGACGCCCTGGAGAAGTATCGCGATACGGCGAAAGCGTTCGTCACGGAGAAAAGCGGACTTGAACTCGACGACATCGAAAAGCTGCCGAAGCAAGAACAGGAATTCGTCGCTCAGTTGTTCCGCGAGAAGATGATCGAACTCTCGGCCGCATCGCCATCGATCGCGTTCTGGACGGGAATCATCCAGGCGTACCGCAACAATAAGCCGGACGATTTCAACAAGTTAATCGAAGACTATTCGAACAAGACTGCCGTTCCCGGTATGAGCCTCGCACGAACGCAGCTTGAGACGATGTACAACGGCTTCGCACCGTTCTACGTCTGCCTCGTACTGTACATTGGTGCGGTTTTGCTCTGCATCGCCAGTTGGTTTGGCTACACGGACGAATTGCGTCGGGCGGCATTTCGGATGTTGGTTTTCACGGCGGTGATTCACTTCGTCGCGCTGATCGCCCGCATGTATTTGCAAGAACGTTGGCTCGTATTCGTGACGAACCTCTACTCGTCCTCGATCTTCATCGGCTTCGGCTGCGTGTTGCTCGGTATACTACTCGAACGACTGTACCCCATAGGCATCGGCAACCTACTCGGTGCGACGCTCGGCGTGGCCACCACCATCGTTTCGCACCAGATCGGTGCGAGTGGCGACACACTCGAAATGATGCAAGCCGTCCTCGATACGAACTTCTGGCTGGCCACGCACGTGACCTGTGTGACCTTCGGCTACACCGCCACATTTGTCGCCGGTGCGCTCGGCGTGATCTACGTGATTGCGGGGATGTTCACACGGGCGATCAATGCAGAAGCGAACAAGGCGTTCGGCAAAATGCTCTACGGTGTCGTCTGTTTCGCCACGCTTCTCAGCCTCGTCGGGACCGTTCTAGGCGGCATCTGGGCGGATCAATCGTGGGGCCGCTTCTGGGGCTGGGATCCGAAAGAGAACGGTGCCATTTTAATCGTAATTTGGAACGCGCTCATTCTACACTCGCGATGGGCCGGCCTCGTCAAAACGCGCGGCATCGCATTGCTCGCCATCGTCGGCAGCATGATTACCGTCTGGAGTTGGTTCGGCACCAACCAACTCGGCATCGGCCTGCACGCTTACGGCTTCGACAATACCCTCGCACTCGTCTGTTCCGGCCTCTGGGTGTCGCACGCGATGCTGTTCGCCATCGGCTTGACCCCCACGAAGCACTGGATGAGCTTCGCAAATGCACCCGAAGTCGCAAGCAAAAAGCAGCGCAAACAGTAACCCACGAAAGCCCAGCGACGACTGTCGCTGGGCGCTTCTTGCATCGGATGCAATGTCAATTCCAACCGTCAAAAGTGCACCACCGACCCAAAACCTCCACAATTGGAACCGTACCAGATTTTCGCTAGAAAGCGAATATGGCAAACAGCGAGTCGACGGCATCTGGGTACGTCTTGAGCTTCGACATCGAAGAGCATTACCGGATCGAAGCCGCCGCGAATATCGAATGTTCGACAGAGATGAAACTCGATTACGCGAACCGCATGGAGCACTCGACACGCGCGATTCTCGAGCGATTAGCGGCAGCGCATGTGAAAGCCACGTTTTATGTCGTCGGACAGATTGCCGAAACTCACCCACAACTCGTTCGCGATATCGCTAGTGCGGGCCACGAAATTGGCACGCACAGTTACGACCATCAGCGCGTGCATCGCTTCACCTCACAGTCGTTTGCGGCCGACCTTCGAAAGAGTAAAGCGGTTTTGGAACAAACCTCGGGCGTAGAAGTGTTCGGCTATCGCGCGCCAACGTTCAGCGTAGTCCGGCAGACCGCGTGGGCCATCGATGTGATTGCAGAATGCGGTCTGATTTACGATTCGTCGATCTTCCCCGTTCGCCACGATCGCTATGGCATCCCCGATGCCCCACGAACGCCGTTTATCGCAGTTGGGAAGACGTCCGAGATTCTCGAACTGCCACCCGCCACTTGGCGAATCGCGGGCCAGAACCTACCCGTCGCAGGCGGAGGGTACTTCCGGTTATTTCCGTTAATGATTATGAAAGCGGGGTTGTCGCAGTTGCGACGGAAGACAAAGCCTGCGATGGGGATGACGTACTTTCACCCGTGGGAATTCGACGTGGATCAACCCAAACTCCCACTGAAAGCGCTATCGAAATGGCGGACTTACGTGGGAATTCGCAAGAGTTTTCGCCGACTCGATCACCTTTTGAAACGCTATCCGTTTCGCCGGGCCATCGACATCGTTCGCGAACTCGAACCGCAACGCAGCACCTTGCCGCGATTCACGATTTAGGCGTACGGCGGCGACGGACATTGTAACCCATCGCTGCGGCGAGCCCAATCGCGGCCGAGATTAACGTCGCTGGTTCGGGCACGACTTGCGGGCGCACCACAACCGGTGGTACGATGCACACGCATGGCGGCACCACGGGTGGCACGAACGGCGGCGGAGGCACGGGCGGGATCACCGGCGGTGGCGGTACGATTGGCGGCACAACAGGGGGTATCACGGGTGGCACAACGATCGGTGGAACCACGGGCGGCACCACAATCGGCGGCGTTACCGTTGGCGGCAATGTGACTTTCGTCACAGTCGGCGGGATCGGCGGGAAGAACCCCTCGGCATTCTGCGTGCAGATCGTAAACGCTGCAACTCCCAGTACCCCAACGGGTATTGCGGTCCGCAAAATGCTGTTCCATTCGATGACCATTGGATCGACCTCCGATTCTAACCGTCGTGCATCTGTGTGCTGTTAGATTCGGTTGTCTGGCTTTCGCGGCTTGAAGAAATGATCCGGTTTACGCGGAATACGCCGTTTCGCAGGCTTATGATGCTAGTCCAGTGTGAAGGGATTCGCATGTCAAACTACCCGACCGTTACGACCGCACCTTTCCGCGAACTAACTACCGCAAGTCCGCATTCGCAACTACGGATCGCCAGCTTTTGAAGCCGAATTAGGTAAAGGACGCGATAAGTCAAGCAGTTATCCATCGCGCCGGGGTCAGGAGGACCACACCATGCGTCGCTTGTTGGCAACCGGAGTCGGGCTGAGTTTTGCCTTGACGACCGCCAACGCGGTCGCCCAATCGTTCAGGGCGGCAACACCACAACTATTATCCGCTAGTCCACTGTCTTCGAAACCTGTCACGCGAATTTTAGCTGTGCGACCTCTGGAAGAGAGTTCTTCCACCGCACGCGGCCAAATCACCGTACCAATGCCGATGCCGATGCCTGCACCGGTAATCGGTGCACCGGTACAAGGCCTGCCGATGCCGAGGCCGTTCGGCAAAGGCCCGACGGTCTCGGAAGTGCCCGGTGCGACCGCGCCGGGTGCGATGATCCCCGGCCAATCGTACCCATATACGCCGTCCGCACCGATGTCATACCCGCAAGGTTATCCTCAAGGTGGCGTCACGCTCGGGCCGGCGATTCCCATCGAGGGTGGCGGGATGCCGACGATGACTTCACCCGATCAAGGGCGTTACTCTCCGCCTGCTTTGGATGCCCCATTGTTCGGGGGCAGCTATGCGGAAGTACCCGGCGGTCCGGGACTGTTCGGAGCGTGTGCGACGAATGCGGGCGGTTGTAACCCGGAACGCTGGTGGTCGTCGGCGGAATACCTGTTGTGGTGGACGAAGAGCGCGCAGTTCCCCGCGCTGCTCACGACGAGTTCGCCTTCGTTTAACGGGATTCTGGGAACGGGTGATACGCGAACTCTCGTTGGTGATGGCTCGTTCGGGCAAACGCTGCACAGTGGGGGCCGGTTCGGTTTGGGACGCTGGTTCGGCAACGATCAACGCTGGGCGCTCGATGGCAGCGTGTTTTTCCTCGGCCGTAACGGCAACGAATTCGCTGCCAATTCAGACCAGTTTCCACTCCTCGCTCGCCCGTTTAACAACGCGAACCAGAACATTCCGTTCTCGGAAATCGTGTCTGCGAATGGACTGGCACGCGGCGGTGCCAGCGTGCGATTCGAGAACTCCGTTTGGGGTGCAGACTTCAACCTGCGTCGTCGCCTCGCGGGTAGCAGTTGTTCGCGTCTGGACCTCATCGGTGGCTTCCAATACCTCAGCGTTAGCGAAGAACTGCGCGTTAACGAGTTCTTCGCACGTACCCCCGATTCGCCGCGTTCGATCGGCGTTCCCACGGCCATTGCCGGGATTGTCACGGATCGTTTCCGCACGGAAAATGAGTTTTACGGTGCCACGCTCGGCTTGCAGGGCGAGATGCGACGCGGACGCTGGTTCACGAATCTGACGACGAAAATCGCACTCGGTACCGTTCACCAAACGGCGTTGATTGAAGGGAATCAGACGATTTCGTTCGACACGGGTACGACGTCATCGTTTCCCGGTGGGTTGCTGGCGGTTCCTGGAAACATCGGGCAATACACGCAGAACAAGTTCGCTGTGGTGCCGCAAGTCGGCCTGAACATCGGCTACCACATCACGCCGAACTTCCGCGTGTTCATGGGGTACAACTTCATGTACCTCAGCAGCGTGTTGCGGCCGGGCGACCAGATCGACACGAACATCGACGTGACGCGGATCCCGAACTTCCCTGTTGCCGGTGCGACCCCGTTGCCGTTCGTACGGCCAACCGTCCCGTTGAAGGATACCGACTTCTTCACGCAAGGCCTGAGCTTCGGAATGCAGTGGAAATGGTGATTCTAAACCGTTTGGAATCGGCGTAAGTCAGATCGCCTGCGATTGTTCGACTAATCGAAATCGTGTGGGTGTTGGTTTTTCACCTACCCGACGCGCTGCTAGACCCCCGACAGTGTCGGGGACTACTAGAATGTCAGTATGAGCGCGATTGTCGAAGAATTGGTACCGTGCCCGGACACTTGGGACGTGGCACGTGCGTTCGCCCACCTGCCGTATATGGTGTTTCTGGACAGTTCGGATCGCCATCCCGGACGCGGGCAGTTTTCGTACGTGACCGCGGACCCGGTGCAGTTCGAGCAGCGGCATGCAAACGACAGTCGGACGTCGTGCCTCAATGGTTTCGCGATTGGCATTGCACGTTCGAATCGGCCCGATCTGCCACCGTTTCAGGGCGGCGCGGTCGGTGTCATTGGCTATGGCATGGGCCGCGAATTCGAGACGGTGACACCGCCGCATCTGACAGAATTCCCACAACCCGACTGGTCGTTCGGCATCTACGACTGGGTGTTTGCGTTCGATCACAAACAACAGCGATGCTGGATCATTTCCACGGGTTTCCGCGACGGACAGATGTGTGCGAAGCGCGCCGCCAAGCGTCTCGAACAGGTCCGTGACCTGTGGCAAACGCGGGGGCTTTCTCGCGTGTTACCGAGGCTCGCACATGTGCCGGTCGAACGTCTCTCCACGCAATACCCGCTCGCGAAATACCCCGGTGTGACTTCGAATTTTTCGCGCGAACAATACCTGCGTGCCGTGCAGCGTGCGATCGAGTACGTTCATGCGGGCGACATCTTTCAGGTGAATATTTCGCAGCGGTTGCTCGCGCCGCTCACCGAACATCCGCTCGAACTGTACGGCCGGCTGCGACGCGCGTCCCCCGCACCGTTTGCGTGTTACTTCGACCTCGGCGAGTATCAGGTTGTCAGTGCGTCGCCGGAACGGTTTCTGCAAATTTCGCCTTCGGGCGAAGTCGTTACGCGGCCAATCAAAGGCACGCGGCCACGTGGGAAAACCCCGCAAGACGATGCGGTGCTGTTGCACGACCTGACGACGAACCCGAAAGATCGTGCGGAAAATGTCATGATCGTCGACCTGTTGCGGAACGACCTCGGGCGGGTCTGCGAGTACGGCAGTGTGATCGTGCCGAAACTCTGCGAAGTCGAAACGTACAACTACGTGCATCACCTCGTGTCCGAAGTTCGCGGCCAACTGCGTGCGGGGCTGACGCCGATGGATTTGATCCGCGCGACCTTCCCGGGTGGTAGTGTAACAGGCGCGCCGAAAGTGCGTGCGATGGAGATCATCGCCGAACTCGAACCGACCGCACGCGGGCCGTATTGCGGCAGTGTCGGATTCATCGGCTTCGACGGCGCGATGGACGTGAACATCCTGATTCGCACGTTTACGGCAGGCCGCGGCTGGTTACAATTTCCTGTCGGCGGCGGTATCGTGGCAGACTCGGACCCGGCCAAGGAATATGATGAAACGATGCACAAAGCCGCCGGACTGTTGAAAGCACTATGATCCTCGAAGGCCTCGTTACCACGACCAGCGAAATCGGGAACGTTCACCTCGCGCCGATGGGGCCGATCTTCGACGCGAACTTGCAGACGCTCCTGCTGCGTCCGTTCCCTACTTCGCAGACATATCGCAACCTCGTACGGCACCGCGAGGGCGTTTTCCACACCACCGACGACGCACGGTTAATCGCTTACGCCGCAGTCGGTGCGGTCGCTGACATTCCACCGTCATTCGCAGCGAGCCAAGTGTCGGGGTTCATCTTGCAGGATGCGTGCCGCGCATTCGAGTTCGTCGTTCGCAAGATCGACGACAGCGAGCAACGGGTGAAAATCCACGCGGAGATCGTGGCGAAGCATAACCTGCGCGAGTTCCTAGGCTTCAACCGTGCGAAACATGCCATCGTCGAAGCGGCAATCCTGGCGACGCGGTTTCACCTGCTTCCAGCAGAGGAAATTACGAGCGAGTTCGCGAAGTTTCGCATAATTGTCGATAAAACAGGAGCACGCGCAGAGGACGAAGCGATGCGATTTCTGGAACAGCGCTGGCTCGCGTTTCGCACGACGAGGGCGGGATCATGACGGTTCGCATCGTCGCGCCCTGCCGCCTCCATTTCGGCTTGCTTCACGTACCGATCGCAGGCTTCGACCATTGGCCCGATGGTCGCCCCGTCCGCAAGTTCGGCGGCCTCGGCGTCATGATCGACGGGCCAAACGCGATCGTGGAAATCGGCAGCCGAAGCGGCGGAAATGCTCGCGTACGCGCCAGCGATTTCTTAAAAGCGATCCAGACACAACGGCCCGAGTACCGCGAGCGGATCGAACGGCTTTCGCTTTGGGCCGAAAGCCCTACCGAGCATATCGGCCTCGGCGTAGGTACCGCGCTCGGCATGGCGGTCGCTCGCGCCACCTTCGCCGCACTTCAAATGGATTTGCCGTATCGCGAACTGGCCCAACTCGTCGGCCGCGGTCAGCGTTCGGGGATAGGCATCCACGGTTTCGAGTCGGGTGGATTCTTGTTCGACGAAGGGAAATTGCACGATGGCGATCTGCCGACAATCCGCGAACGCCTGACGTTACCCGCGAACTGGCGGATCGTGTTGCTGCCATCGCAAGAGTCTTCGACGTGGCACGGCGACCGCGAACGATCCGCCTTTCACCGACACCGCAGTGTCAGTGAAGTGCAGGCGACTACGGAGCGATTGCATTCGCTTGCCGCGCAACTGTTAGCCGCGCTTCGGGCGAACGATTTCGAGGCATTCTCGCAAACAATCTCCGAGTTCAACCGCGTCGCCGGCGAACCGTTTGCTCGCGATCAGGGTGGCACCTATGCGAGTGCCACAATCGGCAACGTGATTCAAACCGTGCGAGACTGGGGATATGCAGGCGTCGGTCAATCGTCGTGGGGGCCAACCGTGTTTGCGTTCGCAGAAAATGACGTTGACGCGGCGAGATTATGCGAACTTGCGAAATCGCAGTTCGCACATCTTTCCGAGCCGATCGTAACGCGAGCCAACGACACGGGGGCGATCTTCGTTTAGCCGCGACGCGGAGGCTCGGCGTAGCGGAGCACGGGGCATCAACTCTCAAAATCACACTTTCCACGCGTTGAACGTCCAGTGACGATCGCTCGTCCGTCGCACACATTCATATCCGAAGCCGAGGCGGCCTACGAGAGCTTGCACTTCCTCAAGCGTCAGTGCGGCATGGAGCGATTGCGAAAAGAGTTGCCGTTGTTGTGGATTCGCACCGGCGGCGTATGTTCGAACGAGATGCTGAAGTTCTTCCGATGTCTTTGGCCGAAGCAAATCGCGTACGAATATCTGCCCGCCTGGGGCACAAACTCGAACGATCTCTGCGAGGCAATCGAACGGATCCGGAATGTGGTGAACGATGCTGTTCGAGACGACGGCAGCGAAACTTGCGGTCGCGTATTCGAGATTGCGGCCATTCGCACGCTCGATGCGTATAGGCTCGCCGAACCCTGCCTCGCTCACATTTTTACGAGCGATTATCAGCATTTCCTCGGCAAGATCGATCGCAACGATCTGCACGTGCGGCGATTGTTTCGCGAGTTCGATGGGGATGCGTGCGGTGCCGGTTCCGACATCGAGAATCCTTCCCGATCCGTTCGGGAATGCCAATAAAAAATCCGCGACGAACGCCCGGTTCACCGCGGAGTGGTCCATCGCATCGTAATCGCGGGCGTCTTCGGGCGTATCCATCACTTCTGGCTCGAGAATTCGGATCAACATCGGACACCTTATACGACAAAAATTGATACCTTTTCAGACGGCACGACATATCAAATTCTGGAATTCTGGCTAGTCCGACAAGCGCGTACTTGGGTGGGAAGTGCGTGGAAACATTCAACCAACCAGAATCACTGCGATTGAACCATACCGAAGTTTGAAGCCTACAATTCGCGGCTAAACGGATCAAAGCGAGTCACCCCATGCGGTCGGCAGCTTCTTTTTTCATTTCCTTGATGTCTTCGGGCAGGTGGGGTTCGGGGCGACCGAGGACGTCGCCGCAGACTTGATATTTGAAGTTACCGATGGTCAGTTCGTCGCCGGGGTTGAGTTTTCCCTCGATCACTCGCTTGCCGTTAATGCGCACCCCGTTGGTACTGCCCAAGTCGCGGATCACGAGATAGTCGTTGACTTGTGCGAGGCAACAATGGCGGCGCGAGACTTTTTTGGAGTTCAATTGCACGTCGCACTCGGCGTGTCGACCGAAGAGCAAAACGGGTTTGTCGATGAGGATGCTCGGGCCATCGGTGAGCGAAAGCAGGTGTGCGGGCATAGGGGGCGTCGGGCTGGAGGGAATGAGTATGTCGCTAGCATAGCCCGCAGCGATGCGATGGGGAGGGTAAAAGTCGCGACTCGGCCGCAAGCCCGCTGGTGACGGCATCGTCAAGCGTTCGGCGTTCTGCTAAAATAACTGCACTTGCTGTTACGCTAGGGATATGAAACGACATGACCGATCTCGTCTACCAACGCTGCATTCACCCGTATTGCGGGACCACGGTCGAACTTTCGGACACATCATTCCACTGCCCAAAATGCGATGGGTTGCTCGATGTCGCCTACGATTGGAACCGGCTGCCCATTCCAAAATCACTGAAACATTTCGAGTCGAAGTGGTCGAACCGTACGCACCCGCTCGATTTCTCCGGCGTCTGGCGGTTCCGCGAACTGCTGCCGTTTGCACCCGATCACAAGATCATGACGATCGGCGAAGGGCAGACGCTCTGCCAGCGCGCCGACACCGTGGCCCAATTCGTCGGCTCGAAGCCCGGAAATTTACACCTGCAATACGAGGGGATGAATCCGTCGGGTTCGTTCAAAGATAACGGCATGACGGCCGCCTTCACGCACGCATCGATGGTCGGTGCGCGCCGCGCCGCGTGTGCGAGTACGGGAAACACGAGCGCTAGCCTCGCGATTTATTGCGCCGCCACCGATATGATGCGTGCCGTGATCTTCATTGGTTCGGGGAAGATTTCCTACGGCAAACTCTCGCAGGCGTTGGAACACGGCGCACTCACCATCCAGATCGCGGGCGACTTCGACGATGCGCTGCGTCGCGTGCAGGAAGTCTCGAAGCAACTCGGCATCTACCTCGTCAACAGTATCAACCCCTTCCGCCTCGAGGGGCAGAAGACGATCATGTTCCGCATCCTCGAAGCGCTGCGTTGGGAAGTGCCAGACTGGATCGTGGTACCGGGTGGGAACCTCGGTAACAGTTCCGCGTTCGGCAAGGCGTTCTTCGAGTTAAAGGAACTCGGGCTAATTGACAAGATGCCCCGCCTCGCGGTCATCAACGCGGCGGGGGCGAATACGTTTTATCAGCTTTGCGAAAAGCACAGCGTACGCTGGAACGCGGGCGAGCCGAATAACGACATCATCGATTCCTACATGAAAAAAATGGACGATACCAACTCGCGGGCCGATACGCTGGCGAGCGCGATCGAGATCAACCGACCGGTGAATCTGCCGAAGGCGTTGCGGGCGCTCGAACGCCTCGGCGGTGTCGTCCGCGAGACGACCGACCAGGAAATGCTCGACGCAAAGGCGAAGATCGGGGCAGGCGGCCTCGGTTGCGAACCGGCGAGCGCCGCGAGTGTCGCCGGGCTACAGAAACTCATTCGCGAGGGTGTGATTTCTCCCGATGAGCGCGTCGTCTGCGTGCTGACCGCACATTTGCTCAAAGACCCGACCGCAACGGTGGCGTACCATAGTAGCGACCCGAAAATGTTCGAAGACGTCCTCGGCAAACGCGGCGTGAAACGTGCTTCATTTGCGAATCGCGCGGTACAAGTGCCGAACGACCTCAGCGAAATCGTGAAGGCGATCGAGTTGTACGCATAAAGAAGCAGCCACGCCATGACGATCACCGTAACGAAGCAAGAGTTCCGCGAACGACTCGAAGAGCTACTTGCGCTCGCCCAGGGCGGGGCGGAAGTGGTCGTGCAAGTACCCGATGAATCGGAACTGAGGTTATCCACTTCAATACCGCGCCGAGTGTGGATATGGAACATGCACCCCGGTGCTTACATCGCACCCGACTTTGCGGACCCGCTGCCCAATGAATATTGGGAGCAGTCGCAGTGAAAAAACGGACGACAAACTCGTTCGACAATACCCCGTTTCAACAGACTGGTAACCCACGACCATGAAAACGAACATCGCGATTAACGGGGCTTGCGGGCGGATGGGGCAACGGCTCGTGGCACTTGCCAGCGAAGATCCGCACTTGCATATCGTGGCCGCCGTCGATTCCCCGAAACACCCGAGTCTCGGGCGCGATACTGGCGAGATTTCAGGCGTCGGTACCCTTGGCGTACCCGTTACCGGCGAGATTCCGCTCTCGACTCGCGTCGATTGCGTGATCGATTTTTCGGTTCCGGTGGCAACACTGAAGATTTTGCAAGTCTGCGTCGATCGGAAGTTGCCGCTCGTCGTGGCGACGACGGGCTTCGAGTCCGAAGAGAAATACGAGATTGTCGCCGCCGCTCACCACACGGCCGTGCTGTTCTCGCCGAGCATGAGCCTCGTCGTCAACCTGCTCTTCAAACTCACGAAGTTGACCGCCCAAACGCTGGCCGACAAGGGCTTTGATGTGGAAATCATCGAGCGACACCATCGCTTCAAGAAAGATTCGCCGAGCGGGACGGCGGCACAGTTTGCGAAGATCATCCAGGACGAAATGCAACAGAAACGGATTCTGCACGGTCGCGAAGGGATCGTCGGCGAACGCCCCGTCGATGAGATTGGAATGCACGCGGTGCGTGGTGGTGACAACGTCGGTGAACACACGATTATCTTCAGTGCGCTCGGCGAAACTCTGGAACTCGTCCATAAAGGTTACAGCCGAGACAGTTACGCACGCGGTGCGCTCGAAGCCGCAAAATACCTGGCGGGCAAGGGCGCAGGCATGTACACGATGAGCGACGTTCTGGGATTGTAGATGACATGGTGATAACTATGAGTTGGATACGAAACCAGATTCAGTTGCGATTGCCGTGGGTGTTCAACCGACTGCGCGTGATGCTGTATGCTTTCCGAATTGTCTTTTACCCGAGTAGCATTTTACATACGACGGGATACTGGCGATGTTTGGCCAAGGGAAGCATTTGCGATGCAAATGACAAGCCACTACCTTACTTGAATTACGCGGTTATCCATTTTCTGCAATCGCGGCTTCGACCTGAGATGACTGTGTTCGAGTATGGCGCAGGCTTTTCGACCCTCTTTTTTGCCGCTCGTTGTTCGCATGTCACTTCGGTAGAGCACGATGCAGGCTGGGTGAAACAACTAATTGCGAATTTGCCTGAAAATACGTCATTATCGCACGTACCGCTCGTCGATGGCACTTCGGAATATGAAAATGCCATCGCAATAATCGGCGGCAGTTTTGATCTGATTCTGGTGGATGGACGGCGACGTGTCGCATGTGTGACGTCGGCGGTTCGACATGTATCGCCGACCGGTGCGATTATCCTTGATAACTCGGAACGTCCCCGGTATGCGGATGCTCATACGTTTATGGCCTCGAATGGATACAAGTCTTTACACTTCGTAGGCCTTGCCCCCTGGGGCATCGTGGAAGAACAATCCACTTTGTTTTACAGGCCGGATAATGTGTTCGGCATCTGAAACGATGCGAGAAGCAGCAAGTTCCATCTTGTCATTTATCAATCGCCAACATCACTTCCTGGCGGTTCGTTGAACTTTAAAAAGAACAGAATCATTTTGCCTCTCGCAATCGATTGAGGGTATACTGTTCACAATTGCTCCCACTATTTCATTCTCCGGGATACGATCATGTTCGACGACCCTTTCGCAATCGATCGCCGGACGGCCTTGGCAGTGGGTGCCGGGGTAATCGTGGCCGCAAAACTTTCCGCCGTCGATGCGATTGAGCCTGCCAAAGCCGAAGGCTATACCGATCAAACCAGCTATCGGCCCGGCGACGAACTGCGATTGCACGTATCGTGTACGGCCCCGACGTACGACATCGAGATAGCTCGGCTCGGCGAAAAACGCGACGTCGTCTGGACGAAATTCGCCGTCCCTGGAACCGCATACCCCGTTCCTGCGAATGCTTCATCGCATGGCTGTCAGTGGCCTGTCAGCCTGAACTTCCACGTTCCGCACGACTGGCGTTCCGGGTATTATTCGATCCGCCTCAATGCGACGCCAACGAGTGGCAAATCGACTCGAACGGAAGCCTGTTTCATCGTTCGCCCACGACAAGCCGGTATTGCCAAAATCTTGTTGCCACTCTCGACGAATACTTACAACGCCTACACGAACTGGGGTGGTTACAGTCTGTACGGCTATCATGCCAAGCACAAAGTGCAGGGGCGGCGCGTATCGTTTGACCGACCGCAACAGTCGCAGTTCGCATCGTGGGAAGGGCCGTTCGTGCAGTGGGCCGAAGCCAGCGGTTACGAGATCGATTATTGCTCGAATGCCGATCTGGAATATCACCCGGAACTGCTGGAGAGATACCAACTCGTTGTGAGCGTGGGCCACGACGAGTATTGGTCGTCGCCGATGCGGGATCACCTCGAACGCTTTATCGGCAATGGTGGCAATGTCGCGTTTCTCAGTGGAAACACCTGTTGCTGGCAGGTCCGCACCGAAGACAACGGCCGCGCATTGACGTGTTGGAAACAAAACTTCGGCGATGACCCGCTCTATAAATCGGGCAACAGGAAACTGCTCAGTTCGCTCTGGAGCCATCACCTCATCGGTCGGCCGGAGAACCTACTCACGGGCGTCGGCTTCTTGCACGGTGGCTACCGCAAGAGCCATGGGCAGTACATGAACGACCCCGCCGAATACATCGTGCATCGACCCGAGCACTGGCTGTTTGAAGGCACGGACCTCAAGCGTGGCGACGTGTTCGGCGGCAAAGATACGATCGTCGGCTACGAGTGCGATGGTTGCGAACTCGTCTGGAAAGACGGCCTGCCCACGCCTACGGGAAAAGACGGCACGCCGGAGAACTTTCAGGTGCTCGCGACCTGCCCCGTGAAGTGGCACCCCGACGATTACGAATGGTACGAAAAGAGCGAGAAAGGCCGCATCGGCAACGCGACGCTCGGCACCTACACACGCGGCGGCACCGTGGTGACAACCGCCAGCACCGATTGGTCGCACGGCCTCCGAGGGAAAGACCCTACCGTAATGCGAATCACCAAGAACATCCTCGACAAACTCGGACGTTAGACCCAACTAGCAGGATGAGGGAGAGTTGCTATGTCCTCGAATCGAAGAGCCTTTCTCAAACAGACCGCCGCCGTTACGGCAGTGTTGTCGGCCTCCACAAACGTTATGGCCGCGTTGCCGGATCGTATGCCCATTGCAATCGTCGGTTGTGGCGGCATGGGAACGAATCACTTGCGGTTACTCAGCAATCGTAAGGATATCGAGATTCGTTACGTATGCGACGCCGATTCCAATCGTCTAACGGCCGCCGCGAAGATTGCATCCGATGGTGGTCATGCAGTCAAAGCGGTGAACGATCTTCGTCGGGTACTCGACGATAAAACCATCGCTGCCGTTTGGCACGCGACACCCGACCACTGGCATACACCCGGAGCGATCCTGACCGCAGATGCCGGCAAGCATGTCTATGTAGAAAAGCCGTGTTCGCACAACGTGCGTGAGGGCCGTTTGCTCGTCGAGGCCGGTTCGCGAAATAAGGTCGTCATCCAGGTCGGCACGCAAGCCCGTAGCACGCCGACGGTAAGCGAAGCGATGAAGCGGCTGCACGATGGCGCGATCGGCGACATCCTCGTGGCTAAGGCATGGAATAGCCAGCTTCGCCGCAATCTCGGAAAGGTGAAAGCGTCGCCACCCCCTGCACACCTCGATTACGCAATGTGGCAAGGACCGGTTCCCGAAGCGCCGCACTTCAGCAATCGCGTACCGGGTATGTGGCGATTTTTCTTCGATTACGGTGCCGGCGATATGGGCAACGATGGCGTACATAACATCGATGTCGCATCGTGGGGATTGAACCTCGATGTACTACCGAACCGGGTTGCCGGACTCGGCGGCAAGTATTTCTTCGACGACGATCAACAGTGGCCCGACACGCAATACGTGGTCGCAGAGTTCGAATCTGTCAGCGGGAAAAAGCGACAGTTGATTTACGAGCAACGCATCTGGTCGCCTTACCTGCAAGAAGAGTACGAAAATGGAAACGCCTTTTACGGAACGAAGGGAATGCTCATCATCGGTCACACCGTCGGGTGGAAACTCTACGGACAGAAGAACAAACTCATTGAGGAAATGAAAGGCAGTATCGACCTCGTTGCCCATCATACGAACTTTTTGAATGCGATTCGGGGTAAGAATGCGCCCAACGCACCTGCGCTCGTCGGGCATATTGCTGCGGGTATCTGTCACCTCGCGAATATTACGACGCGGACTGGTCGTGCGATTCGATTCGACCCGCAAACTGAGACGATCATCGGAGACGACGAAGCGAACGCGATGACGAAGCGGAGATATCGCGAAGGGCATTGGTCGGTGCCCAAAGGTGTATGAGCGTTCAAAATCGCCGGAGCGAGTAATGCGAGGCGTCGATGTGCGTCGGCGTTTCGCTCAAGAGTTCGCTCACTAATCGTCCCGTGCCGGTGGCCATCGATAGGCCGAGCATCCCGTGGCCGGCAGCGATCATCACGTTCGGCAATGTTGGGCTGCGATCGATGATTGGTTTGCCGTCGAACACCATCGGCCGCCAGCCCCACCACTCTTCTTGAACCGGCTCGCAGGTCGGTTCTTTCAGGTAAAACTCCGCACCGTCGCGCAAGAGTTTCAGGCGGTCGCGATTCATCGTGCTGCTGAAGCCCGCAAACTCCATCGTCGAACCGATACGGTAGCCGCTTTGGAACGGGCTGACGGCCACGTGATGTTCCTCGAATATCATTGGATATTTTGGGCAGGTCGTCGGTCGCGGCATCGTGATCGAGTAGCCTTTTCCCGGCACGATTGGCACTTTCACGCCGAGATGTTGGTTCAGCAACGGCGTCCACGAACCGGTTGCCATCACGAATGCATCGGCTGCGAGTTCGCCGCGATTCGTTTGTACGGCCGTCGCTTTGCTTGCATTCGTTTGAAAGCCAGCGAACTCGCAGTTTTCCACGAACGCGCCGCCCGCTTCTTCGACGACTTTGCGCCAGCCAATCATCAACCGATCCGGCCGCAGTTGGGCATCGGATCGATACCAGTAAGCCCCCGAGACGGCATGAGGTTTCAACGCTGGTTCCATCGTGCTAAGCTCCTCCGCATCGAGCCGTTGAGCAGGCATCTGGAATTGCGTGCGAAGTAGTTCGTCGACCGTTTCGTAGTGCGCAAAGGCGCGTTTCGTATTGAACACGAACAACATGCCGTGGGTGTCCCACTCGCAATCAATGCGTTCGCGTTCGATCAATTCGGTGTAGAGTGTGCGCGAGGAATTCAACAGCGACTGTATGCCGATGGCAGCGCGATTGCGGTCGCACGTGTTGCACTTTCGGGCAAACCGCAGGAACCACCCGAGGTTCGCGAGTACCGTCATCGGTCGCAGTTTGAGTGCGGAGTTACGTTGCAAAATGGTTTGTAGCGTAGACCAGATCGCACCTGGCCCTGCGTGCGGGAGAACGTGGCTAGGGCAGACGTAACCGCAATTGCCGTGCGAACACGCGCCGCCGACGGTCGATTTCTCGATGACCGTGACGCGCCAACCGGCCCGCGTCAGATAGTAGGCACACGCCGTGCCGATAACCCCACCACCGACGACGACCACCGTTCGTGCATTCATCGATTTCACCATGAAAAAAGCGGATAAGAACCTTCATTCTTATCCGCTTTCCAGGCTGTGACTATTGCTCGTTTACGACTTCTTCACCGCTGGCTTCGGTGTTGGTGCCGTCGTCAGCGGGAAGTCATCGGTACGGAACGGTACCGCGGGGAGGCCTGCCTTGTTCCCGAAGTTCAGTGTCGGCTTCGCGAAGTTTACCCAGCCGTAACGCACGGCCATCGGCTTCGCGACATCGCCCGATGTGATGACGATCGTTTCGCCGGCGATCTTCGCCTTTGCTGGCTTGAAGACTTTGTCGTCTCCGCAGACCGTGAAGCCCGTGAGTGCCTCGCCGTTGGCAACGAGTCCGCCGCCGACGTGATCAAAAGTCAGAATCGCACGATCGCCATCGACCTTCATGTTCTTGTAAACGGGGCCGCTAAACTCGATTTTCTGATCGTAAGCGAGCGCCCGTGCCGAGAGTGCGAGTCGCGCGCCGACGGGTTCTTTCTGTTGCGGGTGAATGTCGGTTTCGTCGCCGGCATCAGTGATGATCGCGATACCTACGTGCTTCAGTACCTTCGTCGCATGGAATTGCGAGTCGCGAAGTTCGGCATAATCGACGCCGCTCGAACCGCCGCGGAATGGTGCGAGTTGCACGCCGATGAATGGAAAATCGTAACCCCATTGCTTGCGCCAGTCGGCAATCATCGCGGGGTACAGCGTGTAATACTCGGCGGCTTTGCCCGCGTTCGATTCGCCTTGGTACCAGATCGCACCTTTGATCGCGTAATGCTGGATCGGCGCGATCATGCCGTTGTATAACGTCGTCGTGGTCGGCGAACTCGATGGGTTACCAGCCTTTCGAGGCTGTTGCGGAGCGGGCTTGCCGTCGGCCTTGGCCTTCTCGGCGGCGACTTTCCACGTTTCGAGAGCCTTCTTGTAAGCAGTCTCGACTTTGTCGGCGTCGTAGTTTTTCATTGTGGCGTCGTGCTGATCGACGTAATACTTGAGTTCCGGTTTCGCCGATAGTGCCTCGCGGCTCGTCCAAGACTGACACGAGGTGCCACCCCAATCGGATGCGATCAACCCGACAGGCACGTTCAGCGCCTTTTGAATATCGCGACCGAAGAAGTACCCGACGGCCGAGAACTGAATAACCGTTTCCGGCTTGCATTCGAGCCATCTTCCTTCAGCGTCCGAAACCGGGAAGTCGTATTCGGGCTTCGCCGAAGGACGATTCGGTACGGTGAACAAGCGGATGTTCGCATTCTTCGCAGCCGCGGCCACCTTCTTGCTTTGCCCTTCATTGGTCAATTGGCTGACCTTCCACTCCATGTTCGATTGGCCCGAACAGACCCAGACTTCGCCGACGGCGACGTCCTTGAGTTCGATCTCGTTTTTTCCTCGAATGCCCAGTGTCAGTCCCGTGGCCGCGTCGGACTTCGGGAGTTTCACCGCCCACATGCCTTTGTCGTCCGCAGTAGTGAAGGCACCGTTGTCGCCGAGCGTCACTTTTACTTTCTCGCCCGGTTCGGCTTTACCCCAGACGGGGATTTCGATGCCGCGTTGCAGCACCATATGATCGGTGAACAGCGGGTGCGGTTTGACGTCAGCACGTGCCATCGCGCCAAAAGTGAGGGCGAAACCGACTAAAAACAGACGACGCATGAGGGAGGCTCCAGCAGGGGAAGGTGGGAACAACCGGCGGAGTTGAAAGCGTAATCGGAACGCCTACGAGTTGCAACGATCAAACGAAAATTTGTATCGGAATCACGACTTCGCGGCAGTTCGCGAACGCAACTCCTCGACGAATTCCGCGTGTTCCGGCGATGCGGTTCCTTGCATCAGCGTCTGAAGAACGGCCGACATATCGGGCTCAAGTAGTGCCGTCACGTTCAGCCAGAGTCCGGGGAACGCGACGCTTTTGTGGATGCCGCATTCGTCGGGTAACTGCCGTACGAACAGGCCGTCGCGTAGCAAAAACCAGCATTTTCCGGTTGAGGTCGATGCTCGCCGTCGTTGCCGAAATTTCGACAATCAGTTCGGGCGAACCTTCGATGAAGCCGTCCGCGAACGTGATACGACCGCCGGATTCGGGTCGGACGATCATCGTAATATCGGGTTGCGGTTCGGTGTCGTCGTCGAGGCGAACCGTCGCATTGTCGCCGGTATCCACGCCGTTTGTGTGAATCTTGTACATGCTGAAAACGAACATCATTTCAGCGTGCGGGCTGCCGTGATTTTCCCAACTAACGGGCATCGGCATGTACACTTCTCCGTCGATGAGTTCGGCTTTTTTGACGTGTGTCATCGCGGTGTAGCGTCGCTCGAACTCGTCGCGCGTGAGTCGGTCGCCCGATGCGAGTTTGGGAATGATTCGGGAG
>Ga0105047_10005734_pt1 | contig 21204 bp, 14 predicted proteins | sample MAT04_FD_78384 | JGI IMG/M metagenome (GOLD analysis project Ga0105047, IMG submission 78384) | Freshwater microbial communities from Lake Fryxell liftoff mats and glacier meltwater in Antarctica - MAT-04 (megahit assembly) | ecosystem: Environmental > Aquatic > Freshwater > Ice > Liftoff... | reverse complement strand
TGGTGGCCGGCCTGGGGCGAGGAGCGTATCAGTAACATGATCGCGACGCGGCCCGACTGGTGCATTTCGCGGCAGCGGACGTGGGGCGTACCGATCATTGCCTTTACCTGCAAGAGCTGCCAGGCGCTGGTGACCGACCGCGAGCCGCTCGACAAAGTCGTCGACCTGTTCCGCGAGCATTCCGCGGATGTCTGGTATGAACGGACGGCCGGGGAATTGCTGGGCCCGGGCTTTGCCTGCAAGGAGTGCGGCGGCGCCGAATTCGAAAAAGAGCGCGATATTTTGGACGTTTGGTTCGATTCGGGGTCGAGCCATCTGGCCGTGTTGACGGAGGAGAACGGGCTGCCGTGGCCGTCGGACATGTATCTGGAGGGCGGCGACCAGTATCGCGGCTGGTTTCACTCCTCGCTGTTGGTTGGCGTCGGATTGAAGGGCGGGGCGCCGTATAAGGGTTCCCTCACCAATGGCTGGACGTTGGATGGCGAAGGCAAGGCGATGTCGAAATCGCTTGGTAACACTATTGAGCCGGAAAAGATCATTAAGCAGTATGGCGCGGAAATCCTTCGGCTTTGGGTCTCCTCCGTTGAATTCTGGGAAGACGTGCGCTTGTCGGAGACCATTCTGACGCGGCTGACGGAGGCGTACCGGAAGATCCGGAATACGTTCCGTTATGCGCTCGGGAACCTGGACGGGTTTGACCCGGCCACGGATCTGGCGCCGTTTGAGGAGCTGGCGGAGATTGACCAGTGGATTCTCACGCGAGCCGACGATCTGGTTTCAAAGTGCCGCGGCTGGTATGACGAGTATGCGTTCCATCGCGTGTATCAGGCGGCCTATGCGTTCTGCGGGACGGATTTGAGCGCTGTGTACTTCGACGTTTTGAAGGACCGCTTGTATACGACGGCCACCAATAGCTCCGGGCGGCGAAGCGCGCAGACGGCGCTGTGGCGGCTGACCGATGCGTTAACGCGGCTATTGGCTCCCGTGCTGGCGTTTACTTGCGAAGAGATTTGGCGCGGATTTGCGCGAGCCGGCGGCGCGCCGTCCTCGGTGCATCTGGCGTTGTTACCGGCAGAAGGCGGATTCGGCGGCCGGATGAACGCCGGGAGCATGGCTCAATGGGATCGATTGATCGCCGTGCGCGACGACGTGTTGAAAGTACTGGAATCCGCGCGGCAGGAGAAGGTGATCGGAGCACCGCTGGAAGCGCGAGTGCGGTTGGAAGCCGGCGAATCGCTGTTACCGCTGCTGCAACAGTATGAGGCGCAATTGCCTGCCCTATTCATCGTCAGCGAGGTGGAACTGGCTGCCGGAGACACCTTTCGGGCGAGCGTCCTGCGGGCGACCGGCGTGAAGTGCGAGCGATGCTGGAAGTACACGCACGATACCGGTTCCGATGCCGATTTGCCTACAGTATGCGCGGCCTGTGCCGCCGCGGTGAAGGTGATGGTGGCCGGTTGACGAAATCGAAGCTAGCGCTGGTGAGTTTGATTCCGGGCGTCTTCGCGCTCGACTGGATATCCAAGCGCTGGATTGAGAAGAATGTTTCGTTCTGGGACACGCACGCCGTAATTCCGGGGCTCTTATCCATCGTCCACGCGCAGAATCGCGGGGCGGCGTTCAGCATTCTGGCCGACGCCCCGGACGCGGTGCGAGGCGTGGTGCTGATCGGAATGTCAGGCGTCGTCACGCTGGTTGTCGCCTGGATGTTTCGGGGCGCGCTGGTAAAACCGGAAACACATACTTTGGCGGGGCGGTTGGCATTGGCGCTGGTGCTCGGCGGCGCTCTCGGCAACCTGTATGACCGAATTTTGCGCGGCAGCGTCACGGATTTTGTATTGTTCTATTGGCGCGACTGGCAGTTTCCGGCGTTTAATGTGGCTGACAGCGCCATCTCAGTGGGCGCGGTGCTGCTACTGATCGACCTGTGGCGGCAAAAGGAGACGGCCTGATGTACCCAAAGCTCTTCCAGTTTGGCGACTTCTTCCTGCCTGCGTATGGGGTATTGGTGGCGTTGGGAGTATTAGCGGGCCTACAGGTGAGTACGACGCTGGCGAAGCGGCGCGGCATCGATCCGGAGAAGATTTCGAACCTGGTGGTACTGTGCGCGCTGGCGGGACTGGCCGGAGCCAAGATCGCCATGATCATGTTCGACTGGAACAGCCACTACAGCAAGAATCCGGGCGACATTTTCAGCGTCAGCACCCTGCAGGCGGCGGGAGTTTTCCAGGGCGGGCTGATCCTGGCGATTGTGTTCGCGTGGTGGTACATGAAAAAGCATGGGCTGCCATTCCTGGAAACGGCGGATTTACTGGCGCCCGGGCTGGCGATCGGCCATGGAATTGGACGGCTGGGCTGCTTTGCAGCCGGTTGTTGCTGGGGTGGACGCTGCGACCGGGCGTGGGCAGTGGTATTCCGGAATCCGGATGCGGCCGAGTTGACGGGAGTTCCATTGGGAGTGCCGCTGCATCCGACGCAGCTCTACGAAGCGCTGGCTGAGTTCGTCATTTTCGGAATGCTGTGGCAACGTTCGGGATGGAAATTGGGGCCGGGTGCGCAGATCGGGTTCTATCTGGTGACTTATTCACTGGTGCGGTTCGGGGTGGAGTTTGTGCGATCGCATGCGCAGGAACTGGTGGGCGAGCTTTCATTGACGCAATGGATGAGCCTGGGATTTGTGGCGTTGGGAGCATGGTACTGGCACCAAAGCCGACGCAGGACTATGCCCATGGCGGAGCAGAAGGGATAAACAAAAATAGAGGAGTGAATGGGTGTCCGCGCTGATTGGCGCAGACAGAGCATGCGCCGAGACTGGAGGTGGAGTTGGAGTACCTCCGGAATTTTGCACTTACGTTCAGATGAAACAGGGCGGCGCCGGCGACAGGGTGGAAATCAGCTAGTAGAAGTCTCTCTCATCTTTCTACCTTTGTTTGCGATCCTATTGGGGCTTTTTGATTTTTCTGTCGCGCTCTTTTTGCGTGCGACGATGCAGAACGCCGTGCGCGAGGGGGTGCGGTACGCGGTAACGTATCAGACGTCCGGTGGACTCTGTCAGGACGCGTCGATCAAGGCAATAGTGAAGAGTTCGGCAGTGGGATTCCTGAGCAGTTCCGCGCACGACCCAAAAATAAAAGTCCGGTATTTCGATCCGTCGAACCTGGGTACGGAGGTGACCGGGGCAAATAGCAATGCGCCTGGGAACGTGGTGGAGATAGCGGTGGAGGGATATACGTGGAGTTGGATTGCACCGCTTTGGCGAACGGCGTCGCCTTTCAACATAAACGTCTACGCGGCTGACCGCATGGAAGGATTGGCCGGCGGCGTATCGCCTCCGTGCCGATAAGGGAGCCGAGATCATGCGAAGAGCGACAAATAAGGGGAAGCGGCAACGGGGCAACGCGATTATCGAATTCGCGTTGGTGATTACGTTCCTTGTAATGCTCATGATGGGTACGTTTTCGATTGGGATGACTCTGACAAAGAGCGTGCAGGCGGGCGTGATTGCCAGGGACGCGGGGGCGATGTTCATGCGTTATGTGGATTTCACTCTGACGGGGAACAAGGACATCCTGGTGCGGTTGGCGAACGGGTTGGGTATGACCGCGAGCGGTGGAAACGGGGTGGTGATCATGACCCAAATCATGAAGATCGGAACGAATGAGTGCTTGGCGGGCGGACTGACCGCCGGGACTTGCCCGAACCTCGATCAAGCGGTGGTCATCAAGCGGGTTGTCGTCGGAAACGCCGCGCTCTACACAACAACATATGGATCTCCGTCGCCCTCGGTGATTCAATCCGACGGAACCATTTCGACATTGAACTATCTCACTAACTCCAGCGTGCGGGCCACGACCTTCGCGGCCGTGTTGGCGTTGAACGGCGGCGAACATGCGTACGTCTCCGAGGCCTACTTCAAGACACCGGAAATCGACATGCCGGGATACAGGAATAATACGTATGTCTACCAGCGAAACATTTTCTAGGCAGATCCCCGTCCGGCGTCGCCGGCGGAACCGGGAGGAGGGCATGGCTGTCATGTTGACGGCGATCATGCTGCTGTTTACCATTCCGGCGATGGGGCTGGCAGTTGACGCCGGTCTGATGTACGTGATCCGCGGCCGGCTGACGGCGGCGTGCGACGCGGCGTCATTGGCCACCGCGCGCAATTTAAATCTGGGCTTGACGCTGACCGAGCAGACGGCCTCGGCGACGGTCCGCGGAACCGCATTCTTCAATGCAAATTTCCCGGCCGGTTATATGGGAACGACGGGGACGGCGCCGGCAATTTCCGTGGCACAGACTAACCTGAGTACGCTCACCGTCACAACCACGGCAACCACCAACTCGCCCCTCTATTTCATGCGCATTCTCGGAGGGACAACTGCCGTCGCCGGCGCCGTGGGCAAGGCATCCCGGCGTGACGTTAATCTGATGCTCGTGTTGGACCGGTCGGGATCGATGAGCGGAACTCCATGTACGGACATGAAGACGGCGGCGAAGACGTTTGTAAACATGTTCGTCAACGGAAGGGATACGCTCGGGCTGATAAGCTTCGGATCGGCTGTCTACCTGGCCTATCCGCCGTCGTCGACATTTAAGGACCCCTCGAACTTACTCTCATCCAAAATCGATTCGATTACCTGCGGCGGGTGGACGAACACTTCCTATTCCTACTATTCGGCTTACCAGCAGTTGCAAACGATCAACGAACCCCTGGCGTTGAACATGATTGTGTTCTTCACCGATGGCATACCGACGGCGTTTACAGCGGCTTTCCCAATAAAGACAGTCTCCGATACGCGATTTGGCGATGGGTATACCTGCGGGACCGGAAGCACCTGCACGATGCCGAAGAGCAAGTGCATAGATGACAATGGCTACGCCACCAGCCACGCCAGTTGGGGAACCTTCGCCCCTAAAATCGGAGCAATGACAGGCGGGAACCTTGCAAATTCAACCGGCGACACCTTCGGCCTTGTGAAGGCGGCCGCCACAAGTTTCTCAACGTCCGACCCGATTCTGAGCAGCGGCGTCACGTCTTGCGCATTTACGGAGGCCGCTGCAAAGGCAAGGCGCGACATAGCTTATATTCCGAACACCGACGCCAATGGAATCTCCACGTCGGGATACCGGTCCGTCACGAACTTTACGAGCGGCGCCTACAACGGAAGGAAGCGGCCAGATAGACCGAACAACGTCAGCAGCGTCGCCATCAATATCGCCGATAACGCGGCCTCTGCGATTCGCTCCAACACGACCCTGAACGTGATTACCTACGCGATCGGCCTGGATGGAAACGGCGGAGTTGACGATGTTCTCCTCAAGCGAATGGCGAACGATCTGACGTCGAATAACTACGACAACACCAAAACCAGCGGTTTGTATGTCTACGCGCCGAACTCGTCCGATCTAAATCAGGCCTTCGCACGGATCGCGTCTGAAATACTGCGCCTGGCCCAGTAGCCCAGGCGATCGTTCGAAGTCCTATCCTCCCCGTCCTCAATGGTACCGGTGGGCTAGCCCTGTTTGCGGGCATTTCCGATGCCTAACTGATGACGAGCTAAAGGGTTTTTAGTTAGGTTCTAGGGTACTTGCCCAATTGGCGAGGCCGACCTTCGTACCCAAAATGGAGAGTGAACAGGAGTATCTCCAAAACGTGAGTGGTATCCGTCCTATCTCCCCGCGGAGGAAGAGGGTACAGCGCGGCAACCAATTGGTGGAAGTCGCGTTGATCTTTCTGCCTTTGTGCGCCTTGCTTTTCGGGCTTTTCGACTTCTCCGTCGCCATTTTCATGAGGGCGACAATGCAGAATGCAGTGCGCGAAGGCGTGCGTTATGCGGTGACCTACGACACGATGTCGGCGCTGTGCCAGGACGCCTCTATAAAGCAGGTTGTAAAAAATTCCGCCGGAGGATTTTTGACGGCCGCGGCCCACGACACCAAAATTAAGATTCGGTACTACGCGGCAAGCAACTTGAACGTGGAACTGACGGGCCTGAACAGTAATTCGCCGGGGAACGTTGTCGAGGTGGGCGTAGAGGGTTACTCCTGGAGTTGGATCGCGCCGCTGTGGCGGAGCGCGAGTCCATTTGTGATCAACGTCTACGCCGCGGATCGAATGGAGGGCTTGGCAGGCGGAACTGTGAATCCGCCTTGCCGCTAAGGAAATGCGTACCATGCGTAAAGGGATAACAAGACAAGGCCGGGAGAGCGGCAATGCCATAGTGGAGTTCGCGCTGGTAGCGACATTTCTGGTGTCGCTACTGATGGGGACATTTTCGATCGGCATGACTTTGACGCGGAGCGTGCAAGCCGGCGTAGTATCCCGCGATGCCGGCGCGATGTTCATGCGGTATGTAGATTTCACGCTAACCGCGAACAAGGACCTTCTGGTGCGGCTTGCCAATGGAATGGGAATGACGGCCACCGGGGGCAAGGGCGCGGTTATCATGACACAGATCACCAGAATCGGGGACGCGCAATGCACAGCGGGCGGCCTGACCCCTGCGACGTGCCCTAACAACGGGAGGGATGTCGTAGTGAAACGTGTAGTGGTTGGGAACCCGGCGGTTTATACGACAACCTATGGCAATCCAATCAGTTCTATCGTGGGGGCGGATGGATCGATCACGGCCACGAACTACCTAACTCAATCAAGCGCGCGTGCCGACGGATTCGCGGCGGCCATGACGCTGAACGATGGAGAATTCGCTTACGTTTCCGAGGCGTATTTCCAGACGCCTGAAATCAGCATGCCAGGATACCGGGACAATACTTATGTCTATCAACGAAATATCTTCTGAGGGACAAGCGCACAACGGACACGCTTCCGCACCGCGGGAGGGGCGTGTTACTCGCCCGTTGGCGCCGTGCCTCCGCGGCCTGTGCGCTTCTGAGGGACACACGGGCAGCGGGATTCGAGGAGGCTTGAGCCGGCGGAGGGTTTCCCGCAGGCGAGAGCAGAGGGAGAGCGGCTTGGCGGTGTTGTTGACCGCAATCATGCTGTTATTCACTCTGCCCGCCGTGGGACTGGCGATCGATGCCGGGTTGCTGTATGTGGTTCGCGGCCGGCTCACCGCCGCCTGTGATGCCGCGTCCCTGGCAACGGCAAGAAATCTAAACGTGGGATTGACGCTGGCGGAACAAACGGCCGCGGCGCTGGCTCGAGGCGATGCGTTCTTCCGGGCGAACTTTCCAAACGGGTATCTGGGTACGACCGGTACGACGCCGGCGTTCGTGCTTGCGCAGACGAACTTAAGCACGCTGACGGTGACGACAACGGCGACGACGACGGCGCCGCTCTATTTCATGCGGATCATCGGTAATAGCGCAACCTTAGCCGGAGCGGCCGGAAAGGCATCCCGGCGCGCCGTCAACCTGATGCTGGTGTTGGACCGTTCGGGATCGATGGCCGGGCAGCCGTGCGCCGATATGATTTCCTCTTCCAAGACGTTCGTGGATATGTTTGCCAATCAGCGCGACCGGCTCGGACTGGTTACGTTCGGAGCGGCCGCCTACCTCGCTTATCCTCCATCGCTAAACTTCAAGGATCCGTCGAACACGTTATCGAGTAAGATCAATCAGATCACCTGCGGCGGCTGGACGAATACGGCGTACTCCTACTACTCCGCCTACCAACAATTGGTAACGATCAACGAGCCGTTAGCGCTGAACATGATTGTCTTCTTTACCGACGGCGTGCCGACCGCGTTTACGGCGGCCTTTCCGATCAAGACGGTCTCCGACACGCGGTTCGGCGATGGAAACACCTGTGCAACGAGTGTCCAGTGTACGATGGCCAAATCGACTTGTAATGACGACAACGGCTGGGTCTCCACGCACGCCAGTTGGGGAACGTTCGCGTCGAAAGTGGGTGTGCTGACCGGAGGCAACCTGGGGGCGGCCACGGGCAACACCACAGGGCTGGCGGCGAAGGATGTAACGAGTTTTTCGACCACCGACTCGCTGATTCCCAACGGTCAGCGAACAAATTGCCAGATGTCTACCAATTCAGTTCGAGTCCGCCGTGATGTGGCCTACATTCCCAACACGGATATCAACGGCCTCTCGACCTCCGGCTACTCGACCGTGACCAAGTTCACTACGGCTGGGCACCCCTATATTAATCGGATCCGGCCGGACAAACCGGACACGCTGTCGCGTGTGGCGACCAATTTGGCTGACAACGCCGCTACAAGCATCCGAACCAACACCGCGCTGAATGTGGTGACCTTTACCCTCGGTTTGGGCAGCAATGGCGGAGTGGACGACATCCTGCTGAAGCGCATGGCGAACGATCCATTGGCTAATAACTACGACAACACAAAGACAGACGGGCTGTATGTTTACGCCGCCAATTCCGCCGATCTAAACGCGGCGTTCGCGCGGATTGCCTCGGAGATACTTCGCCTGGCCAAATAGCCGCTCCTTTTGTCGAAAAATGCCCGCGCCTATTCGGCGCGGGCATTTTTGTTTGTACATCCTTCTTGTTTCAAAAACATTTCTCCATGATAATGTTTTGGTGTAGTGTCGGGATTCGTGCGTCCCGTGTTCGCACGTCCAGGAGAAAATATGCAGCGTACTGTCTTTTTTTCAATGTGTTTTGCCGGCTTGATGGCAGTTCCGGCCGTACACGCGCAGACTCAAATGGCTTGTACGGCGAGCGCGCCGACGCCGACCACGATGAGATCGACCGGCACAACCGAGTTGGCGGGCGACCTGATTCTCACCTGCCGCGGAGGCACGCCGGTGGCCGCCGGCGCCTTTCCGTTCGTGAACATCAGTATCTTCTTTAACGCCGCGGTCAGCAGCCGGATCACGGTGGCGGCGGCGGGAACAATCCCCGCGCAAACGGAAGCGATTCTCATCGTTGACACGCCGGCTGCGCTGGAGCAGCGACCATGCTTGACGAATCCGTGTCTCAACACGGACAACGTCTTCCAGGGCCGGTACGACTCTTTCAATTCCCTTTCCTGGTTGAACATTCCGGTGAACCCGCCCGGACCGAACGCAGACCGGATCCTGCGTATCCGGAATATCAGGATGAACGCGACGAGCATTCCGCCTGCGGGCGGACCGGCACTGGCGTTTGTTTCGATATCCGGCGCGCAAGTCAGCAGCACGTTGACGAATCCGCAGCAGACTCTGGGCACGGTGCGGACGGGGGTGAGCTACGAACTCCGAAGCGCGCTGGACGGCGTGCTGACGGGGCCATTGGCCCTGACCGCCTGCAACGCGTATAACAGCGACCTCGCGGTCAACATCGGCGCCGGGGCCTACTCTTCGCCCGGAGGCCGGACGATGCTAGTGAAGTTCTCGGAAGGATTTCCAAATGCATTTAAGCGCCGGAATCTCGGAACAACGCTGGTCGAACCCCAAATTGCGTTCTCACAGGACAACCCTATTATTTCGTACAACACCGAAAGCGGCTTCAACAACACCACCTATCCAGCGGTGAACGGATGGAATCGCGTTGGCGTGGGCGATAGCGGAACGACTCTTCGGGCGGTCTTCACCAACATTCCGGCGGGTGCGAGAGTCTACGTCGGAACACGTGAATTCGCGACCGGCAGTTCCGTGGACGCTGCTGGAGTGCCCACAACGAAGGCGCGCCTGACCGCGACGCCGGGGGCGCCGTTTACTCCCCTGCCGCAAGATAATGCCATTGACGGAGGCTTGAAACTGGTTCCTTCAACAGGCGAAGTGTCGTGGGAGGTCCTCGAGACGGACGTGAACGCGAACGAAGCGGTGGCGTTTGTTGTGGTAGTCGCCTACGGCAATAACCCGCAGCCGTTAGCGAGCACAATCTCGACCTCCGGCGGATTTGGCCCGCAGAGTTCGGCGACCACGGCAACCGCCGGCGATTCGATCCCGCGATTCCTCGGCTTGATCGGCCCGACGCCGATGGTGGCCCTGAACGTCTGCCGAACCACACTCCTATTCCAGTTCCTTACCAATCAGGCTGGATTCGACACCGGCGTGTCCGTTAGCAATACCTCGCGTGACACACTGACAACCTCGCCACAAACCGGGCGATGCACCGCGACGTTCTTCCCAACGCCATTCAACGCAACGACGTCGGCACAGTTCCCAATCCTGAATTCACCGACGTTGGCCGGTGGCGAACAGTGGACGTTTACGCTGTCCGGATCGCGCGCCGGCTTTCAGGGTTACATGATGGTGGGTTGCGACTTTCAGTTCGCGCACGGATACGCGTTCATCAGCGACTTCGGAAGCAAGAACCTGGCGCAGGGTTATCAAGCGCTGGTGATTCCGGACCGTGCGCGGCTGGCCGACCCGATGACTACGGCGCCGGCGGGAAGCGGCGAACAGTTGATCCACTAGGCGCGTCTCCCTTCGCTGGGACACCGCCTCTCGGGGCGCCGCACTCCACCACAGTGCGGCGCCCCATTTTTTTGATCCATTCGATTGTTAACTCTGGATCGGGCGAGCGGGACTGTGATCGGCGGCCTGGAAGTAGTGTTAAAGTAGGAGCACCATTCTCGGGGACGGATACCGATGCGACTTATTTTAACGCTGTGTTTCTTGGTTTGCGGGACGTTGGCACAGGGGCAAGAAATTGCCGCGAGAGCCCGGCAGTTAGAGGAGAGAGGCCAGGCGGGCGCGGCTCGTTCCTTGTTGCTCGCCGCAGCCAGGGAGACGCCGAATGACGCTGTTACATTAACTGTCGCGGCTGATTTCCTGGATCGCCATGGCGATCCCGCGGCACGATCGCTCTACGGGAAGTTAGTAGGCCTGTTGGAAAAGAGCGGGGCACGGGAAATGGGACGCTATGCGCGGCGGCTGGTGGCGCTGGACCTATTGGCAGGCGATACCGCGGCAGCTCAATTACACGAGCGGCAATCGGGCGGCGGTCAAATTCCGTTGCCGAAGAGCGAGCTCGGCGTCGAGTACACGCTGATCGAAATTCCCGGACCGTTGCGCAGTTTCTCCCGGATGGCGGCCCTTAGCCCCGACCTTCCGCGAGAAGAGATTCTCCCCGCCCTTGCGCGAAACGTCGTTACCAATGGCTACCAGGCGGCAAATTCGAATGAAGGGTTGGAGCCGACAGAGTATTTGAAACTCGTCGTTCGTTACCTTTCGCAGGCGCGAGAGCTGAACAAGATTGCCGGTGAATCGAAAAAAATCCGCGTCGAACAATGTGAATCGCCGGTGACGGCGGACCTGCTGCGGGCGCTTGGATACAGGATGCGGGGCGGATGTGGAGCGGAGGTCGTACTTGAGACCATCAACGCCTCTCGTGCCTTCCTGACAATCGACTCCGGTTTTCCGCTGGCGGAACTGGAACAGGCGTTGCGAGCAAATCGTCCTTTTGAGTATGACTTCAAGGCGACGCAGGTGCCGGTACTCTATGGACCCGACTACTGGCTCGGCGCGAAAGAAAAGCAGCAGGGGGAATTCATCGATCAGTACTTGAGCGATCCCCAGCTTTGCCGGCTGTATCTCGGCCTGTCGAAAGTGGACCGGGAGGTCGCGACAAAGTTGAAAACAGCGATACCGGTTATGCGGTTGAAGGCGTTCTCCCATGTCCTCGATTTTTTTGGCGGGATGTACACCATCGCCGACGGGCGAGCCGTGGTCCCCGGCGGCGCGAAAGCGGAAGCGACGTGGGCGGAATTGGCCGGAGCGTCTCCGGCGGACCCGGCGGCGTTCTTCGACAAGCTGAACTCTAAGGATGACGGGTGGCTTGCCAGTTACTACGATTCCTTGATGCGGGTTAGCGGACCCGCTCAGGACTACCTGACGCAGGCGGGACGGCTCAAGCGGTTCTACGGCGCGGTGACGGGCAAAGTAACCAGTCCGGGTCCGGCGCGGCCCGTATTTCGAGCCAACACCGACCTGTTGTTGCTGACGACGCGACTTCGATTCGAAGAGAACGGAAAGCCGCACATTCCCGGCAATGTCGAAATCTGGAAACAACTTTTCATCAAGCATCCTCATGGAAAGTACGACGGGAAATTGACGAAAGCCGCGACCGGCTGGAAAGAACCCGACGATTTACTGGAAGCCTTGTTCGCGCTGTGCCGAAAGGCCGTCGAGAACGAGCCGCTGAAGATATTCATGGCGCTCAGCGACATGAACCGGAAGCGCGCGCAACCAATGGCCGCGGCCACCGTCGACCGTCTCGCCCGAGAATACCGGGGAAGTGGAGCGCAGTATTCGTTATTGAACGAGACGGGAGTTTTAAGCGAGGCGACCGTCCTGAGCTACCTGGATACGATGGCGGCGGTTTCCGGCATTCGGGACCAAGGCGCCCGGTCGAACGCCGCGGGAACGATGCAGGGGTTGCTATCTCTTTGGCAGATTCTTGTCCGGCAGGGCGCCATCCCGGAGAACTCCTCCGACGCTACGATGTCGGGTATTTTGACGGCATTCTCCAAGGTGAAGAACGACCGGGAGACCTTCGACGCCGGCTGGACAGGCGTATTGGCATTGCTGAAAGCCACGGGCGCGCCCGACGGTACGAATCCGCAAGACCGGCTGGTGGATTTGCTGGCCGGCACCGCAAATGCGGATGACCAGGAAAGCCAGACGCTGCTCGTGCAGGACATGATTCGCGTCATTGAGGCACAGCGACTGGTCTCGTTGAAGGCGCTCGGCGATTTGGCGGCCCATCTGGAATCGCTCGGAAAGGGCGGAAAGCTCGATCCCGCCATTGTGCAACGAGTGTCTGGACGCCTCTCGGAGATTCATCTCCCGCGCGCCGGCCTGAGCGGCGTGGAAAAAAATGCGCTGATTTTCGGTTATTGGAGCGAACGCCACATCGAAAACCAGCGGAAATTAAATTTGCGCGCGCAGGTCGAAAAAGCTGCCGGAGACCCGGCGAAGCTCGCCGATGTGCGCGGTTCACTGGCGCCGCTTCTGCGGGACACGCTGGTCGGACTGAACTACGCCCACTACGCGCCGCCCGGAGCGCAAATCCTCTATACGAACCCGGTGTTCGTGCGAAGCCACGATTTCCTTGGGCTGCAAGGCGCCGCGCAAACATGGCGGCAGACAGAGGTTGTCGGTTCCGGCTGGCCCGCGAGTTCGGGCGGACGGCTGGTGGGTTCTTTAACCGGGTTGCCGTACGCGCTGGCCGAGGCGGAGCAGAATTTCCTGATCCCGAGCAGGGAGCAGGCGCTTATTTGGGGCGATCTGGTACCGCAAATTGTCCAAAGCTCTAAGATTCAGCGTTTCTGGAAGGTCACGCCCGGGCAGATGCAGTGGGTGGCAATGCACCTGCGGCTAAGCGAATTGCTCCTGGCGGAATCGACCATGGATGAAGGGTTGCGATCACGGGTTACCCGAGTGTTGGGAAACTATGCGCCTCCGGGGCGAGCGCGGCAAGTGGGTGAGTGGCTTGGCGAGGGACGGGTTAAGAAAGCCCTGGAGAATGTTACGCCTTCCGAGCTGTTCCTGTTGGCGAAAGAGATGCACGGAGCGAGAGCCGAAGAGGGCGACGCACTGGCCCGCGAGATCCGCCAGATGGCCAGTATGACGCCGTTGGAGGTGAACTATGGCGCGATTTCAAAGGCGTTCGGCACGTCGAAGCCGACGTTGACGAACAGCTACAGCCCGGAGCTGTTAAATGTCCGCACCTTCCCGACCCTGATGGGCTATTCCAGCCGGATCATGGCGGAAAGTTGGGAATCCAGCCTCCTGTACTTTGCATCCGTGGCCGATTCTTCCTACATGATGCCTTCGCAATTAAATGTAGCGGTGCCCGAATGGACGAAGCATACGGTGGAGAAGATCTTTGCCACGCATCTTGAGGATTGGCCGGCGCTGCTGCGCTCCATGCGGCAAGTTGGCGAAGAGGTTCGGGCTAAGGCGCACAAAACGGCGCAGGCCGCCGGCGGCGGAGCATAGTCCGCCATTCGAAGTCCGGCATTAGATACACTTTTCAACGACGGTCTTGCAAGGGAGAGACGAGTGACATCGAGACGCAAATTCATCGGAGTTGGCGCGGCGGCAATGTTGGCCGGACGCAGTGCGTTGGCGCAGGAGACGAGCCGGCCGACGTTTCGCGTGAAGGTTGACATGGTGGTCCTGGGCTTCACCGTGACCGATAGCAAGGGCAAGTATGTAAATAACCTGAAGCCATCCGATTTCAAAATTCTGGAAGACGGGATCGTACAAAGGCTGAATACCTTCGCCGAGGGGAACAAGCCCGTCATGCAAATCCTTGACGACGGGACGATGCGGCCGCTGGCGGCGCAAGCGGCCGGGGAAGAGGCAAAGGCCGGACCGGACGTGCGATCGGACGCCTTTGTCGGAACAAATGTTTTCGTCCTTTTTGATACCAGTAACTACATGTACCGCGGCTTCGTGTATGCCTCCGATGCTATTGCGGACTTTGTTCGCGGACTGGATCGCGCCGACTCGGTCGCGGTCTATACCTTCAGCCGGAATTTGACCCGGGCGTCGGATTTGACAAAGGACCGCAACGAAGCGATTCTCGGCTTACGGAAAGCGGTGGCCGGAGACGACGCGGCGCTTTACAACACGCTCCTGCTGACGCTGCGCGACGCGGCGAAGGTTCCGGGACGGAAAGTCGTCATTGTCTTCTCCAATGGACCTGACAACGCCAGCATGGTAGCCCCTGACGATGTACGCGCGGTGGCGGAAGACGAGGGCATCCCGATCTACGTTATTTCCACGGCGGAGGCCAGCCGAGACGCGATTTCAAGCGGTGTTTTCAAACGTCTGGCGACACGAACCGGCGGAAAAGCGTATTTCGCGAAAACGTGGCAAAAACAGGTAGAGGCCTTCGAATCGATTCGCGAAGACCTCGGCAACTCGTACACCGTGACCTATTATCCGCAGCAGAATCCGAATGAAGGGTTTCGAAAAATCGCAGTGGAGATTGCCGGGGATTCCGGAAAGAAGTATCGCGTCCGGGCCAGACCCGGTTACCGGCCCAGCCGGGGGTTCTAGATTTCGGGTCCGGCGAAAGATTCGCGTTCGGCCATTTCGGTTACGGTACGAATCAACTCTCCGGCTTCCAGGGGCTTTGTTAAATAGCCGTCGGCGCCCGCTTCCAGACCCCGTTCCCGGTCGCCTTTCATGGCGTTCGCCGTGAGCATCAAAATAGGTGTGTGCCGGCCGGTCGAGTTTTCCAGCGCCCGGATAGCGCGGGTAGCGGCAAGACCATCGAGTTCCGGCATCTGAACGTCCATCAGTATCAGGTCGAAGGGCTGTGCGCGGCAGGCCGTCAGGCCCTGCACTCCGTTTGAAGCAAGAGTGACGGTGTGACCTTGCTTTTCAAGCAGGCGATGCGCAAGCCGCTGGCTGACGGCGTTGTCTTCCACCAGCAGTATTCGGAGCGGTCGAATCGAAGCCGTCTCCAGGGTCTCCGGTATCGACGGAAGTTCTCCCGCACCCAGGCACAGTGCTGCCGTGAAATGAAGCGTCGTTCCTTTTCCTTCGACGCTCTCCGCCCAAATGCGGCCGCCCATCAGCGCGGCCAGACGAACACAGATGGACAAACCCAATCCCGTTCCGCCATACTTTCGCGTTGTTGATCCATCGGCTTGCCGGAACTGCTCAAAGACAATGGAGAGCTTTTCCGCGGCAATGCCGATTCCCGTATCCGAGATGGAAAATTGGACGATTGGCCGATCCGAGGAGTCTCCATCCCCGGCGCGGACCTGGAGTTGTATGGAACCCTTCTCGGTGAACTTAACGGCGTTACCGATCAGATTGTTCAGGATTTGACGCAGGCGAGTCGGATCGCCGCGAAACTCGTCGGCCAACGTCGATGAGACATCTACGCCGAAGTGGAGGTTCTTGACGCGAATGGCGGGTAGAAATGGACGGGCTGAGTCCTGCACGAGCCGGCGCAACGAGAACGCGACGGTTTCGATGTCCAGGCGGCCGGCCTCTATTTTGGAGAGGTCGAGAACGTCGTTCAGAATCTGCAATAGACTTTGTGCCGACGAACGGGCTGTCTCGACGTAGTCTCGTTGTTCAACCGAAAGTTCAGTCGCGAGGGCAAGGGAAGTCATCCCGATGACACCGTTCATCGGCGTGCGTATCTCATGGCTCATATTTGCCAGAAATTCACTCTTCAGGCGGTTTGCGTGGTGGGATTGAACCAGCAACGCCTCGATCTCGGCCTTCTGCGTTTCTATGCGCGCGGCCTGGTCGCGCAATTCTCGCGTTCGTTCTTCAACGGCCGACTCCAGCGCGGCTCGCTGGCTTTCGACCAGCGCAATCCGGCGCCGCCAAAGGAGGAAGATCAGGATGGCCGCCGCGCTAAGCATCGTGCAGCGAAACCAAATCGTTTCCGACCAGTGCTGGATGATCGTAATGTCCAAGGCGGTGGTCTGTTGGCCGAATCCTCCAGCGTTGTCCGTGGACTGAATTTCCAGACGGTGCCGACCGGTTTGAAGGCCTAGGGTCACCGCAGGATGATCGGCCGGTATCCAACCGGCGACCGGATCGGCGATTGAATCGCGAGAAAACAGACGGTAACGGTATCGGGAGTTCGGGCTTAGGCGAAGATCGGAGAACTCCACCTGAACGTTGCCGGCCGGCAAATGAAGGTTCGACCATTGCGACTCGGGCACGGCTACGCCATCGCTCGCTACCGAAATCACCGCTACCCGTTGTGGCGGAATCGGGCCCGGCAATGGCCGGATTTCGGAAAAGCCACTCGTAGTGCCGATGTATGCTCTTCCATCGGGATGAGCGAAAAACCCGCCCAGCATGACGTCGTGCCAGATGAGGCCGTCCGGTGGACCCAGATAGCGCCAAACGCCGCGCGTCCACACATCCACGCCCGAGTCCGTCCCGACCCAGAGACTTCCCTTTTTATCCGATTCGACAAAACTGATGTTGTCGCTGTGCAGGCCTTTCCCCCGCCCAAAATGTGTAATTTGTTTGACATCGCCGCTAGCAGTCAACTCCAGGCGGCCAATACCGGTAACGCCGGAATAGCCGAGCCACAATTCCCCCGGGGCACGCTCCGCCAGAAATACAATCCCATCGCGAGCCAATCCCTGCGCGGTTGAATACGTCCGCCATTCGCCGGCTTTCTCCCGCGCGAGACCGGATGCGTTTCCAACCCAGAGACTGCCATCGGCGCCGCGCAGCACCCGAAAGATGGTCCTCGGTTTATCGGTAAGCGGCGTTGCATAAGGCGTGAACACGGGACGCGCGGCCCGCCAATCGGTCCGAAAGAGGCCGACCCGCGTGCAGACCCATAAGATGCCGGAATCCTCGAGAGTCAGCGAGACCACGCGTTGATTGGTAAGCCCGTCAGCCGGTCCGAATCGTGTCATCGCGCCGCCGGGGCCCACTCTGGTTAGCCCGCCATCGTTACTGCCGCCCGCCCAAATTGAACCATCCGGCGCGGAAGCGAGAGCGCGCACTTCGTTGGACGCCAGCCCGGACCGGCTGTTCCAAATGGAGAAAGTGCCATCGGCCGACATGCGATTGAGGCCGTCCTTGGTTCCCACCCAGAGATTTCCGTCAGTCCCGAGAGCGAACGACATGACGCCGCCGTTGCTTAATCCATCGCGGCTTTGCCAACTTCGCCAATTGGGAAATCCATTCCAACGGGAGAGACCGTGCGCCTCCATGCCGATCCACGGAGTGCCGAAACGATCCCAAATGATCGTGCTCACCGAATCGGCCGAAAGGCCGTTCGATGACGCATAGCGGAGCCACCGAACGTTGCCGCCAGACTCCTTGCGTTGCCAAAGTCCGCTGAATGTGGGTACCCACAAATTTCCCAATGCGTCGACGGCGAGGCTCGATAACCTTCCCACGGGAGGGAAATCCAGGTCGGCGCGGCGGAAAGATTGGGCGCCGGGTTCCAATACGTAAAGCGCCATTCTCGACCGGATCCAAATCCGCCTCGCGCCATCCATGACCGGCGCACCCCACTCCGCTTCTGGCAGACCCATGCGCTCACCGACGCGCGATAAGGGCAGACCCCCTCCGGCCGCCGGAGCGCCTCGATAAACGGTGGTTGAGGACGTGGCCCAAATAGTCCCGCCCGGTTCGACAAATACCGATCTTAATTCTCTCCCTTCCGTTCCCGGTAAGACTCGAAACCCATCGGATGCCAAAACGGCCACGCCCAGTACCGAAGCTGCCGCGAGTCGTCCGTCGGGCAGAAAATCCATGCACCCGGTGCCGACGCAGGTAAACGGCAAATTGGTTCCCGGCACGGATAGCGCGTGGAAACGGCCAGCCCGAAGCACGCTAATACCCTTGCTCGTACCGGCGTAGACGGCCCCGCCGCGATCAACGGTAACGTACTGGACGGAGTCTTCGGCAAGCCCCATATCCACGCCATAACGCGTGAATCGATGTCCGTCGAACCGGAAGATTCCGTTCGATGTAGCGATCCAGAGCAGGCCGGCGCGATCCTGCGCAAGGGCGCGCACGCTCAAGTTGGAGAGGCCGTTCGTCAGTCCATGATGGTCAAAACTGAAGTGTTCCGCGAATAGAGGAACCGCCACCAGCAGCGCAGCGGCCGCCGGCAGCGCATCAGTGCATCGGATTAACCGCATGTAAAGGTTGCGTTTGCTCTCCTATCGTACCCATTCCATCGGCCGATGACGCGCTGAGCTTTAGCGACCGGCCCCCAGGCGCCGATACTTCGACTTCATTCTGTGAAGTTACCGAACTCCGGCGGCGGGGGCGCCACAATTTTTTGGGCGCCGCCTGAAAGCATTGGTATTTTCAGCGTCCAGGCATGAAGCATCAGTCTGGAGGAGGGGGGCCCGCCATAAACCATGTCGCCCAACAGGGGATGTCCCGCGGCCGCGCAGTGAATGCGAATCTGATTTGTGCGTCCGGTGACGGGTTCAGCCTCCAACAGCACGGTTCGACCGTCCCGGGACAAGACGCGGAGCCGGGTTTCGGCCGGAGCACCGTCAGCGGCAACATTCCACTGGGGCCGCCGGTCCGGATCCCGCCCGATCGGCAGCGTCACCGTGATTTCGTCCCACGGCGCCGGACCTGCCGTCACGGCCAGATAACGCTTCTCCACTTCACGCGCGGCGAATATTCCGGCCCAGGGAGAATGCCGGGCCAGGCGTTTAGCCGATAGAAGAACGCCGGACGTATCTCGATCCAGCCGATGGAGAATATGGACAGAAAGGTGCCCCATGCCGCGCAACGCGTTTGCCACCGTCCCGGTTCTTTCGCGCCCGGTGGGATGGACCAGCATGCCGGAGGGTTTGTTGACCGCAATCAACTCCGCATCTTCGTACAGGACCGAAAGCGGTATGGTTTCCGGGCAAACCTCGGTAATGCGGGCCCCCGGATCCAGGCTCACGATTGACCCCGCCGCCAGACGAAAACCCAACGGCCGAACGACGGAATCGACCTGGCAGGCGCCGGCGGCAAGCGCTCGCCGGAGGCTTTCCCGCGATGCGTTAGGCATACAATCCAGGAGAAAATGTTCCAGCCGCGCCGGAGTTTGCACGCGCCAAATGCGGGCTTGGCCCTCCGCCGTGTTACATTGAATTTTCGCGGCAGCCTCGACTGTTAACGCCATGTCGCTTCAAGTTTTCCTCTACGCTCAGTTTCGCGGAATCGAACGGTTCGTGTCAGCCACGAGCGAGAACTCGTCTTTCGCCGACCGTAGTTTGTGGGTTTCCATGCTCACCGAAGTCACACCGCGGACGTTTCTGTCCGAGCGCGGGCTCTCTCCCATGCTAGTCGGATATACCGGCGGCGGCGCATTTCTGCTGCTTCTGCCGGAGCCGACAGCCAAGGAGGCCGGGGAGTTTCTGTCCAAACTGCGAGACGAAGTGACCAGTTCCACCGGCGGCGTGCTGGAACTCCACTGGACCTGGACGGAGAACCTCGGTAGCTGGCAAAATGTTTGGAAGCGGCTGATGGAAGGAATCCGGGCAAAGCGCCAGACTCCTTTGGCCCATCTTGGCGCCGCGGCTTTCGCCGCATCCGAACCTGCCGCCGAAACGGTGGATCGCCCGTGGGAAGGGCTTGCCGCGAAACTCGCGGGTGAGGAACTCCCGGGACGAACCACAGTGACCGGACCCGAAGGTGTACAGCTTACAATTCCGCCCCGGGCGCCGCAAGAACTGGCCCGAACGGCTCGCGGGCGCAAGGCCTGGGGTATGTTTCGCTGCGACATCGACCGCGCCGGAGCGCGCCTCCAATTGGCCGATTCCACTGAGAATTTCCTGTTTCTGGCCACTCTTTTCAAAGGACTCGTCGCGGGCGAACTGCAACGGATCGTAGAATTGCCCGCGCACGCCGGCCGAGTTTCGATTCTCTATAGCGGTGGCGACGATTTCGCGGTGGCCGGCGCCTGGGATGCGCTCTTGAGCGTGGCCGCCGAGTTCCATCGCGTTTTCACGCTCTTCGCCGTTGAACTCCCGGGCGGGAAAGAATTGACCGAAGGCGCTTCGCTATCGGCATCGTTGACCATCGCCGAAACGGGTGAGACACTGGCTGGCCTGTGGAGCCGCAACCGGATCGCGCTCGAGACGGTGAAATCGTCTGGAGGCAACGCGCTCGCCCTGTTTGACCGGATCCTGGAGTGGCCGGCGTTGAAGGATGCCGAAGGCCTCAAGGCTCGGGTGCGGAAACTGCGTGAGGTCTACCAATGTCCGGCCGAAGTCTTTGAGGAACTCGAGGATTTTTATGGTGTGCGGGGAGCAGCGGGCCACTTGGCGTCCCCTCGCGCTCGAAGGCGGGAGCAAAGCGTTGACCGGCCGTGGCGTTTCCATAGCCGCCTGCGCCGGCTCGCCGGTGACCGCGCCGGCTCTGAATTTGAGCGGCAGTGGCGGGCCTTCCTCGGTGATTTGATTGGCCGCGGCCAAGTTCAGAAACAGCTTCGGCCAGCGGGGAAGGTAGCGCTGGATTGGGCCCAACTGGAAATCGGCTGGCGCGGGCAAGGGTAACGGCCCGGACGAGCGGATTTAGGGAAAGAGAGTTCGAATTTACGTATGTCGGAAGAAATGCAAACGGATACGCCACAGCCGGTCCCCGAATCGCCGGAACCCGAACGAAGCGCCATGCCCGAGCCCCCAGCGCCTGCGGCTGAGGCGGCCGAAACGGCGGCGCCTGCGGTCGACGCGGCGGCCTCAACCGCAATGGAAGCGGAAGGCGCCCCCGCGCTTGACCCCGCTCCCGCCCCGCAATCGGCGCCCGCGACGGTAACCGGCAATGCGCCCGCTCCGCGCGGCGACCGCCCGCCCCGCGAGCCGCGTG
>Ga0105047_10005732_pt1 | contig 21205 bp, 21 predicted proteins | sample MAT04_FD_78384 | JGI IMG/M metagenome (GOLD analysis project Ga0105047, IMG submission 78384) | Freshwater microbial communities from Lake Fryxell liftoff mats and glacier meltwater in Antarctica - MAT-04 (megahit assembly) | ecosystem: Environmental > Aquatic > Freshwater > Ice > Liftoff... | reverse complement strand
CTAGAAAGCGATCATTTTGCACGGCTTGATCAAGTAGACCAAACTAGCAACCCCGCAGATGTGAACGCGGCCCTAGAAACGTTTCGCCCGCGCGAAGTTAAAGAAGAGGAAGTTGCACAAGGTGGTTTAACTTTTATACAGAAGGCAAAACGGCTAGGCGCTATAGCGGCTATAGGCGTAGGCGGTATTGTGGCTTTTGGCGGTGACTCTGAACCTAAAGTTCAGGGCCCAGTAGGCGCTGAATTGCAACAGCAGGTTGAATTACAGACTCAGCAAAACAGCATTAACGAAGCTGTTACTAACGGACAAAACCCAGAACTAGTCATAAAAGCTCCTGAGCAGTAGACAATTTTTTAAAATTTAGAAGTTCTTGTGCTTGCGTGTAGGTGATTAGGGGTATTTAATAGCTTATATATGAGTAAAGAATCAGAACCTGGCTTAAACCCTAAAAAAAGGGATTTTTTACGATCGGCTGTAGCGTTAGGACTAATTGTTGGTGCAAGCAGTTTTATGTTTGGATGTGGTGAACGCGATAATGCCGACAGAGATAGCGCGTCAACGGCAGTTTTTGAAAAGAGTAGGGTATTTGATGCGCCCACAAGGACAATATCTCTTGCAGGTTCCCGTGGCGATATGTCACTACTGGTTACGGAGAATTATCCGCTGACAACTGCTAACTCCCCCAAACTTGCAAATAAGCTAGCTAAGATGGCCTTTATGCAGGCAAACGATCAATTTCTTAATGGTACTCCGGGAGTAGTAGAGTTGCCATATGTTGAGCAGCCGCCCGGTGAAGGTAATCGCACTCCAATCACTTATGATGATACTTTGCCTGCGTTGCAGCCGCACTTGACTGGTGACCGTAATCCGGCAACTCCTTAATTATTAAAAAATAGCGTAAGGCTTGAGCCTGTGTACGCTATATAGCTGGGTTTATGGTCGCCCCTGACAAAACTGTGGATAAGTGGTGTCAGAAACACCACCTTTTTTATATATTGTGTATTGCTGTGGGTGAAGGTGGGTTGTACACTGATGCTAGTGGGTAATCGTGGGTTAGCTAGCAAACCCCCACCATTAAATAAAAACCACTAAGAAAGTAACGGGATGGCCGCAGTAGATTACTTCGAAAGGAAACTAGACGACAAGCGTAGGCTAACCACTCCTACAGAGCTTCGAGCCGAGTTTGCCAGCGGGGTAGTAATAACTAGGGGCTACAAAAAGTACCTTCATCTCTATCCAAAATCAGTATGGGATGAAGAAGTCGAGCCACAACTCAAGGGGAATATCCTCGACGAGCAGATAGCTGACTTAAACGTACAATTCCGTACAGGTAAGTGCGAAGCAGTAATAGACGACAAACAAGGTCGTGTTAGCCTCGAACAACACTTATTAGACTACGCCGGCATTGATCGCAGCGTTGCTGCAGTCAGAGTAGGCAAGTACTGGCGCTTGATGGCAAACTAGCCGTTGACGTACAGCAGCTCATTAACAATCTAAACGGAAAACAGCAATCTCAACAAAAACGCCTCGAGATCAGCTATCCGGCAGTCAATAAGTGGAACTGGAAAGATAACCACTCTAAAAAATCTTGTACATTTCTCAAAAACACCTCCCAAAACTCCACCTCACATAAGTCTCTCAAACTTTAGCTGGACTTCGGTTCAGCATCGATCTTGGCAAAATGTATTCGTACCTTCTGCTTAGATCAAACAAAAACAAAAACTACAAAAAACACAAAAAATTGACTGCTGGGTAGGTGACCTTGCAAAAACAAAAACATAGATCTCAGCACTTGGCACATTCCGGGCAAAAACTTCCGTTTCTCGGTTCGCCGTACTCAGTACGACTCACCTCGAATACTCAGTTTTAATCCCAGACTGCACTAAAGTGATGAAATCTAGAAACAAGATCAGATGCACCAAGACAAAAACCAAAATACAAATCAAAAACATATACCAGTGCTTATCGATGAAGTTCTGCAGTATCTCGACCCTAAAGTAGAGGATTCGTACCTCGACTTAACGGCCGGTTATGGCGGACACACATCTGTAGTATTGGGCAAAACCGGGAACTACCAGGGCAGTGTACTAGTTGATCGCGATCAAAACGCCATCGATGAGCTGACACAGCACTTTGGTACTAGCGGCATAGAACTGCGCAAGCAGGACTTCTATACGGCTAGCCAAGAGTTATTGGATTCAGGCAGACAGTTCGATCTTATTTTGGCCGACCTTGGAGTATCGTCACCGCACCTTAACGAGGCAAGCAGAGGCTTTGCAATCAAAGCAGACGGTCCGCTCGATATGCGCATGGATCAGCACCAGATGCTGAATGCTGCGACTATCGTAAATAGCTACGATGAACAAGATTTATACGAAATGCTAAAACTTTATGGCGAAGAACCAAAAGCAAGGCAAATCGCACAGCTTATTATCGAAGCTCGTCCACTGAGTACTACTACTGAGTTGGCGCAGACAGTTGCTAGGGCTTGGCCGGGGCATAGTCGGGTACATCCGGCGACTCGGACCTTTCAAGCAATCAGGATTGCAGTCAACGACGAATTGGGACTTTTGGAACGTAGCTTACCTATATGGGTTCAGCTACTAAAGCCAGAAGGGCGACTCGTTGTGATTAGCTTCCACAGCCTGGAGGATCGGATCGTAAAACAAGCTTTACAATCTGTTAGTGGCAATCGCTACGACGCAGAAATGCACTTGCTAACGAAAAAACCGGTCATCGCAGCCTCACACGAAACAGTCCATAATCCGCGAGCTCGAAGTGCTAAACTACGAGCCGCAGTGAAAACAAAAAGAAAGGGAACTAAACATGCCTATTCAGGTAAAAAGTAGCTCCCGCGCTTACAAAATCAACGTCCGCGTTGTTTAAGTAAGTCTAGCGATCCAGCCTCGTTTACGGGGCTGGACCAAACAAAACCAACATAAAAACGAAATAACATCATGACATATTCAAGTTCTCTCGCAGTCAATCGCACAAAATTCAACGGTCGCAATCAAAATTCTGTAAGCTTTCAGTCAAAAGCCCGTACTCTCGGGCCTGTAAGCAATACAATCGTATTAATAGTGTTGGCGTGTTTGCTCGGACTACTATATTTAACTCAAGTTACTAAGACAAACGCCTACGGTTATCAGATAAATAGCCTTCAAGATAAGCAGGCACAGCTGAAAACGGAGCATGACGAGTTAGCAGTTGCTTCTGCACGATTACAATCGCTCAGCAGGGCTCAAACCAGTGATGCAGCTAAAGGCTTAGTTTCTGTAGCTCCAAGTTCCACTGTCCGACAATAAAAAATATCAAATAAACGATACACAATAAGCAATAAACGCTTTGCGACGACCGCCTGTTTATCGTTCATATTTTATTGTGTATTATTTGTTTCTTGATTGTTAGTCGTTTAATACTTATTGCCATTTTTTATTTACTAATTGCTAGCTAGTTATTACTTATTGTTTATTTTTTATTACTAATTGCTATTTCCTAATTACTAGTTCCTAATTGAGTCCTAACAGAGTATAATAGTGCTAATGGCTTTGCCAAACAAAAACAGTCCAGTTAAATCAATAAAAAGAGTCCGCATCTGGTACGGCTTCTTAATTCTGCTTGTTGGAATTTTCGGGATCAGACTGTTCTACTTACAGATTATCAACCATTCATATTATCGTACGGCAGCTCTTAATGATCAGTTAAAACAGTACGAGATTCCGGCAACTAGGGGAGTTATTAAAGCCCATAACGGCAGCACTACAGTACCGATAGTGCTCAATCAAAAACTTTACGTATTATATGCAGACCCGGTATACATCAAAAAGCCCGACGATCTCGCAAACAAACTCGTGCCGATTATAGGCGGTGATGCTGCTAAATACGCCGATCAAATGCGCACGAAAGATACACGCTATGTGGTAATGGCCAAAAAACTCAGCACTGATCAGCGGAAGAAGATAGAAGCCTTGAAATCCCCGGGCCTTGGCACGCAGGCACAAGACTACAGGACCTACCCACAAGGCGCTTTGGCGGCTCAGGTGCTTGGTTTTGTTGATAATAACGGCAAAGGCCAGTACGGCATAGAACAAGCTAGCAATAAGTTACTGGATGGAGTTCCGGGGCAATTGAATGCAATTACTGACGCAAATGGCATACCTTTGGCGGCCAGCAAGGATAACACACGAGTTGCGCCAAAGAATGGCAAAGACATTGTTCTTACTATTGATTTGGCAATGCAGCAAAAGCTAGAAACTATTTTGGCTAAAGGAGTTCAGACCTCTCGCGCCTCGGGAGGCAGCGCTATTATCATGGATCCAAATACCGGCGCGGTGAAAGCCATGGCTAATTATCCAACCTATGATCCATCAAAATATGCTGAGGTTGAAGATCCAAAGGTATTCAAGAATGATGCTGTGTCTAATGCAATCGAAGTTGGGTCAACAATGAAAACGCTCACAACCGCAGCAGCGCTGGATCAGAATGTCATTAAGGCAAACACAACTTACTACGACCCAGCTTCTTGGCTGGTGGATGGATTTAGAATAACTAATATCGAAGAAGATGGTGGAGCGGGGACTCGCAGTATTAAACAGCTACTAAACCTGTCACTTAACACTGGGGCAACCTGGGAGTTGATGCAGATGGGCGGCGGTAAAATCAACCAAAAAGCTCGTACCGCTTGGCACGATTATTTAACAAATCATTATATGTTTGGAAAAGCTACGGGCATAGAGCAGGGGTATGAGTCGGAAGGATTTGTACCTAGCCCAGAAGATAACGGCGCAGGAATTGATCTAACATATGCCAATACTTCATTCGGTCAAGCAATGACGGCTACTCCGATTCAGATGGCCGGGTCTTTAGCTCCCCTAGTTAACGGCGGAACATATTACCAGCCTCGACTAATTGATAAAACTATTGATGGGATAAAGGAAGAAACTATCAAGCCAAAAGTCGTAAAAAAGAATGCGGTTAGTGCCAAAACTAGCGCCGAAATTATCCCAATGATGCAGTATGTCGTAGAAAACCACACATTTTCGCCCAAGTTCGACTTTAATTCATATATCGTTGGCGGTAAGACTGGTACTGCTCAAATCGCAAAACCCGGGGGAGGCTATTACGACAATTCATTTAATGGAACATATGCCGGCTATGTAGGCGGGGACAAGCCTCAGTACGTCGTAGTAGTGTTTGTGGATAAACCTACCAATGGGGGCTACGCAGGATCAGCGGCGGCTCAGCCGTTGTTTGGGAGTCTAGTGCATATGCTAATTAATGATTCTTACGTAATGCCAAAGAGTCAATAAGACATGAATAAACAAAACACAATAAATAATAAACTTAGCCCAAACAACACTAACATTTATCGTTTATTGAATATTCCCCCTCCAGCAGGGGCAGATGCTATAATTAATGGAAATATACAACCATGGAAATCTTAGACATAACCCTAAACATCAGCAGTCTAGTTGGCGTATTTGCCCTAGGCTTTCTTGGGTTTCTAGTGAGTATGCTAATAACACCGATATATACGACTTTAGCTTATAAAAATAAATGGTGGAAACGACAAAGAACTGATTCATGGTCGGGCGGCAAAGCCGAGGTTTATCATAAGCTGCACGAAGCCAAGCACAAACGAAACATTCCAACTATGGCCGGACTTATATTTGTTTTTGCCATTTGTTTAGTTACACTCATTTTTAACCTTAACAGGGGCGAAACATGGCTTCCTTTGGCTGGCATGATGTGTGCTGCAGTCATCGGTTTGTTCGATGATATTACAAATGTTAAAAGTACGGGCGGAATTGCTGGCATGGGTGCACGTCTTAAATTTAGCCTTTACAGCATTGTCGCTTTGGCCGGGGGCTGGTGGTTTTATGCTAAGCTGGGCGTCGATTCGATCTATCTGCCGGGTGTAGGCGAATGGCAAATAGGTATCTTAGTTATCGCTCTGTTTTGGATAGTTGTTGTAGCAACGGCTAACGCAGTAAATATTAGCGATGGCCTTGACGGTCTAGCTGGAGGCTTGCTGGTATCATCTTTTACTGTATACGCAGTAATCTGTATTATAGAGGGAAAATATGCTTTGGCAGGTTTCTGCTTAACAGTGATTGGCGCCTTGCTGAGCTATACTTGGTTCAATATATTCCCGGCCAGATTTATGATGGGTGATGTAGGATCATTCGCCCTGGGTACCGCACTCGGCATTATTGCCCTACAAACTAATACGGTCTACATACTGCCGATAATTGGGGCGGTTTTTGTAATGGAGACAGGCTCAGTTATTATCAATCGCACATCTCGAAAATTACGTAACGGTAAGAAAGTATTTTTATCTTCGCCAATACATCACCACTTTGAAGCCATAGGCTGGCCAGAAACAAAAGTAACTATGCGTTTTTGGATATTAGGGCAAGTCAGTGGTGTACTGGGCCTGATTGTATTCCTAATGTCTGGCCAGGTGTAGTATGCGCCCACAAGATCCTAGGCGTTCGCGGGTGCAAGTGCAGTCTACCCAATTAGATCTTGGACGTAAACACAAGCCAGATTACTGGCTATTAATACTGACAGCCATCCTTTTGTCGATCGGCCTTATCGTTGTTTACGCAATTAGTCCGGCCCTGAGCGCTGCCAATAATGTCGGTGGTGGTTTTTATGTCAGTAAGCAGTTGATAGCCATTGCTCTTAGCATCGTGGCCTTAATCGTAACTGCCAAAGTTCCGCTTTCTGTGTGGAGAATGGCCTATAAACCATTACTGATCGTGGCGGCAATCGCAACCATAATCGCACTGTTATTACCTGTTAACCCAGCTTATCCAGCTCACCGTTGGGTACGCTTAGGAAGCTTTTCGTTCCAGTCAGTTGAGCTGGTAAAATTTGCGGTTTTGGTTTGGCTGGCAGGCTTTTTGTCAGTCCGAATGAGAGAAGGAACAATTGATAGCTTTGGGAAGACATTGAAGCCTTTATTGATCGCTCTAGCCGCAGTAAGTCTTGCGATTGTTGGTGTACAGAGCGATCTAGGCTCGGCTGGGGTATTGATTGCAATGATGGCGACCATGGCTTATGTTGCCGGGCTTCCGTTAGGTCGAGTAGCACTCATATCGGCAATTGTGTTGATAGGCCTTGTGATCGCTGTCTCGTCCACTCCATATCGCCGTGAACGATTTCAGAGCTACTTAAACCCTGAGGCGAACTGTCAAACTACCGGTTATCAGGCTTGCCAAGCTTTGATAGCAGTCGGATCGGGAGGTGCAATTGGGCTGGGCCTAGGTAGTAGCGTTCAGGCCTATGGGTATTTGCCTGAGGCCGCCAACGATTCAATCTTTGCGATCTATGCCGAGAAGTTTGGCTTTATTGGGAGTGTAGTTCTTTTGAGCGTATTTGTAGCATTTTTTGCTAGGCTCAAAAAAATTGCCGAAAATATGCCAGACGATTTTAGTAGATTGCTAGTAATAGGGGCATTAGCTTGGCTGAGTGTGCAGGCAATGGTCAATATTGGTGCGATGATTGGGTTGCTTCCACTCAAAGGAATCACGTTGCCTTTTATCAGTTATGGCGGTACTAGCGTCGTATTTGCTGCAGCTGCTGTAGGTTTGGCATTTCAGGCATCACAATATACGACTTTCACCTCACAAAGGGGCAAAAAGGATTCCAACAAGAATGAAGGTCGTACCATTCGTAACAGTAGCACTATCAGGAGAAGCGACTAAGATGTCCCAAACAATAGTTTTGACCGGTGGCGGATCTGGTGGCCACATAACTCCTTTGCTGGCCGTGGCCACCGAACTAAAAATACTGAGCCCTGGTTGCAAGATAATATATATCGGCCAGACCGGTGATAAGTTAGGAGATATACCTGCTAAACACCCAAGTATTGACGATACCTACACTATACGTGCCGGAAAACTCCGTCGCTACCACGGCGAGGGGATTATGCAGATTTTCGATATCCCGACTACGCTCAAAAACATACGCGATGTCTTTTATGTATTGATTGGAATTTGGCAGAGTCGAAAACTATTAAAGAGGTTAAAACCATCTGTTATTTTTATAAAAGGGGGCTTTGTTGGTGTACCGGTAGGGCTGGCAGCTGGTAACTTAAAAATCCCCTATATTACTCATGACTCAGACGCCATTCCCGGTCTAGCAAACAAAATAGTATCAGGCAAAGCAGTAAAACATGCCGTTGCTTTGCCGGCAAATTTGTATGACTACCCAGCCGCAAAAACAGTATCAACGGGAATACCGTTGCAAGCCGATTTTAAGCCTGTAAACCAATCACTCAAAAATAAATACCGTAGCGACCTAAAAATTAAAGAATCTAATAGAGTGCTGTTTGTGATAGGTGGTGGCTTAGGGTCTCAGCGTGTTAACTCAGCTGTGGTTGATGCCGTACCTCACCTTTTAGCCGAATTTCAGGATCTTCGAGTTGTGCATGCAGTAGGTAGACGGCATAAGCAGGCTGTTGAAGCGAGCTATGCTAAAAAAATTCCTCAGTCGGAGCAGGGGAGAGTGGTTGTCAGGGGTTACATCGAGGATGTATATCGCTACAGCGGAGCCGCTGATTTAGTAATTACCAGAGCTGGAGCAACAAATTTAGCTGAATTTGCTACTCAGGGCAGGGCATGTATCGTCATACCTAGTCCATTTTTAGCCGGTGGTCATCAGCTAAAGAATGCTCAGTACCTAGAGGACCAGAAAGCTGCAGTTGTAATTGATGAAACTGAACTTGTGGCGGATTCCAATCGTCTTGCAAAACAAGTTAGTGATCTGCTAAATAGCCAAGAGCGCAGGAACGAATTAGCCAAAAATCTGTCCAGTTTTGCCAAACCTAACGCTACAAACGACCTCGCACAAATGATATTAAAAGAAGTAAATATATCTTAAGAACAAAAATTCATGAAGTTAAGAAAGAAAAAACAAATTCCAACAGCTAGGCAACGCAAGCGTAGTATGCCGGAAGATGTAGCCAAGCAGTCGGCCGCTTTTTCGTACGGTGCGAATCGTCCAGATCATGAATCTATAGCTAATCGTGAAGCCAAACGGTCTTCAACCCCAACCAAAGCAGTCAGTGCCGGTAATTATTGGTTGAGGCGTATCGGGCTTCTGATCCTACTACTAGCTGTTACTGCCTCTGCAACGAGCAGCCTAACTCTTTCCGCGAATCCTGACATAGTTGCCATTAAAGGAGCTAATCAGAGTGGTGCTTTTTTGCACAGCGAAGCAACATATCAGGCGGCTGCCACTAAAATATTGAATGAATCTATACTTAATAGGAATAAGATTACTGTCGATACGGATAAAGTAAGCGCAGGCTTGCTTAAACAGTTTCCCGAACTGTCTAACGTGAGTGTTACTCTACCACTGTTGGCGCATCGTCCCGTAATCTATCTAGAGACTGCCAAGCCAGCACTAATAATAAACTCCAGCAACGGTTCTTACGTGCTCGATAGCAACGGTCGGGCTCTGCTACCTAGTGGAGGCTTGGATTCTTCGGTTCGTGATACTTTGCCAACAGTTGTTGACCAGAGTGGCCTGGAAGTAACTTTGGGCAAACAAGTATTACCGGCTAAAAATATCGAATTCATCACCACAGTTGTCGGTCAGCTGAATGCTCGTAAAGTTAAAATATCTTCAATGACCTTACCGCCATCTGCGAGCCAATTAGATGCACAGATAGAAGGACAGCCGTATTATGTTAAATTTAATTTGCAGACTAATGATGCACGCAGGCAGGCCGGTACTTTTTTAGCCACACAGGCTCAGTTACAACGCAAGAACACCTTACCGGGCAAATATATAGATGTACGTGTTGAGGGACGTGCATATTATCAATAAGCAATAGTTGGTAGTTAGGGGAATATAGGTTACGTAGCTAATGGTTAGGGTTGGTAAGCCAACTCCCAACTACCAAATCCCATCTCCCGGTTGTGGTGGTAGGGGAGGCGAAAGACGGGCACCGCTATAGACGCTGTTTGTTTTCCTAGAAAAAATATCCCTGTCGTAGGCACTCAGCAAATGGCAATTGTTAAATGGAAATTGGTAAATAAGCGTAGCGTCACCCTCCCACTACCCCGCTAGTTCGTATTTTGTTCACCATAGTTAAAATACCATGAGTTTCAAAAAAACTATACGAGCATACAGAAAACACCAAAAGTCAAATATTTACCTAACATTCCCTAAAAGTGGGGGAGTAGGAAATATGTGAAACAAATGGTAAAAAGTGAAGATTTCACGACATAGCTGTGGAAAAGTCAAATAGTGTCCCATATCACATCCAAGCACTAGGCTGTTTCAGGGGGTTCTGAGGCTGTAACGAGGCAGCAGACAATATGCAGTGTAGTGACATTCTAAATGGTTAAAGGCTAAATAAAAAATGAGGCAAAGCGGTTTTGCTCCCCTGCAGAAGGGGTAACTGTTATCACCTTAGAACCTAATAGTCGTGTCGCAAAATATACATTGTGCGACGTTGTGTCTATAGCTCGAAACCGTGTTCTCTACTGCCTTTTACCTAGCAGTTTTTTCGTTCTGCTGCTAGTTTGTTTTAATAATTTTTTGTTTGTGTTGCTGCTCTACTGCTCTTTGAAGCAAAATGCTCATAAATATATGTTTGCCCGTATATCACCCACTACAAACAATTACCTCGTGTTCGTATTTTGTTTGATATACTTAGAAAAATATTTACTAGCGGCGGATGTAGTTACGATCAAAAAGCATTGGCTTAGTTATAAATGCTTCGTCGAGTAAAGCTGTAAATTCCAAATCATTTAAACCTCTAAGTGTATGCCCCTTCTTGAGAGACTTAGCCAATTCGGGGCTCTCCGGAACGGCTATTTCTCCCTGTAGGAAAATAGATGCGCCATAGCTATGCATACCAAGTACGCGGTCTGTTGTTTCTTCAACGGATTGCAAATTTATCTTTTGATTACTGAGACGATTGACTCGGTATAATGCCGTAAGATCACCCTGGTTTGGCTTGATCCAGCTAGGAGCACTTACTTCATTCATGTCAGGGCTATTATGTGGTTCGTAGATAATACCAGGATCAAAAGCGCTCAATAACCCTGTAAAATGCTCGGCTTTACCAGCAAATGAGCCGATTAGAGCAACCTCAAGATTAAGCCATGGTTGATTGCCTAAAGTTGTCTCAGCAACAAATTCAGCTGCAGCCTTTTGCTCTATTGAGAATACGACGGCTGTTTCCCGGAAGCGTTCAGTGTATGACATATGTTGTGCTCACTATCCGTTAGTCGGCGAGGGCGTAGGTGGCTTTGGAGACGCGCTTGAACTGTGGCTTGCCTTGTAGGTTCAATAGAATAGTGGTTTCTTTGACGTAGCGGCTCTTTAGTACGCGTTTGACGATTTCGTCGCGGTGGAGAGGCTCGTTTGCCTTAGTAAGAACTTCGGTAATAATATCGGCAACAGTTCCCTTTTCGTAGCCCCACTCTTTTAGAGCGTAAATACCACGGCCGATAAGTACGAAGCGCTTATCTTTGATTAGCTCATTGTGAATAGCTTGAGTTGTAACATCTTTGCGCTTAAAATCGCTGTCTTTGATGGCTTCTGAGATCTCGTTGAAGTGCATGTGTTTGCCGTTTTCTTTGAGAATAACGTAGATTTTGTCGCGAATGTTCTTTGGGTTAACCATTGGCCATTTGATTAGGCCCCAGCGTCCGTTTAGTGTTGCTAGCTTCTTAGAAGTACTAGCTAGTGCGCCTGCTTGAACCGCGTCTTCGATGCCGGCTACTTTGGCTATTTGGGTAATTGTCTTAGGCTCGCCAATCTCTTTGATAGTAGCGATTAACTCGGTTACTTTCGCTTTGAGTTTCTTGTCGTCGAATACTGATTTTACAGAAACACTGTTATAAAAATTGTCGTCTTCTGAGATAACAGCTAACTTAGGGCAAAGCTGTGATAGGAAAGCAATTCTTGCCTGTTCTTCGCGGGTAGCATCTGTATCGTGCAAGACTGTTAGAGCGCTAACACGAGCTGCGTCACCATTATCACCTAGAAGTGCGAGGGTTTTAGCCTGAAACTCTTTGACGTGAGGCACACTCCCCTGTTCGGCACTAGCCTTAAGACGCGTAACAACTGATTTCTCTAGCTGACGGACACGTTCGCGTGTAATGCCAAGCATTTCACCGATTTGTTCTAGAGTTTCTTTGCGATCAAATAGCCCAAAACGTCGAGCAACAATTTCGCGTTCTCGTTCGCGATCGATCGTAGCTAATACTTCTGTAACTATCTGTTCTGACTTGATTCGTGTAGCGGTCGCAGTCTCTGCCATGAAGTCCATTCTTCCGTCGTTAATCTATAACTTTATATGTATTATAGAACTATAAGTTCTAAAAGTCAACACCTTTTTCCTCTATAACTTATTCTAGCACATTACTGACAGTTTTGCGTAGTCTATGTTGTAGAAATGTTGTCAGGCAACGAGTTGTACACAGTCGCAAATAACGGGGTTTATACCCTCTCCGCCCGTCATCCATTTTTACCTCTTACTTTCACTACCGGTTGGACTTCGCAACTATTCTATCAAGGATGTATCCAACGTATCGTTAGAAGGATTGAATCTTTTTGAGATTTCCATTTGTGTGATACGCCCTTAGCCCATACCACGTAATCACCTGGCTTTTTTAAAACGATTTCTGTATCAGGAAATGTTAGTAAAAACTCAACACATATAAGAATTGCTATTGAGCGGTCGTGGTCACCGGTCGTCCACTCATCTCTCGATTCGCCAGCTGTATGTGTGCCCCATTTTAATTCGACAGAGCCACTATGTAGCAAGCTTTACTCATCAATAAAGTCTCCGAGTAGCCAGCCACGAGTCGTTGCACTGTCAAGTTCTGCGTTACCACTCTGGATACTTTTCATATACTTATTATACCAAAACAAAAAGAGGCCCATAGAGGGCATTTATATAGTGCGTATGATAGGCTCACCTATGTGGACGAGCTTCGGAGCTTTGGACGGCTAGGGCTGGATATTATTTCTTTTTCTTGGTGGCTTTTCGTTTGAAGCCGCGCTTTTTGGCTGGCGCTTCGGCTAGCATCTTCTTGGCTTCGGCCTCTGTTATCTTAGCTGGATCCAGGTCTTTGGCTATTCGGGCATTCTTTTTACCGTCAGTTATGTATGGACCGTAGGGACCTTTAAGTACTTTGATGCCGCCTGCAAATTCGTTAATGTTCTTCTCGGCATCCTTGATTAGCTTTTCTTCGTATAGAGTACGGGCTTCTTCTTCGGTGATGGTGCGAGGGTCGAGAGGTTTGATCGATACATAAAGCTTGTCTACTTGTACATAAGGGCCGAAGCGTCCTAAATTCGCCTTCATCTCTTTGCCATCGGCTGTTTTGCCGACAGTGCGAGGTAGTTTGAACATCTCTAGGGCTTGCTCAAGAGTGACTGTATCGATAGTTGTTTCTGCGGGTAGCGGTGCAAAAGCTGGCTTCTTGTCCTCGTCTTCTGTCCTACCCTTTTGGAGCATTGGGCCATAGCGACCAAATCGAGCATAAATCGGTTCTTGACTCTTAGGGTCGAGACCTAATTCGCGGGCTTGTGATACTTCCTGGCGACTTATATCGGCGGATTTTTCGATGAGCGGGTGGAAATCTTTGTAGAAGTCACTAATCATCGACGCCCATTCCTGTTTACCTTCGGCGATGTTGTCAAAATCGCCCTCGACTTTAGCCGTAAAACCGTAATCAACTATTTGCGGGAAGTACTTAACCAAAAAGTCGGTTACAACATCAGCGATGCCTGTTGGCACTAGTTTGCCACGATCGGCCCCAGTAATTACTGTTGATTTGTTAATCTCTACTTTGTCTTTAACGAGTGATAGCTCTGTAATTTCGCGTTCTTTGCCCTCTAGATCGGTCTTTTCGACGTAGCCGCGAGTTTGGATGGTCGAGATAGTCGGTGCGTAGGTGCTTGGGCGGCCTATACCGAGCTCTTCTAGCTTCTTGACCAGCATGGCTTCGGAATAACGAGCTGATGAGCGACTGAACGTTTCAGTAGCGATTACAGATTGAGCATCAAGTGATTGGCCAACTTCAACTGCAGGCAGGATGGTGTCATCTTTGGTGCCACCATAAACTTTCATAAAGCCGTCAAAACGCAGTATTTCGCCCTTGGCGATAAACTTCTCTTGCTGAGTACTAACACTGATGCTGACCTCTGTACGCTCTAACTTAGCCGGTGCCATCTGGCTGGCTAGTGCACGTTGCCAAATTAGTTGGTAGAGCTTCTCTTGTTGTTGGTCGTTACCGGCACTGGTTTTAGTGAATTCAGTTGGACGAATCGCCTCGTGAGCTTCTTGCGCACTGGAATTCTTGGTTTTGTACTGTCGTATTTGGTGGTAATTATCGCCATATTTACTCTTGATATACTTCTCGGCTGCGCCAATTGCCAGCCCAGATAAGGTTGTGCTGTCGGTTCGCATATAAGTGACGTGGCCTGCCTCGTATAATCTTTGGGCTAGGGTCATGGTTTGGCGCACGCTATAGCCCAAACGGCGGCTAGCTTCTTGCTGTAGGGTGCTGGTAGTAAACGGAGCTCCCGGGCTTCGGGATCCGGGTTTTAGTTGAATATCCTCTACTTTGTAGCTGGCGCCGACCAACTTTTCTAGCCATTTTTGAGTGGCATTAACGTCGTTGAGCTTGGAATCTAGTTCGGCGGGAATCTCCTGGCCGTCAGCTACAAATACTGCAGTTACCTTAAAGCTACTTTCGGCTGTAAAATCGCGTATCTCGCGTTCGCGCTCAACTATGAGTCGAACTGCGACCGACTGTACGCGGCCAGCACTTAGGCCGGTGCGGACTTTCTTCCATAATACTGGCGATAATTCGTAGCCAACTAGGCGGTCTAGAATCCGTCGAGCCTGTTGCGCATCAACCAAGTTAATATCGACAGTTCGTGGGTTTTTGATAGCTGCTTCGATGGCAGGCTTTGTAATCTCATGGAACACAATTCGCTTGGTCTTGGTGGGGTCGAGTTTTAGGGCTTGCGTTAGGTGCCAGGCTATCGCCTCCCCTTCGCGGTCTTCATCGGATGCAAGCCAGACTTCGGCACCAGCTGCGGCTTTGCGCAGTTCGGCTACGACTTTCTTTTTGTCGGTGCTTACTTCGTATTTTGGCTCAAAGTTATTTTCGACATCTATGTTCATGCCTTTTTTTGGCAAATCACGAATATGGCCAAAACTACTACGGACAACGTAGTCTTTACCGAGGAATTTCTCGATTGTTTTGGCCTTGGCCGGACTTTCTACTATTACTAAATTCTTTGCCATATATCGTGTCTACTTAAGCGCAATTACGATTACATTGCAACTTATATATAAGACAAATACCAAAAAACTTAAATAATTAGGCTTAGAATGAGCGCCGTATTAACCTAGTTGAAGTTTTGCCCGACTCTGTAGCCAGCCCAAAGTCCGACAAACGATCCGACACCGCTCAACAGGACACTCCAGCCGCCAAACCAATTACCGCCGTCGAGCAAGACGGCGCCAAGCCAACCACCTATAATTGCGCCAATTGTTACACCCAAGAAAATCATAAGCTTCATATAGTGTTAGTCTAGCACGCTACTGTAGCGTCCATTGATTGGACCCGAGCGAGTGGATCTTGCCACTTATTTCTAGCATTGTTAAGACCTGGCTAAAATCAGTAATTCCTAATTCGCTCTTGTGGCGTAGCTCTTCGCCGTCGCTTATGCCCTTAGCCATAAGGTCAATCACAGCTTGCTCCTGAGGGTTTCTGCCTTTAGGGGTGTGTTTCCTGGCTTTTAGACCTTCCGTCAGTCCTAGGGCATGCAGGACGTCTACGTAAGATGTTACTACCGCGGCACCGGCTTTTATAAGGTTGTTTGTACCGACAGATGTTGGGCTAGTGATATTACCGGGCACCGCCAAGACGTCCTTTCCCTGCTCGAGGGCAAACCGGGCCGTATGCAGGCTACCGCTTTTTTGTACGGCTTCGGTTATTAATACGACGTTGGCTAAACCCGCTACTAATCTGTTTCGGGCAACGAAGCTGGCTTTATTTATGACTGAACCGTCTTCGTATTCGCTTACCAGTACTCCTCCTCCGTCAACAACTCTTTTAGCTAGCTGCCGATTAGTGGCCGGAGCAATGTTGCTCAGTGGGCTCGGCAGGACTGCGATACATTTGCCACCAGCTGCTAGGGCAGCTGTATGTGCGATTCCGTCAACACCCAGCGCCAAACCACTTACAATCACTATTCCCCGCTCGGCTAGGTCGCCGGCAAGGCGAGCAGTTATTTGATTGCCGTAGGGTGAAACGTTGCGGCTGCCAACGATTGCAACACATGGATATTCTAGTAAATCAGCTAGATTTTGGCCTAATTGAAATAATTGTTTTGGAGGCGATGGAATTCGCTTTAACTCCTTAGGAATATACATAAGCATCTTGATTATAATATTAAAATGTTTTAAAGTATTGACACAAGGACATCTATTTGCTAGAATAGCAATCTGTGAGTCCTAATAAGGATTCTTGTACCTTTTACCCAATTTCTAACCTTCCGCTTAATTGTCGGAAGATTACGTTAGATTGTTTTAGAGCGTGCCATAGTCAGTTGTTACCCTCCACTTACTTGTGGCTTTCCGATTTATCGGGAAGCGCTCTAAACCATACTAACCCCTTTAACTAGATTCCTCGATTACGTTTGTAATCTTTGGGTCCCCAATTCAAAGTGAGCCTAAATGGTTCCGTATCGACTTGTTGGTATGGAGGCACATGACATTTGATTATAGTCAATGATGCTTTACTGGGGTGGGTTGAAGGGTGTCTTGAGCCTCCGGCGGTGCCCACCCCCTCCGGAGGCTCTTTATTTCTAAGCCTTTTATAATGAGTGGAATTTAAGATATACTTAATGTAATTAGGAGAATTTTTGGTTATGGAAATCGGCGGACAATATGGTTTTTATGATGATGTGGATGAGCAACGAGTTATCGGGCGTGGCGAACGTGACCGATTGGCATCACTAGACCAGGAAGATCTGTATGTTTGTTATGAAGAAAGGTCTGAAGTACTTAGAGGGCGACAACGATCCAAAGAAACACTCACGCCTGATTTGAACGAATCTCTTTTAGTAGAGATAAATAGATTGAGAGAAGATAAAATAATTGTCGATGGAGTCGCCAGACAGGTAAGGCAATGGCAAAACACTAACCTACCTGCCGTTAGCCGGTGATCTTAAACCAAAAAGCTGCGGGTTTCTTGAGGCAGCATCTGCTGGCCAAAGATATATTCATTCAGAATTGCGTTGATTTCGCGGGTCATGCTAGTTAGTTGGCCCTGTTCTGCTTCTGAAAAGTTCTGTAGTACAAAATCTTCACTTTTTATTTGTTCTGGTGTCTTCGGTCCGACGCCGATGCGGATTCGGCCGTAGTCTTCTCCGATTTGTTCACTAACCGACTTGATACCATTGTGTCCGGCGCTACTGCCGCCAACTCTTAGGCGAATTTGGCCAAAGTCTACATCGAGTTCATCGTGGACGACGATTATATTTTCGGCAGTAATTTTATAAAAATGAGTCGCGGATTGTACGGCATCACCACTTAAATTCATGAAAGTTGTGGGTTTAATTGCAATTACTCGGCAGCCACCCATTTGGCCAGTACTTACGATACATTTGAGATCTTTCTTTTGCATCCAGCCGCTCATTTCTTGACTGTTGGACACAAAGTCATCTAGGCAGATAAAGCCGGCATTATGTCTGGTGTTTTCGTATTGTTCACCGACATTCCCGAGCCCAACTAGAAGCACAGTTTTATTGAGTCCAACAGTATAAAAATTGGTCGGATCACTGGTTTGAGGGCGATTTTGGAACAATGACATGGCTTAGTCTGTGGCCTTTGCTTTGGTGGGGCTGACACCGTGTTTGTGGGTGGTGTGCTTCTCTATGAACCATAGCTGGATAGGAGTTCCCTCGTAGCCATAGGCCGCACGCATTCGTCGTTCTAGATAGCGGCGATAACTCCAGTGAACATACTTGGTGTGGCTACCGAATATTTTGAAGGCCGGTATTGGGTTATCGCTCTCCTGAGTTATGTAATTGAGTTTAGGGTTACGGTTTTTGAGTCCTGCTGGTGGGTGGGTATCTATTGCTTGGCGGAGCCATTTATTAAGCTCTGGTGTGGAGATGCGTTTTTGACGTTCAAGGTCTATATTCATAGCGATATCAAATAATTTTGTGACATTCTGGCCACTGACCGCACTAGTAAAAATAAGTGGAGCCCATGGTACAAAATCATAACTTGCAGCAATCTTCGGAGCTAATGCGTCGCGAGTAAAGGCATCCTTGCCTTCTGCATCGTCCCATTTACTCACTACTAATACGAGCCCCTTGCCCGCCTCTTTGACCATGCCAGCAATCTTGAGGTCTAGGTGGCTGTTGAGTTCATTAACATCCATCAGCATAAAGACAACATCGGCCTCCTCTATGGCGCTGAGGGCACGGATAACGCTAAAACGCTCAATCCCAACTTCGATTTTGCCACTGCGGCGGATGCCAGCCGTATCTAATAGCTCTACTTCTCTGCCTTGGTATTTTATAATGCTGCGGTTCACGTCCCGGGTAGTACCAGCCTTATCGGCCACGATTGCCTGCTGTTTTTTAGCCAAAGTGTTGAATAGGTATGATTTACCTACGTTTGGCCTGCCAACGAGTGCAATTCGCAGGCGATCATCATCGTCTTTTTGGCTTGCTACAGGGATTAAACCGAGTATGGCATTTAGGAACTGTTCGACTCCTCGACTCTGTGTGATGCTGGTGTGCAGGATTGGCTTAATCCCAAGCCTGTCAAAGCCAGATAGGTCTTGGCCTTTAGCTTTATCGACTTTGTTGATTACCAATACTACCGGTTTGCGACTTTTGAGAGCCATTTTGGCGACACGACGGTCTTCTTCGGTGATTGGCACATCGGCCTCTACCATTACTGCAATAACTTCGGCACTATCTGCCGCCTGAATGATCTGTTCCTGTATCGTAAATTCAAAATCGTCCTCTGGATCTTTGATGCCGGCGGTGTCTACCAGCCAGAAGTTTTGACTGTTATATTCGGCTTTGGCCATGATGCTGTCGCGGGTTGTGCCAGCTTCACGGGCTACAATTGCTTCGCGTCGATCGAGGACGGCGTTAAACAAACTGGACTTGCCAACGTTAGCACGGCCTACTATAGCCACAATCGGTAATTTTTTGCTCATTACCTACTAGTATAACAGATAGGAGCACTTGACAGAAACCAAATATTTTATTCCAGTATGTTTTGGAGTTTCGTTCTAAACCTCGCGGTGCTTGCCTAACGACAGGTCGCCTAGCTGGTAGTCGCCAAAGCCGATTCGATTTAGGTTGATTACATCGTAGTCGACAGCCATGAACGTGCGACGAATTTGACGATTACGACCTTCTCGTAGGGTCGCCTGCCAACGGGTAGCTTTATCTCCACGTTGCTCAAGCTCAAATTTACTCATCCCGTCACGAAGTTGAACGCCAGTTTTAGTTATCTTTGTATGAGCTTCGGTTGTGAGGTCGTGGTCAAGACTCAGTTCGTAGACTTTGGTTTTTTGGTGGCTAGGGTGGGTTAATTCTTGGGCGAGCTCGCCGTCGTTTGTGAGGATCAAGAGGCCTGACGAGTCCTTATCGAGGCGTCCAACGCTATTTAAGTTGTGATATTCGGACGGTAATAAATCGTAGACAGTTAAGCTGCCCTGACCTTCACGACTACAAACATAGCCGGCTGGTTTGTGTAACATAATAGTCTGAGTTTTGACTTCTGATTTAACTGGGCGACCATCAATTGTGACCGTGTCGGCATCTGTGATGTCTGCTCCGGGTTGTGGTGGCTTATCATTCACTAGAACCCTGCCTTCGTTGATTGCAGTGTCGGCGCCCCGACGGCTAAAACGAGTGGCTTGGGCTATATATTTATTTATTCGCATAAAGGCTAGTATAAAGTACAAAGTTCTTAAAGTTGAAAGAAGCTAGTAGTGTCCTGTCTTTTAACTTCATACTTTGAACTAGACAGCTATGAGCCGTTAGAGGGCGATGTCGCTTGGATTGGGTTGCCCGGGTTTGCTGTTTGTTGGCTGTTCTTCTGTTTCGGCCTCTGGCTTGACTTCTGGCGGGGCTGTCACGCTACCTGGTTCCGCGGGAGTCGGCGTATTCTCGCTACTAACGACCTCTGCCGGTTCTGGGGCGGGTTCACTAACTATGTCCTTGGCCTCTTCTTGAGCGAGCAGTTCGCTAATATCTTTTTTGGGTTCACTGTCGATAGGTGTAATCACTCTGGTCCCACCGGTACTACCGCTTTGAACTTCAGCTTCAGTTTCAGGTTCGGTAGATTCGGGGGTAGCTGAAGCAGGTTCACCGGCTGGGTCTTCTTCACCGCCCGGCGCCATGATTGGTTCAATCTTGATTTTTGGTGGAGTTGTTGGTGTTTCAGTTTTCTCTTCAGTGTTGGCCATTAGGGCGTCTACGGCTTCAGTAGTTAGTTTGTCGTTACTTTCTGTTTTGGTCTGCTCGACGTTCGGTCTAGGTCCAGTTGTTGGTTCGACTGGTATTTCTGTTGCGGCTTCAGTTTCTGTCGGAGTTGTAGGCTCTGTAGTGGCCCCTGCAACAAAATCCTCGATTTTTGCTTCGACTTCCGCTTCTTCAGCTTCAGTTGTCGGTGCAATGATATTAGAAGCATCGGGTTTAGTCGGTTCTTCCTCTTCTTTGGTTTCGGGGGATGATTCTGACTCACTGGTATCTTTAGCTTCTGTTTCGGCAGGTTTGTCTGATTCTGGTTCTGGGGCTGGGGGTGTAGCTAATTCGGGCTCTTCTTTAGCTGGTTCGACTATGGGAGCGGTTGTTGGCTCTTCCGATTCGGTCGCTGGTTCCGGGGCCGTAGGCGCTGGCGTTGTGTCAGTTGCAGGCTCGGGAGTCGTTGGCTCCACGACAGGTTCCGGAGTTGGTACTGCCACCGGCTCAGGTACTACAGGTTCTGGAGTTGGAACTGGTGCTGTTGGCTCTACGACTTCTTCTTCTGGCTCTGGCGCTGGCGCAGGAGTTGCTGACGCTGGATCAACAACCGGCGTTGTGTCAGTTGCAGGCTCGGGAGTCGTTGGCTCCACGACAGGTTCCGGAGTTGGTACTGCCACCGGCTCAGGTACTACAGGTTCTGGAGTTGGAACTG
>Ga0105047_10005731_pt1 | contig 21208 bp, 19 predicted proteins | sample MAT04_FD_78384 | JGI IMG/M metagenome (GOLD analysis project Ga0105047, IMG submission 78384) | Freshwater microbial communities from Lake Fryxell liftoff mats and glacier meltwater in Antarctica - MAT-04 (megahit assembly) | ecosystem: Environmental > Aquatic > Freshwater > Ice > Liftoff... | reverse complement strand
CCCTTCGACATGCTTGTCGAAGGGCTAAAAGTCCCGTCAAGTCGGGGCGACAGGATTTGAACCTGCGGCCTCTTGGTCCCGAACCAAGCGCTCTACCAAGCTGAGCTACGCCCCGGAAAATTGCAGGGAAAGTATATTAGCCGGTGGGGCGTGGGGTTGCAATGATTCGGGTGGTCATGTGGCTGCGGACCGCTTTTTTGAGGAGTGAGGTATAATGATGAGCTTCGTCGGCAGACATGTTTGGAAAACACCTGGAGGCTGGGGTGATTCGTCGGATTGAGTTGGTCAATTTCATGTCGCACACCCACACGGTGATCGAGCCGGCGGAGGGTTTGACGGTGCTGGTCGGGCCGAACAATTGCGGGAAGAGCGCGGTCGTTGCGGCGCTGCAAATACTTTGTCACAACGAGACTTCCACCTACGTCACGCGGCACAACGAGCGCGAGTGCTCGGTGACGATCGAGACCGATGACGGGCGTGTCATCGACTGGCGACGGAGGAAGTCGCCGGTTTATTCGCTTGATGGCAAGCCGTTCGACCGGTTGGGCAAAGGCGGCGTGCCCGAAGAGTTGCATGATGTGCTGCGCCTTCCCAAGGTGTCGGCAGAGGGCGGCCAGGAGTTCGATGTCCACTTTGGCGAACAGAAATCGCCGGTCTTCCTGCTCGACAAGCCCGGTTCCCACGCGGCGCAGTTTTTCGCATCGTCATCGGATGCAGCCAGCCTGGTCGAGATGCAAAGGCGTCACCAGCAGAAGACGATCGACGCGCGACGAGAGCGCGCGAGGCTGGATGTGCGGACCCTGCAGTTGTCGACGGATCTGGCAGCTTTCGCCGCGCTCGACACGATTCGTCCGGCAATGGTGGATCTGGAGAAGCAGCACGCAGACCTTCAAGAAGCTGCGAACTTCATCGCGCAGATGAACAGGGACTTGGCGGTATTGCAGCAAGTGAATGGCATCCTTGAGCATCACGACTCTCAGTCTGCTGCGCTGGAGCTGCTGGAGGCACCGCCGGAGCTGACGGATGTCAATTTGCTGGTATCGCTTGTCCAGTGGATCGAGACGAGCCAAGTCGAGTTTGACAGGCAGGCGAATTGCGCGCGATCACTTCAATCACTACCGGCCTGTCCCGACGTGACGCTGGAACGAATTCTGGCCGCGTTGCTCGATCAAATGACGATTGAGCTGTTTTCGCTATCGAGATCTGTGGGCGATTGCGAGGCCTTGCACGGGCTTCCGCCGCTGCCTCATTTGGCGCCTACACAAGACCTCGGACAAATCCTCGGCCAACTCCAGTCCACTGAGCAAAACCTGACACGCGTGAACGTCTCGCGGACGGTGTTGGCGAACCTTGCTGCGATTCCGGAAATCGTCGCTGACAAGGCGCTGGCTGAGGACGTTTGCAAACTGGCCCAATCGATATCGCTGCTACGGTCGCAAACCAGCGCGTGGGCGTGCCTGACGGAACTCAAGCCCGCGCCGCCGGTTGATGATGTGGTGCCGCTCACAAACGCCATCCGACTTTTGAGCGATTCGGTCCGTGAGGTACAGCAACTCAAGCGGCACTCTGTCGACGCACAAGATCAGCTGGATCAGGCTGCAGCAAACCTGCGTGCGTTTGCGATTGAAACAAAAATTTGCCCGACGTGTGGCGGGGTACTTGATCCGGATCGATTGATCGGTTGCGCCGACTCGCATCATGCGGGAGGGGACGGAGATGTCTGATGCTCCGTCGCAATATGTCGGCTTGCTTTTGATCGGTGACCCTCACTTGGAAGGTCGGTCGCCCGGATTTCGTAAGGATAACTATCCGGAGATCATTCTCGAAAAGCTGGCGTGGTGCCTGCAATACGCCGGCGCACATCGGTTGCTACCGGCGTTACTGGGAGATTTATTCGACAAGCCCCGAGACAACCCAACCTGGATGCTCGGCCGATTAATCGACCTGCTGAATGGGATCGAATGCGTGGCACTGTACGGCAATCACGATTGCGCTGACCCGCAATTGTCCGATCACGATTCTCTTTCGTTGCTCATCAAATCGGGTCGGCTTCGGCTGCTGGACGGGAACCCTTGGAGGGGAAAAATGAACGGCCGGCAGGTGGTCGTGGGTGGTTCTTCCTATCGCCAGCCAATCCCTGACGCATATACCCCTGGCATGGATGAGGGGGCCGCACCGTTGGTATTCTGGCTGACCCATCACGACGTGATCGTGCCTGGGTACGAGGAACACGGTCGCTTGAAGACGCGCGAAATCTCCGGCATCGATTGGGTCATTAACGGGCATATCCATCGGCGCTTGGAGGATGTGACGGCGGGGCGCACGCACTGGCTGACGCCCGGGAACATCAGCCGCCGGTCACGCAGCGATGCGACGCGCGACCACCAGCCTTCTGTCTTGCGCATCGACGTGACTGCCGACGATGGTGTGGTTCGGCAGTTTATCCAAGTGCCACACCGATCGTTCGACGATGTCTTCCATCCCGCGGTCGTCGACGCGACACCCGCCGGCGGGGGCGCGTCGTCGTTCGTCGCGGGACTGACTGAACTTCAATCGCGACGAACTGAAAGTGGCGCGGGCATCTTACATTTCGTGGAAAAGAACATGGATCAATTTGAATCGTCGGTCGCCAACGAGATCTTGTCATTAGCCAGGGAGGTCACGCAGCATGTCTGATAAACCATCGACGAAGTCCACTGTTGGATCACCGGTTGAGCAATCGATTGAAGAGCTGCAACAGCGATACGAGAAGCTGCACAAGAAGCAGATTCAAGCTGACACCCAGTGCGAAGTCGCTAAGAAGCGCGTCGACGAACTCAAGGCCCAGGCCCGCGAGAAGTACGGCACGGACGACTTGACCGAACTTCAGAAGAAGCTCGATGAGCTGATCGCCGAGAACGCTCAGAAGCGGGCGAAGTATCAACAGGACCTGGACAAGATTGAGACCGATCTGGCGGCTGTCGAAATGAAATTCGCCGACACGACAGGCGCGACGCAAGCGTCACCACGAAGATGAACACGATCGACGACCCTAACCTCCCGCTCTCATCGCCGGCAGAGCTTCGCCAACGATTGGAGCGTCTCACCTGGCGTCGCGACGAACTGCAAGGGGAGTTCGTTCAAACGCAGAAGAGGCTGAATGAATTGGCCGGTTATCTTGGGATTTCTGACAAGGTCACCGATGCGTTGGAACAATTGAGCCAGCGATTGTTTAAGGAGCTGCTTGGCCTGGTCGAGGAGAAGATGACCATTGCACTACAGGAGATTCTCGACCAACCCATTTCCCTCCGGGCCGAGGCCGACTTCAAACGTGGTGCTGCCACCGTCGAGTTCTGGATTGAGCGAGACGGCAAACGCGAGGACGTCTACCGCGGGCAGGGAGGATCGGTTGCGAATATTCTCAGCGTCGGGCTTCGTCTGTTCGCCTTAACGACGCTCGATCCGGCGCGTCATCGTCGATTTCTGGTTCTCGATGAACAGGACTGCTGGCTGCGACCCGACCTGGTGCCGAAGCTTGTCAAGATCGTACAGGAAGCTGGCCGCGCGCTTGGGTTTCAGGTCATCATGATCAGCCACCATGACCTGAACGTGTTTGAACGGTTCGCCGACAAGATTTACCGATTCGTTCCGCTGGTGGGCGGGGCAGTCGAAGTCCAAGAGGTTTCACAACGGGCAGCGACCGTGGATGCGATATTGTAAAGTTATTAAATCGCGATGGATGCGGCAAAACGCAGGAATGCACCCACCGGCAGCAGCGCACGAAGCGCTGCTGCCGGTTTTTTATTGCCAATCCACGAGGTCCAGGCCCGCGCACCTTGATGCCGAGCCCACTCGGCAGACCATCTCAGCCAGATGGGCTGCCGTTTTCTTCTGCAACATTCTCCCCGTTCGCTCGTAGATTCTTACAGTCGTAAACCGCAAGGGAGTCTCTGTTATCTTCAGGCAGGTCGAGCAAGTTCCCGTCATCGCTGGTGGCGTGCAGGGTGTCGGTCGGCGGGCATTGCCTGGCTGGGCGGCCGCGCCTCTGCGTATCCCGGGACCCGCTGCCGAAAGCCCCCTGCGTCGCACGATCATTGCCTGGGTGGCAGGCGTGGCGATGGTTTTATTCTTCGCCTTTTCGCACGCGTACTGGGTTCCTGCCAACGGGGGTGTGGATCAAAACGGGTACATTGTCGGGGGCAAGCAGTTCAGCCGACATTTCTCGACGCGCTATGATGCGATCAATCCCGTCACCAAGCAGCGCGATCCATTCATGTTTGTCGGGATGATGTGGATCGGTGTGGACTTCGGTGACCCCGCCCGCGAGCGCTTCTACCCGAAATATCCGATCGGCCTGCCTGTGCTGGTGGCCATCGCGCATTGGATTGGGGGGCGCGACCTCGGGCCGGTTCTGACTTACTACATCAACCCGATTGCCATGACCCTTGCGATGGGGGGCGTGTTCGCGTTGGCGCGCCTTTTTGCCGGATCGTTTGCAGCCCTGATCGCGATGATCGTCACCATGTCCGGGCCCAACGTGCTGGGGCACACGAACAATCCCAACTCACACGCGACGGCATTGTTCTGCGTCACGTGGGGGATGTTTCTGCTATTGCGCTGGGCAGAAGCTGGCGGGGTTTATCGAGCCATCGGCGCGGGTTTTCTGCTTGGTTATGCGGTGACGATCCGTTACACCGAAGGGCTGTTGCTCCTACCAATCGCGATGGTGGTGCTCTTTAAACTGGCGCCGGCCTTGCCACAGTGTGCCTGGGCGATCCGCGAAGGTTGGCGACGCTTCATCGCGCCGGGCGTTGGTCGGATAGGACAAGCGCTTGCCCGCGGGGTTGAGCGATTCAATGCCCGCAAAGCGCTTGTCTGGCTGCCCGATGGCGCGTCGATCCAACGCATCGCCCGCGTACCCCGTTTCTCGCCTGCCTACGACGCGCGATGGTTCGACCGCCGCGCTTGGACGGAATCATTCCTGGTCGCAGCGTTCTGGTGTTTGCCGGTTGGCGGGCTCATTCTTTTTAACGTGCTCGCGTTTGGAGCGCTCACGGGATACGACCCATCCAACGAATCATCCGGATTCACGTTTGATTTTTTCGACGACAACTGGGAGACGATGCTCCGGCACGTCAATCAGATCGGACTCTTCATCATCTTCCCGCTGGGTGTGGTCGGGCTTTCCTGGATGCTCGCATCAAGCTGGCGGGTGGCAGCGGTGCTGATTGCGTGGGTGATTCCGTGTGTGTTCATCTACATGCTTTACTACTGGGCACCCGACGGGACGCACATTGGCTACCTGCGGTTTGTCCTGACGATTTTCCCGGCTTTGATCGTCGGGGCTTTCTGGATGCTCTCGCGATTGGGGGATGGGACGGCCGTCTCCCTGTCCGGGCCCAGGCGCGCGCACCTGGCCGATCGGATGGGTGACTGGGTCGCGGGCATCCGTTGGGACGGGCCGAATGCGAACGTCTTTCCGATCCTGCTGGGCGTTGTCGCAACTGTTGTGATTATCGTAAACGCACAGAGTTCGCTCCCCGCCATCGTAGGCGAACAGCGTGGCAATCTTACGTTGCGTCAGGCACAAATGGAGGCGCAGGGGTACGCCAACATCCCCGCAGCCATTCCACCCGACGGAGTGATCTTTTCCAATGATGGAACGTGCGATCACCTGCAACTGGTCGGCGATTGGCCTCTGTTTCATACGGATGTATTCAATGGCGGATTCATCCGAAGATTCGTCAAGATGGACCCGGACGAACCACAGGTGTTTCAGCCGCAACGCGCGCAGTTTTTGTATAACCTGCTGAAGAAAAACTCCGAGCAGGATTTTGTTCGTGACCAGCAGCGGGTTGTGCGTCAATTGCTGGAGGGAAACAAGCGCGTCTTCTTCATCATTCCGCGGAACGCTCTACCCGGTGTGCGCCTCCGCTTTGCGCCGACGGAGTTGCATAATCCCTATCTGTTTGAGGTGAAAACCGTCCGAATCTGGAACGACCCCAACTGCAACTTCATGCGAAAGCCCGCCAACCCCCAGCCACGCAAGAAAAAATACGAACCCCCGGTTCAGGATCCGCGGCAAACGGCGTGGGTGATTGTCGAAGTAAAGAGACGCACTCCGCCGATTTGAAGAACGTTATCCACGAATCTTCGCGAATCGACACAAATAAGAGCTGCAAAAACGCGGTCTCTGATTCGTGTGTATGCGTGAAGAATCGTCGCCAAAATACGAAGCTTCACTTCTCCTGAACCGCTGGTTGGGTGGCGGCGGCGGAGATGGCGTCCCACTTCTTTTGCGCTTGATCCAGATCGTCGAGCGTTTTCTGCACCTGAGCCCGAATCTCCAAAGCCCGACGCGTGATGGCATCGTACGACGCCTTGAGCGCTGTCACATCCACCTTCGCTTCCTTCCAGGCTGGCTCCCATTGCGTGACATACTGAAACACCTGTCCCATGTTGTTGGTGATGAGATTTCGTGAGAGTTGATAGCTCTGATCCATCGCGGGACGGTCGACCGCGCTGAAGCGTTGCCACTCCTTGTCGATGTCGCGCCGACGGGCTGAAAGGTCTTCGATCACCGGCTGGCTGCGCACATCTTCAGGCCGGCGTTGCTCATCCTGAATCGCCAGATCAATTGCCTGGGCCGCCAGGGTGCGCGCCTGATCCAGCGACGCCCACGCGGTGCGCCAGTGGTTGTCGTTCTCCTCAAACATCGCCCGTGTTTTTCGAATGGCCAGTTCGGCCTCGGTGCGCGCCTTGGCGACATCCAAGTACTGTTCATCCAACGTCGGTTCGGCAGCACGGAGCGTTGACGACATGATCATGTGCGCGATCACGAACGTTGCCAGCCAGGGAAGCCATTGCGTCTTCATTAAAAATCTCCAACGTGCCCTGCATGGTCGTGGCATGGGCTACCAGCCCATGATTGAGCATCACAAAACACGGGAGGGTAGCCCGTGCCACGAAAAACACCTGCAGAAGCAGCCGCTGCTCGTAGCCTTCTACCACCCAACGCGGTCGCGGTTGCATGGCAATTGTCGCAAAGTATGCTTTCCTGCCTGCGAAGGATTTTTTCGATGACCCAGCATTCCATAGAACTACCGGCAGGCACGACGCTACCTGACGACGCCTTGCAGACGCTGGCAGAGCAATTTAATCGGGATGGATATCTTCTCCTGCGCAACGTGCTCCCCCGGGATTTGTGCGACGCACTCCGTGCCGATCTGGATGAAGTCTTGCCGACTCAGCTTGATCAAAAAGGGGGCATCGAACTAAAAGAGCGGATGTTTGAGACCAGCGACACCAACCTTCAGTTGTTCGATCTGGAACCGATTGTCACCCTCGCAGAACGCATCATCGGCGAGCCGGCGCATGTCGTGCATAACAACTCATTTCGTTCGATGACCGGCGGCGGTGGGATATCCGGGTGGCATCAGGATGATCGCCCGCACGTGCTCAGCATCGACGGAAATCCGCTGACGAATATCAAGCTGCCGTGCCTGTGGTTCACAGCCAACTACTACCTCACGGACGTGCTGGCGATTGAGAACGGCGGGACGGAATGCGTGCGCGGATCGCATCTGTTTGGGAAGCCGTGCGTGGGAAATATCTCAGAGATGCCTGAATATAAAGAGAAGATCGACCACAACCTCGCACCCGCGGGGAGCGTGGTGCTCTTCAACAACCAGTGCTGGCACAGAGGCGGGCCGAACACGAGTGACCGCGTGCGTTACATCACGCAGGTGACGTACGCGCGCCGGATGATCGGGCATAAATATTTCCCCTTCATGAACTACCAGATGCCCGACCACTGCCATCGCGACGCCAGCCCGAGATTAAAACGGCTGCTGGGCTTTTTGCCGACTGGCGCATATGGATAAACCGGCTAACCGCAGAGGCGCAAAGGACGCGGAGAGACGCTCGAAGCAGGACGTTAATTGATAAGCCGATACGCCATTAAAAATATTTTCATTCTCATTCTTCAAAATGCATGCGTGCAACAATTTGATGTCCGCGTTCTCTGCGCCTCTGCGGTGAACCCTGTTTTCTTTCTGGACGAGGCTTATTCGATATGCTGAATCTCACAGGCAAGCATGTTTTTGTAGCGGGGGGATCGCGCGGCATCGGTCGTGCGACGGCGTTGCTGGCTGCTCGGGCGGGGGCTGACGTGTCGATCAGCTATCTCTCTCGCGCCGATGCTGCCAACGCAACCGTCGCGGAGGTCAGGAAAATCGGTCGGCGAGCGTGCGCCGTCAAAGGCGATCTATCCAAAGACAACGAGGCATCGTCAGCGGTTGCGAAAGTAATCGCGGAAGTCGGACCGTTGTCCGGGGTCGTCGTCAGCGCGGGGATATTTGAAGGTTCGCCGATCCTGGAGATGTCCCCTGAGTTCTGGGATCGCACGATGAACATGAACCTGCGCAGCACGTTCCTGACTGTGCAGGCCTGCGCGCGGGTGATGATCCCTGCGGGCACAGGCGGGAGCATCGTCATCTACACATCGACAGCAGGGCAGCGTGGGTCGAGTGTGTATAGCGCGTATGCCACCAGCAAGGGTGCTCAGATCCTATTCATGCGCTCAATGGCAAAGGAACTCGCCAGCGCGAAGATACGCGTGAACTGCGTGGCCCCAGGCTGGACCGAAACCGACATGTCCCGCGAAGCCATGGCTGCCGAGGGTCGAGAAGGAATCATCCAAAGCATTCCACTGGGCCGGATCGGTCAACCTGAGGACCCCGCGCAGGCGGCGCTGTTTTTGCTAAGCGACTTGGCGAACTTCATCACCGGTTCGACGATCACGGTCGATGGCGGGTTTGACATGCGTGGGTGAGATCAAGTCCCTCGCTGGTCGACGGCCGACTCCTAGCACAGCCGGCGGAGCACAAAGAACCTGCCAAAGCCGTTGTCCCCCGAGAGTCACTTCATTCGGAAGTATGTCTGCCCGCCGGCGTTGTGGATGGTGCGTTCATTCACGCCATCCACATGCCCGTCCATAAACGCAATGTTGACGATGGTTTTGCCCTGATGCCAGGGAGCCGTCCCACAACGGTTGTAAGCTTCGTTGGGCTCGAAGTATCGTTGATAATGGCTGAAGTCGTAGTTGGTGGTTAAGGAAGGGATGATCAGCCACCCTGCCGGCGGACCTGGGTTCCAGATTGCCTGACAGTCGGCCAGGAAGGGGTATTCGTACGGGCGACGCACTCGGGTGATACGCCGGCCTTCGTTTGTCCAGGTGTTGAACCGGGATGGCTCCTGAACGGTCTTCCAATCCTGATTGTGGGCGTACCAGATGTAACTACTCTGTGAATAAAGCGGGTTAAGGTTGGCATTGAGGGTCGGGCAGACGCGAATGCCGTCGGCAGCATTGGGGCGGTTGTTGAGAAGTGACATGCGTAACGTCAGGCCGATGCCCTCAAGGACGTTCGCGGTCCGAGTGAGATTGCTACCCGAGGTGGTTGAATAACCACTGACAGAGCTCATTGGGATGGTCTGCCGGTTGTTGTTGCAGTACATCATGAACCCCTGCATCAGCTGCTGGAGGTTGCTCCTGCACTGCACAGTCATCGCTTGATCCCGAGCCTTGTTGATCGCAGGGAGAAGCATCGCGATCAGGATGGCAATAATCCCGATGACGACGAGCAGTTCGACAAGCGTAAAACCTTGCGTACGACGGCTGATTTTATTCATGAGTCAAACCCGCCAAAGGCAACGCCCGAAGCGAAAACGCGTCCATCGCCCAATAAAATCTGAAAGTGTCGATATGGTATATTACGGTTCGATTTGGTTTCGGTCAATCCCAATTTGACAGTTCCCTTAGATGGGTCGCACGTTCTCTAGAGGCGTGTCTCGACCTACAATCCGGCCATGAAGTCGTCGGTCTCATCCAGGCAGAAGTATCGCGCGTTTCGCAAGAAGGGGTTTGATAAGCCCGACGATAAAACCGATCCATCTGATAAATCAAAACGCAATGGATTTCTGCGCGACTATCGGGAATGGCTGTGGCCGTTTCGATGGTCGCTGGCGATGGTCTTTTTACTTGCCATCGTCGGCGCGGCCATGGACATGGTCTGGCCTCTTGCGATCAAAAAAATTGTCGACCTCCTTCCGCTGGATGTTTCGTGGGCGGAGAAGTCTCGACAACTGAACATCTTCGGATTCGGCGTTGTCTCGCTTCTGGTCGTGAAGCAGATCATCGACTCTGCCCGCAGCTGGCGGACGTTTGTCCTCAATACACATCTTGTGCAGGAGCTGCGCGAAAAACTATTTTCACGACTCGTCGAACTGCCTCTTACTGAACTATCCGAGATGAAGAGTGGCGGAATCACCTCCCGCCTGTCAGGCGATGTTGATGCGGTCGCGATGCTCGTGCAACAGTCGATCATCTCGCCAGGGGTGGCCATCGTGCGCCTTGTCCTGACGATCTCCATCCTGCTGTTTCTGAGTCCAAAGCTCGCGCTGGCGTCGCTCGTGCTCATTCCGCCACTCGCCGTCGTCAGCTTCATCTGGATGCGACGCGTGCGACCGATGTATCGATCCATGCGCGACGACCGTACGAAGATTGACGCGCGCGTCACCGAGACATTTGGCGGTCTGCGCATCGTGCGCGCCTTTCGTCGTGAGGCGCGCGAGCGACTCGGCTATGGCGTGGGGCATCACACTGTCATCCGAAAGAACCTGTATACACATGCTGTCGACACAACCCTCGAAGCCGTCTGGGGTCTGCTCATCCCAGGCATCAGCGTGCTGGTTGTGTGGTTTGGCGGATACCTGGTGATGAAAGGCCAGGCCAGCACCGGCGATATTTTCGCGTTCCAGATTTATGCGGTGCTGCTTATCAACCCTGTCTGGCAGATCATCAACAGCATGAGCCAGACGCAAAAATCGCTCGCAGCCATGGAGCGCGTGTTCACGATCCTGCGCATGACGCCCGACAAGCCCGACGCGCCTGATGCCATCGACGCGCCGGGCAGAGTTAAGGAGATGTCATTTGAAAATGTGACGTTTGAATATCGCACTGGTGCGCCGGTGATTGACGAGTTCAACCTCACCGTGCCCGGCGGGGCGACGGTGGCGCTGGTGGGAGCAAGCGGCGCGGGCAAGACCACGCTTACCGATCTGGTGGCGCGTTTCCATGATCCGACAGCGGGCGCGATCAAGTTGAACGGGATCGATTTGCGACATATCAAACTGCACAGCTATCGGGCGATGCTGGCGGTCGTGCAGCAGGAGACGTTTTTGTTTGATGGCACGGTGCGCGAAAATATCAGCTACGGATTGCGCGGCGCGAGCGATGCCGAGGTCGAAGACGCTGCCCGTCGCGCCAATGCGATGGAGTTCATCGAAAAGCTTCCCGAGAAATTTGACACACTTATAGGCGAGCGCGGATTCAAACTTTCAGGCGGGCAGAGGCAGCGCATCTCGATCGCGCGCGCGATCCTCGCGAATCCGGAGATTTTGATTCTTGATGAAGCCACGAGCAACCTCGACACCGAAAGCGAGCAACTCATCCAGGCATCCATCGAAGAACTGCTAGGCGGGCGAACGACATTCGTAATTGCCCACCGGCTGAGCACCGTCACCCATGCCGACATCATCGTCGTGCTGGATGGCGGGAAGATCGTGGAGACCGGCACGCACGAACAACTGATGGAAAACGCCGGCCCTTATTTCGAGATGGTGGACCGCCAGAGAAAGAGCTTCGATGCGGGGATATTGATGGGCGAGTAGTTCGTGATCTTTGCATCGCGTTTTTCGTAAAGCGGGCTGCTCTCTGTCGTTCGGTCACACGTTACGGCAAATCGTCAAGCATCCTGGCAATCCGAACATGCGGTCGTGGGAGCGGGTATGCGTCGATGGCTTCCAAGTTTATCCAGCGGCGATCGCCGGAGACTTTGCCGCCGTCACTGGCGGCGCCGGTTACTTGAACGTCGAACTCATATCGGCGGTGCGTGAGGGCGTGGCGGATGGTGCCCAGCGACTTCCTTCTCGTCAGCTTGATACCGACATGGCGGGAGATGTTTTGAATCGCGGCGGGATCGATCGTTACAAATTGCCACATCCCGGCCCATCGTCCGGTCGGAGGGCGTTGCTCAATGAGCCAGCGATTCTCCCACTTGATGCACCAGACTTGTCGCTGAATGATGGGCGTGGCCTTAGCTTTTCTGATAAGGGGGATCGTTTCCTGCAATCCAGCCTCGCGGGCTTCACAGTGGTTTGCGACTGGACAGATGAGGCATTGCGGCGTGCGGGGTGTGCAGATTGTCGCGCCGAGTTCCATCAACCCGGAATTGAAATCGCCGGGACGGGTTTCGGGTAACAGGGCTTCGGCACGTTTCCAGATCGCCTGCAGGGTTGTGCGCTCGCGCGGGTCGGAAGTAATTTTGTCGATGCGACAAAGAACGCGCGCCACGTTGCCGTCGACGATCGGCGCTCGCGCGTCGAACGCGAGCGATGCGATGGCGCCAGCGGTATATCGACCGACGCCTGGCAGGGTGAGCAGCGCGTCGACTTCGCGCGGGATATGTCCGTTGAATCCCTCGACCACCGCGCGTGCCGCCCGCTGCAGGTTGCGGGCCCGACTGTAATACCCAAGTCCCTGCCACAAGCGCAGCACGCGTTGCTCGTCGGCGTCGGCGAGGTGCGCAATCGTCGGGAACTCGGCGATAAAGCGATGAAAATACGGGATGACCGTCACCACCTGCGTCTGCTGCAGCATCAACTCGCTGACGAGCACGTGATATGGATCGGGCAATGTCGCCAGCGGCACCCGCCAGGGCATCGCGCGGCGATGGCGCGAATACCACGTGATCAAATCCCGCGAGAAGTGGTTAGCATTTCCGAGCACGAAATGGATTGTTGATCGTCGGACGGTGATTGTCGACATCGCATCGGTGCAAAATCGACAGTCGACATTCGAACATCAAACATTCGACATTCCATCCTGTTTGGGGAAAATCACCCCGATGTCCAAGGCGAACCCCTACACCCCCGCGCGACAGATTCTGATGCAGCTCTCGATGTGGATGGTTCTGGGCGCGAGCGTCGCTGTCGCTGCGCTTGTCAACCATCGCAGGGCGAAGGCGTTTTTACCGAAGCTGGATCATCCGACCGTGGTCAATGGATTGAGCGTTCGTCTCCCAGAAGGATGGAAGGTCGAGCCTGGCGACGCTGCGACGCCCGATGTCCTGCTGATTTGCCGTGAAACTGTCAACGCCGGCGCGGCCGGGCGGGTGCTGGCTGTGCATCGGACTCGATTGCCTGGGATGCTTTCCCCAACCGAATATCTGGGATATCTCCTACGTGCCGAAACAACCGGCGACCATGCGGGTGTGCTGGAGGGCACCCATTATGAACGGGCCATGCTGGGCCTCACGCCCGGCGTGCTGCTGACGGCTGTCCTGTCGATCGGCCAGATGCCCGAGTTTTCAGGGGAAGACTTGGAAGGCCTGCCCGCCCGGCATCTCACCGTGGCTGCAGGCGTGTTGCCTACCCGGGAGGCCGTCAGCATTCGACTTCAAAGCTGGGGACAAAACGTCGATGCGGATCAGATTCTTGTCAAGGAAATTGCTGAGACTGTGAAAGTCGACGGTGCCGATCAGTGGTCGGATGCTGGCAGCCAGATAGAACTGGCAGGTGGGGTCAAACTGCGTCCGCCTGCGGATTTTATACTCATGCCCGAGCGCGATCCGTTGCGCGCGTCGCGATGCATGGTGCGGGAGAATCTCCCGGCTGCATGGATATCGGCAGAGGTCACGCCTGCGTATCGGTTGAGCAATACGCCCGACTTCGAACTGCGCACCATGCTTACGTTGCGCGACCCGCGCTGGCGGTCGGCCAACGTGCGAAAGGTGGATGACTCAACCTGGCTGGCCACGCCCGCGGACGACGCACAATTTCCAAGTCGTGCATATCTGCACACGTCGTCAAATGGGGATTCGGTACTGACGCTTTTTCAAACATCGGGAGGCGATGCCAGAGATGTGGATCGCGCCTGGGAAAGTCTTGTTTCATCAATGGAGTTTCCGTCAGAATCGGACCTCGCCAAGCGTCTGATCGCGGGTACGGCCGCAGCAAAAAAACTGCGCGGCACCGGGTTGGCCTACGCGGTGGGCCGCGGGCGTGAGGAGACGTGGTGGCTGTGGTATGAAGAGTCGACCGACGCACATCTCGCGTGGACGCGTCTGGGTTTCGATCATCCATCCCTGTGGAAAGCCTCCCGCGAGACGCGCGTGCAACTTGGCATCGGCAGCGTGATGCGGATCGAACAGACATGGGAGGGTAGCCCCGATCTGGAGTCCTACACAGCGCTCACGAATCGCACGGAACGCAGCCAGTTGCTGCAACATGCGCCCGGGCAAAGGCTGGCTGTGATTGGCGAAAAAGGCGCGCTGGAGTTTCGTCTGTTCGGGCTCGCGCCAGGCAAGCAGCTCACCACAACCCTGCCCACGCCGGGCGAGTTTTTGCCGGGGGGTTGGCTGCCCTGGATCCTGGGGAAGGTGGATGACAAGAAGATGATCCTGCTGACAGACTCGCTGGTGCTCGATGACGTCCCGCCTGTCGGCGCGGTCATCCCGCTGATCATCACACCGGAGACGCGCTTCCCCCGCACTGCCGACACACAACCTGAGCCGATGCGCTGCCTCAACATCCGCATCAACGGAAGCAGCGACGCGAGCCTTTATTATTTTCGCGAGACCGGCGAACTGGAATCCATCGTGCAGGCAGGGGGTTACCGATGCACGAGAACCGATCCACAATCATTGAAGTTCGATTTCCCAAAGGATTCGCTGATGCAACCGTAATAACAGGGGCGAAAGGATGGGCGCGGGGTGGAAGGGAGGCAGATCAGTGGGATTTCATCTCGGCGAGGGCTTGCCTGAGACATTCAGAGTGGGGATTGATGGAGAGACTTTTTTGATAGCATTCGATCGCCTGCGAGATTTGTCCGAGATGTGCGTGACAATGACCCATGCCTGCCCAGGCACCAAAATGATCGGGCATTCGACGAATGGCCCTTTGACAATCGCGGATGGAATCCTCAAAACGATCCGACAGATAATGGGCAATCGCGCGTTGATTGTACGGCTCGGCAAATGATGGATCGCGACGGATCGACGCCTCGAAAAAATGCACGGCCTCGGGGAAATCACGTCGCGACAATGCCTGCGCCCCCTGACACAACAACTTGGCAGCCTCGGCTTCACCCAGGCGAAACCAGATCGACCAGAGCGCGTGCTCGGCCATCTGATTGACCATCGGATCGGGATCGCGCAATGCGGTCGTCAACGCAGGCAGACAACAACTGCCACCCACCATCGATAAGGCAAGTCCTGCCAATTTGCGTGCGTCTTTATCGTCTGATGAAAGCAGGCCAACGATTTGATCGGCTGTCCAGCGCTCGCAGAGCAACGCGTGCAAACCGGGCGCGTCTTTCGCCTGCAACAGCGGAGTAACGCATTCAACAAAGTCGGTGGCAGCGATGGGAGGTTCCACGTTCACAGACCAACGATAGGGTGGCGCGACACGGTTTTCTACCAAAATCACCTGAGTTTTTGCGATCGATGGCAATCGTCAGAACCCCGGACGTGGCCGGCGGGCCTCGATCTCAGCGTCCTTATCCTGGGCAGCGGCGTTGGCTTCTGCCGAGTACGGGCTGGCATAATACGCTCGCCGGGTGTTGGACGATGCCCCCAGACGTTGGGGCTGGTACCCCGTCTCAAGGGACGACGAACAACCCGTCAGCAGAAACATCAATCCGAGAATGCTCAACGTGATACGCATGAAAACCTTCCTTGTCGACCGAAGCAGAATTGTCCAGCCAGCGAGGCACGTTGTCGAGCATCAGACGGAAAAATCTCACGCGTCGGTAGGTGAATGTCGAATATCGTGATTTGCTGCACGCAGATACATCTCGGACTGTCTTGCCATACAATCGCGGTTGGCTGACAATTCAATTTCAACTGATCGGACTATTTATGGCTAAAAATGTACAGGCGCCCGAAGGCATGCGCATTGCCGCACTGGAAGAGAAAAAGGTCGCCTATCGAAATCTCAACGCAGTCGGGAACGGCACGCCCTGGGAGGATCGCGGATCGAGCAACCTTGTCGCTGCTTTTTTTCAGACGGCTTTTCAGAGCATGTTCAAACCGGTGAAGTTGCTGCACGCAATTCGTCGTCCTGAAACCACAGGCGACTCGACCGGGTTTTTATTCGGATGCGGCTTCATGTGGGGCCTCTCCGTCCTCGTGCACAACTACATTTTCCTGACCTGGTACGATGAGCCTCGCGTCCGCGCGAATCCGAACTTGTCGCTGGATCATGGTCTCTACTGGTTTGGTGCGGGCCTGCAGTTTTTGGCTGTCCAAGCGGGGCTTTTCCTCGGTACAAAACTCCTCACGGGCTTCTTCAATAAGATGGTCGCCATGGAAATGAAGGGCAAGGCCTCTGCGGTGCAGACGTACAACATTTTCGCCTACTGTCTGGGGCCGAGCATCCTGTCGGTCATCCCTGTCGTCGGGCCGATCCTTGCGATCATCTGGATCTATTTCCTGCTCAACATCGCCGGCACAAAGCGCCTGTATATCGGTCTGAGTGCCGTCATCATTGCCGTGCTGATTTCGTTCCTGGGCGTGGCCAGCATCGGCGTGGCCGCTTACTTCGCGGGTGACTTCATCTGGCATCGTCTCCCCACCGGCGGGGCGATCCAGGACTTCACCCACGGGCTGGAATATTGATCCGGTGACGGCCTTCCACTCCGCGCGGACCCGACACACGCTGACCGCGCGCTTGTCGCGTCGATTTGCACTGGTGACCCAGGCGATCCGTATCGGTCCTCTCGACTTCACCTTTACCCGTGTCGCGCGGCCTGAAAAAGTGCTGGACGATGTCATCGATCAGGAAGCACGCCGACAACGCGCTGGCGTAGCATCGACGGGCGAAGTGCACATCCCCTACTGGGCAGAATTATGGGAATCGGCCAGCGGGCTGGGCGAGTTCCTGACGTCTCATCCCGATTGGGTGCGCGGGAAAGCGGTGCTCGATCTGGGGTGCGGCATGGGCCTGAGCGGCGCCGTCGCCCACCGGCTGGGCGGGCGTGTGATGCAGGCGGACATCGATCCGTCGGCACTTCTATTTGCGCGACTGAACGCACTGCCACCTGATCTGCATGCAGATTCCGATACCAGTGCGAATCCAGCAGACACAGGCAGTTTGCCGATTCGGACACGCCGGGTCAATTGGCAGGTGGACGATCTGCACGAAAAGTTCGACGTGATTCTCGGTGCCGACATCGTCTACGAGCGCAGCCAATGGCCCCATCTTGCGCAATTCTGGCAAACGCATCTGACGAACCAAGGATTCATCCTGCTCGGAGAACCAGGCCGCGCCACGGGCGACGACTTTGTAGTATGGATCGCTCAGGCAGGCTGGAAGGTCGAACGGATCGAAGAGAGAAAAGTGACGGACGGGAAAGTGATCACGGTTCTGAAAATCACGCGAGATTCGTTGAGTGGTCCGTAGTGCGTAGCAGCAGATCTGAATGAAGGTGGAGCGCCGATTGTCGATGTCGCTTTCTGCCTTCTCAACATTCGACATTCCACAATCGACATTCCCATACAATGCTACTGGCTACTGACTACGGCCTCTCCCCCAAACAACGCCTCCACAAACCGTGAAGGTGAAAACGTTTCGATATCCTGCGGGGTTTCGCCGAGACCGATGAACTTCACGGGGATATTCAGTTGGTTTTTGATCGCGACCACCACCCCGCCTTTGGCCGTGCCGTCGAGCTTCGCGAGGAACAGGCCGGTGACGTTGACGGCCTTCCCGAAGTGCTGCGCCTGCAGGACTGCGTTTTGACCTGTCGTTGCATCAAGGACAAGGATCACCTCATGTGGCGCGCCGGGGATGCGCTTGGCAACCACATCGCGAATCTTCGTCAGCTCGCGCATCAGGTGATCCTGCGTGTGCAGCCTGCCAGCCGTGTCGACGATCAACACGTCGATGTTGCGACTCTTGGCGGCCTCGCAGGCGTCGTACGCGACCGCTGCAGGGTCGGCGCCCATCTTGTGCTTCACAATGTCCACCCCGATGCGCTCGGCCCAGATGGTCAATTGATCGACGGCAGCAGCGCGAAACGTATCGGACGCGCAGACCATCACTTTTTTCTTCGCCTCGTTTTTTAACAGCCACGCCAGTTTCGATATGCTCGTCGTCTTGCCCGCGCCATTTACACCGGCCACCATGATGACAGTCGGTCCTTCAGCGGCGAATCGAAGTTCGCGTTCCTCGGCGGGGCCCCATCCGTTGGAAATGTATTCGCGCAGCACACCCTCAGCATCCGACGCGCTTTTGATCTTCCCCAGTCGCCAGCGGTCGCGCACCTCCGCGACCATCGCGACGACATTCTTCACGCCCATGTCCGCGCGGATCAGCTTCTCTTCCATCTCAGCTAAAAACGCGTCGTCAATCTGTCTTCCCGGGATGAAGAGCGTACGGACGTCCGTGTTCAGCACCGCTGCGGTTTTCTGCAGGGCACCTTTGAGCTTGTCGATGGTTTTTGAGAAAAATCCCATGGGTGTTGTAGTCGAGCGATGTTGCGCGACACTGATCGACGACGGTCGACCGTGCAACGCAGGTCGGTCATCACATCATGTGTCAGGCAATCGGGGTTGGTTGGCCCTGAAGAAGCGCCGCGTTTTCGTGCATGATCGCATCCAGTACGCCGTTCACAAACGCCGGGCTGTCGCCGGTCGAGAATGCCTTAACGATCTCGATCGCCTCGTCGATGACGACTTTTGGTGGCGTGTCACGATGCGTGAGCTCCCACACACTTAATCGCAGGATCGCACGATCCACCCCCGGCTGCCGGCGCGGTGGCCACTGCGGCGCGACACGCTCCAGCCGGGCGTCGATCGTCGCGCGATCGGCCCAAACCCCTCTCGCCATTTCCAAGGCCGGCGCGCGCAACCCCTCCTCCACGGCCTGATGCAGGACATGCTCGGCCATCGACGCATCGTCCTGCCCGTGCGAATCCCAGGTGAACAACACCTGCATCGCCAACTCTCTGATCTTCCGCTTATTCAACATCGTTGCAGGAGTATAGGTTTGATGCGGCGATAAACACAGGCGACAGCCCCGCGTGGAACTCAAAACATTGGGCGCCGATCCTCCGCCCGAACCAGAACCCCATGGGGCCATACAGCCTTAAGAAGACCGCCGCTGCCGAGCATCATTACCCCGAGCGTTCCCTTCGTGTTGCGGATGGGAGGATCTTTCTGGCTACGCTGCCCACCACGATCAGCGCGCACGCGAGCATGCCGAGAATTAATCCGCCTTGCAGCGCGCTGTTGATCAAAATCTTCCAGTCGGGCGCGCTCTTGGCCATCTGTGTGCTGACGCTGGTCCACTGGCCCGCCAGCATTTGTGCAGCTGCCGTGCTGGTGGTGATCGCAACAAAACACATCGGAAGCACCGTTGTCCAGATATATTTTCGGCGACCTTCGTTGCAGAGATATGCCGTCGCGATAGCCAGCGCGATCACCCCGAGCATCTGGTTGGCGATGCCGAACATGCGCCACACGGTGTCGAAGTTGTCGGATCCTAAGAACCACACCCATGCCAGCACAATGATGGCCGTTGATACAATCGCACTGATCCAACCCCCTTTGATTCCCATTGATGGATGAACCTTGCCCGCCACCTCCTGCAATAGAAATCGGCCGATGCGCGTGCCTGTATCGATGGTGGTGAGGATGAAGAGGGCCTCAAACATGATGGCAAAGTGGTACCAGTACTTCCAAAGCGCCTCGAGCGTATGCTGCGCGCCGACGCCAACCTTCTGTGCAAGGCCGTCAAAAATATGAGCCATCCCCACGGCCAATGTAACGGCCCCGCCGGTGCGGCCGCGCAGGGTTTCCTCGGTGCGCTGCTCGTACACATTCAGATGGTCGATGTCGGCCCCAATCTCGACGAATTTGTCGTGGAAAGCGGGGACTTTTGCCAGATCGGTGTTCATCGCGAAGTAGTCCCCCATCGGCAACGTCGCGGCTGCGATCATGGCGGTCACACCGACGAGGCCTTCGATGAGCATCGCACCGTAGCCGATGAGGCGCGCGTCCTTCTCATTCCTGATCATCTTTGGCGTGGTTCCGCTGGCGACGAGCGCGTGGAATCCACTGATGGCGCCGCACATGATCACGATGAACAAAAACGGAAAGATTGACCCGCCCACCGTAGGTCCGCCATTGATGAAGGCGTGATTGACTGCCGGCGCTTCGAGCTTCGGATTTGCGATTAGCACTCCGCCAACCAGCACGATGATCGTCCCGATCTTCAAAAAACTGCTGAGATAGTCACGCGGGCAAAGCAGTACCCAGACCGGCAACACCGACGCGATGAACCCGTAGGCTGCCATCGACCAGGTAACGCCCGATGCGGAGAGATTGAAGACTTTCCCCCACGGTTGGTCGGCGACATATCCACCCAGCACCGTCGCGCCGATGGTCAGAACCGCGCCGATGATCGACGCTTCGACCACGCGGTGCGGGCGAATCTTGTACATGTAGAGACCGACGAACAGCGCGATGGGGATGGTGCAGGCGATGGTGAACACGCCCCAGGCCGAGCCGGGGATGACGCGGACGGCGTTGCTGGGAAGGGTTCCCTTCTCCTGAAATGCTACCGAGTTAGCGGACGAGACCTGCGGGAGAGAAAGATCGAACCCCTCTGAGATCGTCATGCGTGACGCGCCGGCGTTCCATTCCACCTCGCAGCCCGGCGGAATTCTCCATATCTCGTCGAACCCACCAGCGCCCTTGGGATGACCGACGGTCTGTTCCAGTTTTGTTCTGTCATTGAGGACGAGCCGTGCATCGAGTGGAAACTTCACAGCCTCCCCTCCCAGCGCCTTCACTACGACTTTGCCCAGCCCCGCCAGTGCGACGACGATGATGCAGAGGATCGCGACGGTCGCGGCCGTGCCTGCCAGTTTGCCGACATCGCCGTAGGCGATTTGCGCCAGCGACCGCCCGCCGCGCCGGGTGCTCGCGGCCAGGACGATGAAATCCTGCACCGCCCCCGCGAGGCACACGCCGATCACGATCCACAGCAACCCCGGCAAATATCCAAACTGGGCTGCCAACACCGGCCCGATGAGTGGCCCTGCACCGGAGATCGCAGCAAAGTGATGCCCGAACAGCACCCACTTGTTGGTCGGATGAAAGTTCTG
>Ga0105047_10005729_pt1 | contig 21210 bp, 17 predicted proteins | sample MAT04_FD_78384 | JGI IMG/M metagenome (GOLD analysis project Ga0105047, IMG submission 78384) | Freshwater microbial communities from Lake Fryxell liftoff mats and glacier meltwater in Antarctica - MAT-04 (megahit assembly) | ecosystem: Environmental > Aquatic > Freshwater > Ice > Liftoff... | reverse complement strand
GGCGTAGTCCTTCCAGTCCGCCAGGATTTTCTCCACAGATCGCAGGGCGACTGCGTAGATGGTGAAGGTTGGGCTGACGCCCCCGTTGCTGGGGAACAGGCCGGCGCCGGTCAGGATGAGATTGCTGACATCGTGAGAGCGGCCGTAGCTGTCTGTCACCGAATGCGCCGGATCGACGCCCATGATGGTGCCGCCGGCGTAATGGCCCGGGGCGAGGGGAGAGTTCCAGGCCTCGCGGGCGCCAGCGGCGCGTTGCACCGCAAGACCCTCGGCGGCCATGTGTTCCCAGAGCCCATGCGCTCTGGCTGAGGGCTTGTGCCGAATTTCGGCTACGGGCACGCCCAGGTCGTCTTTCACCGAGCTCAGCAGGATCCGGTTCTCAGGCACGGGCTCGTCGGCCCCGAAGGCCATCATCGAGGCCATGCCGCGCACGCCTTGGCGGATGAACGCGTCGAGCCGGGCGCCGAACAGATCGTATTTAGTGAATGCGATGCCGAACAGGTCGTTCGGCTTCATCGCCGGCGCGATCTGCCACTGATAGCCGCCGTGGGGGCGCTTTCCGTTGCCCTTGTGGTCCTCCCGGCGCATCAGCTGGCCGGCGCTGACGCCCATGTGAGGCTCGGTGTCCTCATCGAACAGCCCGATGACCTGGGCGCCCGACTCGATCATAAGGCTGCGTCCGACAAGACCGCTGGAGTTGGCCAAACCATCGGGATGCTTGTCGTTGGCCGAGTTCAGCAAGAGCCGGGGGTTCTGGATCACCGATCCCGCCAGCACCACCAGCGAGGCGCGCAGGCTATGGGGCTGACGTTTCTCGTCCAGGTAATGCACGTCGCGGGCTCGGCCGCGCTCGTCGGTGACGATGCGCGTGACGGTCGCGCGGGTGCGGAACTCCGCTCCCGCCGCCTTGGCTGCGTTCAGATGGGTGACTAGGGGGTTGGCTAGGGCGCCGGTCGGACAACCGGCGTCGCACCAGCCATCATAGATGCAGGCCGGGCGGTCCTTGCGCTCCATGCTGTTGATCGCGGCGGGCAGGGGCCCCACCGGCAGCCCCAGTTTGTCGAAGCCGCGCTTGAGAACCTGACCCTGGCGAAATTCCAGCAGCGGCGGCATCGGATAAGCGGCGCCTGGCGGCCGCCAAGGCTCTTGGGCCGCATCGCCCGAGATGCCCATCTCATCCTGTATTCTGTCGTAGTAAGGACGCAACTGGTCATAGTCGAACGGCCAGTCAACGTCCTCGCCGTACAGAGATTTAAGCTTGAAGGTGTCGGCCGTGGGGCGAGGCCAGGTTCCGAAGTGGTGCAAGGCCGCCCCTCCCAGGCCCCACCCGAACTGGGAACTGCTTCCCGACGGCGTGGCGGAGACGGCGGGCGCGGCCCCCCATTTCAGGCGGCGCGACCAGATCTGCGAACTGACCATGTGCTCCAGGCCCCAGGCGGGTCCGGCTTCGAGCACGATCACCGTCTTGCCGGCCTTGGCGAGGCGCTCAGCGTAGAACGAGCCAGCGGCTCCTGCGCCTATGATGACGACATCCGCTTCCTGCTTCACTCAGGCCCCTCTCTTAGGATGGTGTTCGTTTGGCGGTCAGGCCGCCGCCGACTTGGCGTTGTCGGCCAGACTTTGCTCTTCGCCCAGGGCGCGCAAGTGCTGCATCAACATCCGGCAGGCAGGGGAGACGACGGCGCGTTCGCGGTAGCTGATGGTGACGCCGATCTCCAGGGTCAGTTCGGGGATGTCGAGGGGCTTGATCAGGCCCGTACGCTCCTCCTGCATGACGCTTTGCCGCGGCAGATAGGTGATGAACCGGTTCCCGGCCAGCATCGCCTTGAGGTAATTAGATGAATTGCTTTCGACGCTGGCGACCAGGGGGGCGAGGCCTCTGGCGATGAACACCTCGTCAAGCCTGCGACGCCATGCCTGGTCACGGGGAGGCAAGGCCCAGGGGTATTCCAGCAGTTCGCCGACATGGGCCTGGCCGGCGGCCAGGGGGTGTTCAGGCCCGACGAACACCATCAGCTTGTCGCGGTAGATTTCCTCGACGGCGATGTCCGGCCCCTCGATATGGGGCCAGCCGCCTATTGCAAGGTCGATCTCTCCGCGCCGGAGGCTGGCGATCATGTCGTCAGCCAGACCCTCCTTGACCGTCAGCTTGATGCCGGGCCGTTCTTCGAGCAGGCGCAAGGTCGCCAGGGGGGCGAGGTGCGGCGCCAGGCTGGGACCGATGCCGATGGTGGCATGGCCGCGCACCGCGCCGCGCATGTATTCGATCTGGGTTTGGGCGTTGCGCAACTCGGCCTGGATCGCCTTGGCGTGCAGAGCGAGCGCCTCGCCGAAGACGGTGGGGACAACGCCCAGCGGCGTGCGCTCGAAGAGCCGGACCTGCAACTCCTGCTCAAGAGACCGCAAACTCTTGCTCAGAGCAGGCTGGGTGACGTTGAGTTCGGCGGCGGCCTGACCGATGCTGCCGCGCTCATAGGCGTAGAGAAACTGCCGCACGCGGCGCCAATCGAGCACCAGACGCTTGCGGGCGTCGGGCCCGTCGATCTCGACCTCAAAATCGTCAGGGTCCGACATCCACGTCTCCGCCTAGATTGAGGGAACCAAGGACGCATCCATGCCTTGAGGTTATGCCGTATCTGTCTAGGCGTCAAACCCTCTTCACCAGCGCCGCCGCATCGGAAATTGGGGGGACGGCCAGCCCGGCGCCTACTGTCGATCGACCCATACGCCAGAGTTATGCCAGGCGCCGACAAATGAGCCTAGCGTCATGGGGCGGTGCGTGAAAACGATGCGGGCTCGCAATCCCTTTTCGGGCTGCGACCCGACGGGATGAGGAGACGCCGATGCTGGACCGGATTGAAGGCAAATGGATCGATGCGTTCGTACGCACTTTCCAGCTCTGTCGGGTGCAACCGGGCGACGTGGTCGCCATCCTTTCCGAGACCCAGTCCCGCGCCATAAATGTTCACTTGGCTGAACTGGCGCTGCTGAGGATCGGCGCGCGGCCTTTCAATGTCATCGTCCCCACCCCCGCTCAGGCCGCGCCCGTCCCGGTGCGCTCCACCGGCTCGACCCACTCGATTGGCGGCCTGGCGCCGGTGGTGAAGGCCTGCTCGATGTCGACCATGGTGGTCGACTGCACGGTTGAGGGCGTGATGCACGCCCCTGAGATGCACGACATTCGCCGCGACGGCGCCCGCATCCTCTACGTCTCCAACGAGCATCCCGAGGCGCTCGAGCGCCTCGCCGCCGACCCCAGTATGAAGGCCAGGGTCGCTAAGGGCCGCGAGCTATTGCGCGGCTGCACGGACATGCACGTCCGCTCCGACGCCGGCTCGGATCTGCACGTCGACATGCGCGAGGCCATGGTCGGCGGCAACGTCGGATGGGTCGACGAGCCCGGCCAACTGGCAAGCTGGCCCGGCGGGATCAACAGCTGCTTCCCCCGTCAGGGCGCGGTCAACGGCACCCTGGTGCTCGATGAAGGCGATATCAACATCACCTTCAAACGCTACATCGAGCGGCCGATCACCTTGATCATCGAGGACGACTTCGTGCAGGAGGTTCGCGGCAAGGGCCTCGACGCCGATCTTATGCGCAGTTATTTCGAGGCCTGGGGCGACCGAAACGCTTACGGCGCGTCCCACGTTGGCTGGGGCATGAACGAGGCGGCCCGGTGGGACGCGCTGGTGATGTACGACAAGCGCGACACCAACGGCACCGAACAGCGCGCCTTCGCCGGCAACTTCCTCTATTCCACCGGCGCCAATCCTTCGGCAAACCGCTACACTCTGGGGCACTTCGATCTGCCCGTTCGCAACTGCACAATCACCCTGGACGGCAAGGTCGTGATCGACCAGGGCAAGCTCACCGACGAACTGCGATGACCCGGGGTTTCGTACGGATCGGGCCCAAGCCGGCCGTCGCCGTTGAGTTCGAGGGCCAGGGGGAACTGGTCCTGTTCCTGCACGGCATGGGCGGTAACCGGACCTCCTGGTACCCACAGTTGCCCGAGATTGGCGGACGCTACCTTGCTGCGGCCTGGGACGCGCGCGGCTACGGAGGCAGCGACGACTATGAGGGGCCCCTCGAGTTCGCCGACTTCAGCGAGGATGTGCTCAAGGTTCTCGATCATTTCGGCGCGGCCAAGGCCCATATCGCTGGCCTGTCGATGGGCGGGCGCATCGCTTTGGATTTCTACAAACGGCATCCGGACCGCGTCCGCAGCCTGATCCTGGCCGACACCAGCGCCGGCCATCCCAGCGCCACCGATCCGGTCGAGATCGACAAGGCCCTGGCCCTGCGCAAAAAGCCGTTGCTCGAAGGCAAGACCCCGGCCGACATCGCGCCGAACCTGGTCGCCCACATGGCCGGTCCCAACGTCTCGCGCGAGGCCATGGACTTGTTGATGTCCAATCTGTGCGCTCTGCGGCCAGCCCCCTATATTAAGACCTTGGACGCGGTCACCCGCTATTCGAGTTTTCCCCAACCCGAAGAGGTGATGGTCCCGACACTCGTCATCAACGGCGATTGCGACCCGATCGCCAAGCCGCAGGTGGCCGAGGCGATGGCGCGCCGGATCGCCGATCACCGGTTCGTGCTGCTGAAGGACACGGGCCACGTCAGCAATATCGAGAACCCGGCCGCCTTCAATGCAGCCGTGCTTTCGTTCCTCGACGGGCTGGCCGTTTCAGGCGAGGCCGTCCGCCGGGCGCACGCCTCTTGAGCGGTCAGCGCCGGGTCGTCCGGCTGAAGGCCTACGCTGCAGGCATGCCCAGCGAAGATTGCTTCGTCGAAACCGCCGAACCCACCCCGGCGCTGGCCGACGGTCAGGTGCTGGTCGAGGTCCTCTATCTTGGCATGGACCCGTTCTCGCGCATGCGGATCGGCGGCGATGCGGCCAAGGCGCCCCAGGTGCCGTTGGGTGCGGTGATGGTCGCCCGCGGCGTCGGCAGGGTGTCGCAATCAAGGGCGCCGGATCTTAAGCCTGGCGATATCATCGCAGGGGACCTGGGCTGGACGGATTGGGCTGTCGTCGAGGGGGCCGGGCTGCGTAAGGTCGATCCGGCCTTGGGGCCGGTCCGCCACGCCCTGGGCATACTGGGGCCGTCCGGCCTGGCGGCCTGGTCCGCCTTGTTCGACCGCGGCCAAGCCAAGGCCGGCGAGACGGTGCTGATCTCCGCCGCCGCGGGGGCGGTCGGATCGGTGGCCGCTCAGCTGGCCAAGCAGAAGGGTTGCCGCGTCATCGGCGTGGGCGGGGGCGCCGCACAGCTCGCCTTTCTTCGCGATGAGCTGAAGCTGGACGGAGTCGTCGACTTCCTTTCGGCCGAGCCGATGAGCGCCCAGATCAGGGCCTACGCCCCGGCCGGCGTTGATCTATTCCTCGATATGGTGGGAGGCGAGCTCTACGATCACGCAATCCAGACCCTGGCGATCCATGGCCGGGTTGTCCTGGTTGGGACCATCGCCAACTACAACGACGCCGCCGGGGCCGCCGATATCGGGCCGCGCAGCAATCTGACGATTATCCTCAAACGGGCGACCGTTCTGGGCTTTCTGGTCGCCGACCACGCAGCCCGCTTCGATGAAGCCCTGACCGAACTGGCCGAGGGCGTAGCGTCGGGCGCGTTGCTCGCGCCGGAACGAATCCTCAAGGGGCTCGAGAATGCGCCGGCCGCCTTCGCGGGCCTGTTCGGGGCGGAGTTCATCGGCAAGCAGCTGGTTCAGATCAACCCCGAATAGCGGGCCTGCGCAGGGGACGATATCGAGATGAAGCTGTGCGCGTTCGAAGCCGATGGATCGGTTCGTCTGGGCCTGGTCGAGCAGGATCAGGTGGCGGATCTCCATGCCGCCGCGCCCGGCCTTCCCGCCACCCTGTCCGCCCTGCTCGAAGCGGGCGCAGCTGGTCTGGACGCCGTGCGCCACGCCGCCGAGCGCGCGCCGCGCCGGCCGCTGGACAGCGTGCGTCTCAAGGCGCCCCTGCCGCACCCGCGCAACTTCTTCTGCGTAGGGCTGAACTACGCGGCCCATGCGCGCGAGATGGGCCGGGACATTCCCGATTTTCCCGCCTGCTTCAGCAAGGCCTCCAGCGTGGTCGTCGGACCCGGCGAAGCCATCGTCCGGCCAGCCGGATTTACAACGCTGGATTACGAGGGCGAACTTGGGGTCGTCATTGGCCGGCGCTGCAAGAATGTGGCGGCTGAGGACGCCGCCCAGGTGATCGCCGGCTACATGGTGATCAACGATGTCTCGGTCCGCGAAATGCTGGCCGCCGACCGGCTCGTCCTTGCCAAGGGCTGCGACACCTTCGGACCTACGGGACCGTGGCTGACCACAGCGGACGAGATCGACCTGGCCGCCGGCCTGCGCATCCGCACCTGGGTTGACGGCGAACTGCGGCAGGATTCCTCGACCAGCGACATGATCTTTCCTGTGCCAAGGCTGATCGAGGTGTTCTCACGCGGCATTACCCTGCATCCAGGAGACATCATCACAACGGGCTCGCCGCCCGGATCGGGAAACGGATTCAAGCCGCCTCGCTACCTTGAGCCCGGTCAAATAGTGGAGGTGGAGATCGAGGGCCTTGGCAGGATCGCCAACCCGGTTCACGACTACAACGCCAAAGACGATATTCAGGGGGAACAACCATGACGTCGCCGAAGCAGGCAAAATACATCCGCATCGAGACCATCATCAGCGTGGTCTTCAACACCGTGATCAGCGTGATCTTCGCCCTGGTCGCCTCTCAGGGCGTAGCGCGGGTTCCTATGTGGGGCGTCACGGGCATGGCGGTGGATTTCGTGCCGACCGTCGTCATGATCACCCTGGTCACCACCATCATCGAAACCTTGCTCGCCGGCAAGCGGGTCAGGGCCGGAACCATCGAAGCGTTGCCGCCCGAGGCCGGGGGTTGGCTGGCCTGGGCGCCGCAGAATGCAATCCTGCGCGGTCTGGTCTATGCCCTTCTGGCGGCGCTCGTTGTGATCCCTGTAACGGTCGGCCTGCTCGCCTTGCTTGGCGTCGACGGCATGGACACCAAGCTATTCATCCCGTTCAAGGCGATCTACGGCGCCGCCCTGGCGGCGCTCATCACCCCGCATATCGTTCGCGCCGCCCTGGCCCGCCGCTGATCTAGGCTGTGGCCGCCTTCCAGGTGTCGATCAAGTGGTCGACGGCGCGGCGGGTCACGGCGTGGATGGTGAAGGTCGGTCCTGCCGCGCCGGCAGTGGGGAACAGGCCGCCGCCGTAGATGAAGAGGTTGGGGGCGTCCCACGTGCGGCCGTAGGAATCGGTCACCGAGTCGGCCGGCGATGAGCCCATCGGCGTGCCGCCCAGGGCATGATTGGTGACGATCGGGCTTGTCCAGACAGCCTTCGCGCCCGCGGCCTTCATGATGGCGACCCCTTCGATCTTGGCGTCCTCCACCAGGGCCAGGGTCTCGGGCGCCAGAGCGTAGGTCAGCCGCGCCATGGGCACGCCGTAGGCGTCCTTCTGCGTAGCAAGCTCGATCCGGTTCTGCGGGAGCGGCAGGGGCTCGAACAAGGCGCCCATATGGGCGATGCGAGGCGCGTCGTCGCGCATGAAGGCGTGCAACCGCTGACCGAACAGATCCGGCCGCGACATTGCGATCCCGATCAGATCGTTCGGCTTCAAGGACGAAGCGATGACCCACTCGCGGCTGCCGAAGCCTCCGGGCACCCGGGTCTTTTCCCACCCGTCGCGGCAGACAAGGTTGCCGCCGGAGACGCCGAGATGGTTGTCCTGGGGGGTGTCGAAAATTCCCATGAAGCTGGTCAGGGCGTGGGCCATGAACCCCTGTCCGACCAGGCCGGAGGAATTGGCGACGCCGCGCTCGGCGCCAGGACCGGCGGAGGCCAGCAGCAGGCGAGGGGTCTGGATCGCCGAGGCGGCCAGGATCACCACCGCCGCTTCAAGGGTGCGCTGCTCGCCCTTGGCGTCGACAAAGGCGACCCCGGCGGCCCGCCCGCGTCCGTCCAGGTTCACCCGCGTGACGGTGCAGCCGGCCAGGAACCTCGCCCCCAGCCGCACGGCGTCCTTCTGGTAAGTGACCAGGGGATTGGCCAGGGCGCCGGTAGGGCAGCCGGCGTCGCACCAGCCGTCAAACAGGCAGGGCGCGCGGTCGCCCTTGGGCTCAGTAAGAATGGCCAGAGGGGCGGGGGCCGTCCGCAGGCCCCGCGCCGCAAAGCCCTTGGCGATGGTCTCGGCCTGGGGAAAGGTGGGGAAGGGCGGCTGGGAGTAGGGCGCGCCCGGCGGCCGCCACACCTCGGCCTCGGCGTCGCCGGATATCCCGATTTCCCCCTGGATCAGATCATACCAGGGGCGCAGCTCTTCATACGAGATCGGCCAGTCTGCGCCGCGGCCGTAAAGGGTCTTGAGGCGGAAATCCTCAGGTCGCAGGCGCGGCCAGTTGGCGTAGTGGTGCAGTGCCGCGCCGCCCAGCCCCCAGCCCATGGCCATGCTGTGGCCAAAGGGGTTGGCGCCATCGAGCACCACCCTGGGCCCGCCCCATTTCAGGCGGCGCCCCCAAATCTGCGAGCTGACCAGCGACTGCACCGTCCAGGCGGGCCCGGACTCCAGAACCGTGACGCTCTTGCCCGCGGCGGCCAGCCGCGCCGCCGCCAAGGATCCCGCAGCGCCGGCCCCGACGATGACGACATCAACACCTGCACCGGGCCGCGAAGGTTCTACCAAGGGGTTTCCGGCTCAATATGCGCCATGTAGGGGACGCCAAGTTTCTTGAAGCCCTCGACGGTGCCATAGACCACGTCCACCGCGTCGCTGCGGGCCGCCATGTAGAACAGCGGAGCCGGTGGCCCTTTCCAGTCGGCCAGTTGGCCGGTGGACATGGCGCCGATCAGCTCCTCGCCCTGCGCAGGCGAAAGCTTGGCGAAGGGTTTGCCGAAGCGGCTTTGGCTGACCCCGTCCAGCGCCGCCAAACAGCCCTTGTAGAAGGGGGCGTAGGGCGCCGGCCATTCGAGATAACGAAGGATCAACAGGCAGTCCGCAGATGGCGCCGCCAGCTGAGAGTCGACGAAATGCGCGATGCCCTCGGCCGCCGCGCCGGGCAGAAGCACCTCTCCCAGGGCCTCCAGGGTCACGACCTCATTCGCAGTCAGGACCGAATAGGGCGCGCTCTTGGCCTTGGCCTGGGCGGGCGTCATCATGGCCATTCCGCCGCCAGCGACGGCGACGGCGATCAGGCCTGCGCCGGCGCCCTTCAGAAGTGTCCGTCTCTCCATGCGATCCTTCCGCAAAAGCTCACCGGCGCACGGTCGGCGCTCGCGCGTTCGCAAGCAATAGTCTTTGCAGGCGAACCACCCTTCGCCTGGGTTATGGGCAGGGGCAGCGTTCGCACTTGAGGTTAGGACGCTCCACGAATGACGTAGAACAATTAGCTAGGACGCGCACATGATCGATTTCTCGCTCACCCAGGAGCAACGCCTTCTGCAGCAGACGGCGCGAGACTTCGCCGCCGCCGAGATCGCGCCGGGATCAGATACAGTCGAGGCCTCGGCCAAGCCCTATGAGGATTCGATCCCCATCGGGCGGGAGATCCTGCGCAAGGGCGCAGAGCTGGGATTCCTGTCATTGCTGGTGCCGGAAGCTTACGGCGGCAGCGGCGGCAGCTGCATCGACATGGTGCTGCTGTGCGAGGAACTCGCGACGGCCGACATCGCCTTCGCCGGTAACCTATTCAGCCTGACGGCGACCATGACCCAACTGATCGTCGTCGGCGGCAACGACGAGCAGAAGGACCGCTTCCTGGGCCCGATCGGAGCTGGTGAGCCGATTATCTTCAGCGGCGCCCTGAGCGAGCCCAACGTCGCCGGATCCGACCTGTTCTATCCGGAGCCCGACCCCTCGGTGGGCGTGCGCACCGTGGCTCGCCGCCAAGGCGATCGCTACATCCTCAACGGCGCCAAGTCGGCCTTCGTCACCAACGCCGGGGTCGCCGACTGGTATTTCGTCATGGCCCGGACCGATCTGTCGCGTCCGGTGGGCGAGACCCTGAGCATCTTTGCCGTTCCCGCCAACGCAAAGGGGCTCAGCATCGGTAAGCACACCGAGCTGCTCGGATGGCGCGCCGGGCACCACGGCCAAGTCATTCTCGACGATGTCGAGGTGCCGATCGAGAACCGGATCGGCGAGGAGGGCGCCGCCATGCCGATCTTCGGCGCCTGCACCTACATGCCCATCTCGCTGGCCGCCTGTTTCGTCGGCCTGGCCAAGGCTGCCCAGGACTATGCGGTGGACTACGCCAAGACCCGCACGGCCTGGAAGCGTCCGATCATCGAGCACCAAGCCGTCGCCCTGAAGCTTGCCGACATGGCCGTGCAGACCAACCTCGCCCGGCTGGCTGTGTGGGACGCCGCCTACGCCGCCGATCACGATCCGTTCGCCGCGGCTACGTTCAAGAGCCCGCAGGCCAAGACCGTCGCCGTGGATGCGGCGATCCACAATGCGCAGAAGTGCGTCGAGGTGCTCGGCGGCTACGGAGTGACCAATGAATACAAGGCCGGCCGCTACCTCCGTGACGCCTGGGTCGGTTACGCCTGTGACTTCACGCGCGACCTGCTGCGCCTGGGCCTGGTGCGGTCCCTCTAGGCGGCCTTACGGCGTCACCGCCGTGGTCTCGATTTCGACCTTGGCGTCGTCCTCCATCAGGGCGGTGACCTGGACCACGGCCATGGCGGGGTAGTGACGGCCGAACAGTTCCTTCCAGATCGCCCCGATCTCGCGCAGCGAGGCCAGGTAATCGGCCTTGTCAACGATATACCAGGTCATTCGCACCACGTGTTCGGGCTTGGCGCCGCCGGCTTCCAGCACCGCCAGAGTATTGAGCAGGGTTTGGCGGAACTGGCCGGCGAAACTTGTCTCCTCAAAGACGCCTTGGGGGGTCCAGCCGATCTGGCCGGCGACGAAGACCATTCGGCCGCTGGCCGCATAGCCGTTGGCGTAGCCTTTCGGCAGGGGCCATCCTTCGGGCAACAGGACTTGCATGAGGTTCTACTCTTGGCTCGGGATCAGGAAGGGTTCGATCCGCGCCCGCAACTCGGCGGGCCACGGCTTGGGACTGAAAGGGTCGATGCTGACGAAGACCAGGGTTTGGGTGAAATCGACGCGTAAGGCCTCGTCGCAACTGGCTGTGACGACGACAGTGCAGGAGCTGCGGCCCAGGCTCGCCACCCTGAGGCTGAAGGTCAGCATATCCCCCAGGCGCGACGGGCTGTGAAATCGAGTGTTCAGCACCGCCGTCGGAATGGCGTGCTTGCCCCCCACAAACAGGCTGTTCAGCGAGGTCTGCAGCGGCCCGGCGAACCAGTCCTCTATCGTCTGGTTCAGCATCTCCATGTAGCGCGGAAAGAAGACGATCCCTGCCGGGTCGCAGTGAGCGAACCGTACCGGAATGTCGACCTGGAAGGCCCCGCTCACGGGGTCTTCAGGCGGAAACGTTGCAGCTTGCCTGTCTCGGTTTTGGGCAGATCACGCACGAATTCCACCGCCCGGGGATATTTGTAGGGCGCGATAGTACTCTTGACGAAATCCTGCAGCTCGGCCTTCAGCCCGTCGCTGGCCTCGTCGTGCTGGTGCAGGACGACGAACGCCTTGCAGATGTGGCCGCGCTCGGCCTCAGGGACGCCGACCACCGCGGTTTCCGCCACCTTCGGGTGCAGCAGCAGGGCCTGTTCGACCTCGGGCGCGGCGATATTGTATCCGGACGAGATGATCATGTCGTCGGCGCGGGCGACGAACCAGAAGTAGCCGTCCTCGTCCACGCGGTAGACGTCGCCGGTGACGTTCCAGCCGTTGACGACGTAGTTGGCCTGACGGTCGTCGGCGAGATAGCGGCAGCCGGTCGGCCCCCGGATCGCCAGCCGGCCGATGGAGCCTAGCTCCAGGACCTGGCCGTCGTCGTCGATGACGCAGGCCTGGAAGCCGGGGATCGGCTTGCCGGTGGACCCGGGCCGAATGTCCTCCCCCGCCGCTGAGATGAAGATGTGGATCATCTCGGTGGAGCCTATGCCGTCGATGAGACGCAGGCCGGTGGCCTCGAACCACGCTTCAGACGTCGCCTTGGCCAGCGGCTCGCCGGCGGAGATGCATTGCTTGAGGCTGGACAGCCTGCCCAGATCGGCCGCCTTGACGATAGCGCGGTAGGCCGTCGGGGCGGTGAAAAGGGTGGTGACCTTGTGCCGCGCGATCGCATCGCACAGGGCATCGTATCCTGGCGCGGTGGAAAGCGCGGTGCTGGCCCCGAAGGCGGCGGGAAACACGACCGAGCCCCCCAGGCCAAAGGTGAAAGCGAACGGCGGCGTTCCGCAGAACACGTCATCGGACGTGGGCTTGAGGATGTAGCGCGCAAAGGTATTGGCCATCGACAGGATGTCGCGATGGAAGTGGATGCAGCCCTTCGGCTTGCCGGTGGTCCCCGAGGTGAAGGCGATCAGGGCGGGATCGTCGCTGGCGGTCGGCACGTTCTCGAAATCGCTGGCCTGAGAGGCCATGCGGCCCTCAAGCTCGCCGCCCGGACCGAAGAACAGCGCGCTGCGGATGCAGTCGGTCGCTTCTCGCGCGCCCTCGATCGCCTGCCACAGCGAGGCTTCGGCCAGGACATGGCTGATCCTGGCCTTGTCGACGATCACCGAGATTTCCCGCGCCCGCAGCATGGGCATGGTGGTGACCACCACCCCCCCAGCCTTCAGCACGGCCCACCAACAGGCAATGGTCATGGCCGAGTTGGAGGCGTGCAGCAGCACCCGGTTTCCCGGCTTCAGGCCCAGCTCGTCGCGAAGCACGCGGGCGATCTGGTTGGACTTAGCCAGGAGCTCGCCGTAGCTCCAGCGGCCGGCCTCCCATACCACGGCGTCCTTGTCGCGGTATTGGGCGGCGGCGTCGTCCAGCAGGGAGGCGGCGTTCAGCCGCTCCGGGTACTGCAGCTCGGGCAGGTCGAACACGAACTGCGGCCATTGGGACGCCGGCGGGAGATTGTCCCGGGCGAAGGTATCGACGTGAGCGGTATAGGCCCCCATGTTACGACCTCACTCTAACTATTGGCCGGCGAAGGCGCTGAGCGCCTGCCGGGCGATGACGATCTTCTGAACTTCCGATGCGCCCTCGTAAATTCGAAGGGCGCGAATCTCGCGGTAAAGGACTTCGACAGGCGAGCCGGATACGACCCCCAGCCCCCCGAAAAGCTGGACCGCGGCGTCGATGACTTCCTGCGCCGCTTCGGTCGCGTAGAGCTTGGCCATCGCCGCCTCACGGGTCACGCGGGGCGCTCCAGAATCCTTGGTCCAGGCGGCGCGGTAGACCAGCAGGGCGGCCGCGTCGATCTTGAGCGCCATGTCCGCGAGGCTGGCCTGAGTGAGCTGCATGTCCGACATCGGGGCGCCGAACAGCCGCCGGGTCGACGCCCGCCCCAGGGCCTCGTCGAATGCACGCCGGGCGAAGCCGAGGGCGGCGGCGCCCACAGTGGAGCGGAATACGTCCAGCGTTCCCATGGCGATCCTGAAACCGTCCCCGCCTTGCCCGATGCGCTGCGAGCCGGCGATGCGGCAACGGTCGAACTTGAGGGTGGCCAGGGGGTGGGGAGCGATCAGATCGATCCGCTCGGTGACGCTGAGGCCGGGGGTGTCAGCATCGACGATGAAGGCCGACAGGCCCTTGGCGCCGGGCGCTTCGCCTGTGCGGGCGAAGACGATGTAGAAATCAGCGATGCCGCCGTTGGAGATCCAGGTCTTGTAACCGTCCAGCACAAAGCCGTCGCCGTCCGCCGCCGCCGTCGTATCGAGGGCGGCGACATCAGAGCCCGCTTCCGGTTCTGATAGGGCGAAGGCGGCGACCTTGCGCCCGGTCGCCACGGCAGGGAGGTAAGCGGCGCGCTGGGCCTCGTCGCCGAACAGGCTGATCGGGCCCGAGCCCAGCCCTTGCATGGCGAAGACGAAGTCGGCCAGGCCCGAGCGCCGCCCGAGGGTCTCTCGGATTAGGCACAGGGTTCGCACATCCAGGGCCGCGCCGGCCTGGGGAACCGCGTGTTTCAGCCAGCCGCCCTGGCCAAGCGCGGCCAGAAGCTGGGCGCATTCGGCGTCGAGGTCCCCGTGGTGGCAGTCGACGAGCGTCTCGTCACACCAGGCGTCGAGAGCGGCGGCCAACTCGCGGTGGCGATCCTCGAAGAACGGCCAGTTCAGAAAGGACCGGTCCGCCATCAGTCACCCTCAAAATCGGGTTGGCGCTTGTCGATGAAAGCCTCGTAGGCGCGCCGGAAATCCTGCGTGGCCATGCAGATCGCCTGGGCCTGGGCTTCGGCTTCAATCGCCGTCTCCAGGCTCATGTCCCATTCGACGTTCAGCTGGTTCTTGGTCATCCCATGGGCGAAGGTCGGGCCTTCGGCCAGGCGGAAGGCGAGTTCCTGAGCGTCGGCGAGCAGGGCGTCAGGCTCCACCAGCCGGTTGTAGAAGCCCCAGCGTTCGCCCTCCTCGGCGCCCATCATCCGTCCCGTGAACAGCAGTTCGCTGGCGCGGCCGTGTCCGATGATCCGGGGCAGCATGGCGCACGCGCCCATGTCCGAACCGGCGAGGCCGACGCGGGTGAATAAAAAGCCGGTCTTGGCGCGCGGCGTGGCGATGCGCAGGTCGCTGGCCATGGCGACGATGGCGCCGGCGCCAGCGCAGATGCCATCCACGGCGGCGATGATCGGCTGGGGACAGCCGCGCATGGCCTTGACCAGGTCGCCGGTCATCCGCGTGAAGCGCAGCAACTCGGGCATCCGCATCTCGGTCAGCGGCCCGATGATCTCGCGCACATCGCCGCCCGACGAGAAGTTGTCGCCCGCGCCGGTGATGACGATGGTCTTGCACGGCCCCAGGGCCGTGAGCGACCGGAACAGGTCGCGCAACTCAGCGTAGGACTCGAAGGTCAGGGGGTTCTTGCGTTCGGGCCGGTTGAGCGTGATCACCCCGACGCCGCGCTCGAAGCGCCACAGGAAATGCGCGGGGGCGTAATTGGCGTCCATCAGCCGACCTCGCCTCCTGCCAGGGGAACGGCGGCGCCGTTGACGATGCCGCCGCCCGGACCACACAACCATAGGACCGCCTCGGCGACCTCGGCCGGGCGCACCAGGCGGCCTTGAGGATTGACCGCAGCCAGGGAGGCGCGCGCCTCTTCCGCCGAGCGCCCGGTTTTGGCGGAAATCGCCTGCACCGACCGGCCGACAAGGTCGGTGTCAGTGTAGCCGGGGCAGACCGCATTTACAGTGACGCCGCGCTTGGCGACCTCCTGGGCCAGGGCGCGGGTCAGGCCGAGCACCCCATGCTTGGCGGCCGTATAGGCCCCCGCATAGGCGTAGCCCTTCAACGCCGCGGTGGACGCAATATTGACGATCCTCCCCCAGCCGGCGGCGGTCATGGACGGCACCACGGCGCGCGAGCAAAGAAAGGCTCCCGTCAGATTGACCGCCAGCATCCGGTTCCAAAGGTCGAGGGGAGTTGTCTGGATCGGCGCGGTCTCGGCGGCGCCGGCGTTGTTGACCAGGATTTCGATCGGGCCAGACCGCTCGACCGCTGCTTGGAACGCCGCGGCGACAGCATCTTCATCAGCCACATCGGCGACCACGAAGGACGCTCCCGCGAGACGCTCAGCCACTGACTGAAGCACGTCGGCTTTGCGGCCCAGGAGGGTCACGCGCACCCCTTCGGCCGCCAGGCGTTCGGCGATAGCTGCGCCGATGCCGGCTCCGCCGCCGGTGACGAGGGCGTGGCGATCGCGAAGCGCCGCCGCGGTCATACTGCGATCATCTGCTGTTGCCGGGTGATGTTGCGCTGAAGCTGCGACTGTCCCGACTGGTAGGGACTGGGCGCCTTGACGCCGTCGTAGTTCAGCTCCGCCGCAGCCCGCAGGCTCCAGGACGGGTCCATCAGATGCGGGCGGGCCAGGGCGCACAGGTCGGCGCGGCCGGCGGCCAGGATCGAGTTCAGATGGTCCGGCTCGAAGATATTGCCGACGGCCATTGTGCGCACCCGGGCCTCGTTACGGATCAGGTCCGAGAACGGGGTCTGGAACATGCGGCCGTAGACCGGCCGCGCGTTGGGCGAGGTCTGGCCGGCCGAGACGTCGATCAGATCCGCGCCGGCCTGGGCGAAGGCCTTGGCCATGGCGATGGTGTCTTCTTCGGTCAGGCCCTCATCGACCCAGTCCGTAGCCGAGATGCGCACCGACATCGGGCCCTTCCAGGCCGCGCGCATGGCCGTGAACACCTCGAGCGGATAGCGCATCCGGTTCTCGATCGAGCCGCCGTACTCGTCGGTACGGGTGTTGCTGAGGGGGGTAAGGAACGAAGACAGCAGGTAGCCGTGACCGCAGTGCAGTTCGACCATGTCGAACCCGGCCTCCTGGCCCATGCGCGTGGCCCGGACGAAGTCCGCAAGGACCTGGTCCATGTCGTCGCGGGTCATCTGCCTTGGAGCGGGATTTCGCGGCGACCAGGGAAGGGGGCTCGGCGCGATGACTTCCCATCCGCCCTCGGCCAGGGGCTGATCCTGGAAATCCTCCTCCCACGGGATACGGGTGGAGCCTTTGCGGCCGGCATGACCGAGCTGGAGCGCGAACTTTGTGTCGCCCTGGCTGTGAACGAAGTCGACGATGCGTTTCCAGGCCGCGACATGCTCAGGCTTATACATGCCGGTGCATCCGTGGGTGATGCGGGCGTCCGGCGAGACGTTGGTCATCTCGGTAAAGATCAAGCCGGCGCGGCCCATGCCGCGGGCCCCGTAGTGGACAAGGTGGAAATCGTCGGGAGTCCCGTCCACCGCCGAATACATGCACATCGGCGACACCACGACCCGGTTGGACAGGGTCATGCCCCCCAGTTCGAGGGGGGTGAACATCGGCGGGACCGGCGTGTTTGCCGGCGTCCCGGTGGCATGTTCGGAGAACCAGCGTTCCACGCCTTCAAGGAACTCGCGGTCGCGAAGGCGCAGGTTCTCATGGCTGACCCTTTGGCTGCGCGTAAGCAGCGAATAGGCGAACTGCTGCGGCTCCAGGTGGAGCTGGCGATCCATATGCTCGAACCATTCGGTGGAGTTGCGGGCCGAGTTCTGAATCTTCAGCACCTCGACCTGCCGCTCTTCCTGGTAATCCACCAAGGCGGTCTCGAGCGGCTTGCCCGAATGAAGGACCGACGCCAGTTTGATCGCGTCTTCAAAAGCCAGCTTGGTGCCCGATCCGATCGAGAAGTGGGCGGTGTGCGCGGCGTCGCCGAGCAGGACTACGTTTCCGTCATGCCAGTTGTGGCAGACCACGCGAGGGAAGTTCAGCCACGCTGATCCGCGCAGGTGGCGGGCGTTGGTCATCAGTTCGTGGCCGCCGAGGTATTTGGCGAAGATGCGCTCGCCGGCCCGGCAGGTCTCGTCCTGGCTCATCTTGTCGAAGCCCAGGGCGAGGTAGGTCTCCTCCGAGCACTCGATGATGAAGGTCGAGGTCTCGTTGTCGAACCGGTAGGCATGAGCCCATATCCAGCCGTGCTCTGTTTCCTCGAAGGCGAAGGTGAAGGCGTCGAAGACCTGATGCGTTCCCAGCCAGACGAACTTGTTGGCCCGGGTCTGGATATCGACCTTGAACACGTCCGGCTTGGCGTTGCGGATCTTCGAGTTGAGGCCGTCCGATGCGACGATCAGGTCGCAGTCGGCGAAGGGTGAAAGGTCGGTCTCCATCTCGACCTCGAACTCGAGCTTTACGTCGAGTTCGCGGGCGCGGTCCTGAAGCAGGTTGAGCAGGCGCTTGCGCCCGATGCCGACGAAGCCGTGACCCGAGGAGGTGATGCGGGCGCCGCGATAGAAGACGTCGATGTCGTCCCAGTGGGCGAAATTGTCGCCGATCAGCTTGGCGCTTTCCGGGTCGTTCTGGCGGAGGTTTTCCATGGTCTGATCTGAGAACACGACCCCCCATCCGAAGGTGTCCCCCCGGCGGTTGCGTTCATAGACCGTCACGTCGTGACCGGGATCGCGCAGCTTCATGGAGATGGCGAAGTAGAGGCCCGCAGGGCCGCCGCCGAGACAGGCGATTTTCATTTCCGCATCCTTAAAAGCGCTTGGTTGATACTAAGCCTAGCCGGGGGGAAGTGTCTGGCTCTCACTCAAAAAAGGCGGCTTGGCCATACCAGAAGTTATGCGGTCGGGTGGAGCCATTCTTTTTGGAATGGGCTATGTGGGAACTTTCTGGGCTAGGGCTTGGGTCCTGCACCAACTGTCTAAGGTGGTCGCTGGCGCGCCGAGCAGCCTATTGGCGGGCGCCGGGTCGCCGGCCTCCCCGATCTGAACGAACGCGGCGAACAAGTCCGCCACGTGGGCCAATTGCCGATTGCGGCTGACAAAGGCGACCGTCCGCAAGATCGGCAGCGGGACCATGCCGACCTTGAGATCGGGCCGCACGATGTCCCGATAGACGCCCAGGGCCTCGGTCATGGTGAAAGCCTGGGGTCCGAAGATCTCGAAGCTCCGGCCCGCGGCCTTGTCCAGGGTCGCCGAACCCGCGACCATGTGGCCGAAATCGTCGGCCGCCAGATAGTGATAGCGATGCGGTTGCCGTCCAATGACGTCCGCCCGGCCGCCGCGCACGAAGGCCCAAAGCGACTCCATGAAATGGGTGGGCCGAAAAATGGTGAACTCGGCGCCGGATGCGCGGATTCGCGCCTCTGCATCCAGTTTGACGGCCGCGAAGGGAATAGACCGGTGGTGTTCGCCCAGCCCTGCGCCGGACAGATACATGATCCGCGCGCCCTGGCGGGCGGCAGCCTCGGCGACGCCGCCAGTTCCCGCGACCTCCACAGCCTGGGCCTCAGCAAGGCTGGGCGCCTTGAGGCTGACGAAGACGCTGTCGCAGCCTTCCATGGCCTGATCGACGCTGCCGGCGTCGCGCACATCTCCGGCCGCAACCTCGAAGGCGGGGAACTGCGCCCGCGCCGCCTCGACGTTGCGCGCCAGCAATCGCACGTGGTGACCGACCTGCCCGAACGCCTTGGCGACAGCGCTTCCCAGCATGCCCGTCGCCCCAATGACCAGCACCGTTTGCGGCGCGGCTTGAATGCCGAGCGCCATCAGATGAGGCCCAAACAGAAACTGTAGTCTGCAGGCATGATTTTCCCCAGGTTTAGGCCGTGCAGTATGACCTGGGCGTCAGAGCGCTGTGCGCGAAAAGCGCAGCCGGGGGCGGTCGCGGCGGTTATGCCGCCGTCGCGTCAGCCGCAGGGGCTGGAACGGTTGAGGGCGCGCCAGAATCTGCGGCCGCGCGGGAATCCGGGTCGCCGAGCCAGGTGAGTATCTTGGAGATCAACTCAGCGGGAGAGATCGGTTTGGCGACCTCATCGTCCATCCCGGCCTCGCGGCAGGCGCGGACATTCTCTGGCAGGACGTCCGCGGTGACGGCGATAATGGGTGTGTGGTGGGCGGCGCCCTCCCGAGCCCGGATGGCGCGCGCAGCAGCAAGGCCGTCGGTGCCGGGCATATGGACGTCCATCAGGATGATGTCGAACGCTTGCTGCGCGGCCAGGGCGATGGCCTCGTCGCCGCTTCGCGCCTCGATGATGTCCGCTCCCAGGGGCGCCAGTATGGCGCGCATCAGCTCGCGATTCACGTCGGTGTCATCTGTCAGCAGGATGCGGATGGTTCCGAAATCGCCCTCAGCTTGGTGATCCTCCTGGAACGTCGAGCCAGGGTTGGCGGCTTCCTGAGCCTCGTGGGCCGGAATCCAGAAGCTGAACGTCGAGCCGCCGCCGAGGCGGCTGCGGACGCTCAGTTCACCCTTCATGAGTTCGACCAGACGCCGCGAAATCGCCAGACCCAGGCCGGTGCCGCCGAACTTGCGGTTGATCGATGTGTCGGCCTGAGAGAACCGCTCGAACAGCCGCAGCTGCGCATCCGCTGCTATGCCCAGGCCCGTGTCAGAGACATCGATCTTCAGTCTCGGCCGCCCGTCCTCGTTGATGTAGGAGGCGACCACCTGCACAGCGCCTTCGGAGGTGAACTTTACGGCGTTTCCGACCAGGTTGAGCAGGACCTGGCGTAGCCGTGCGCCGTCGCCGAGGATCCATGTGGGCAGTTCGGGATCGATTTCCGTGGCCAGGTGGAGCCCCTTGGCCTTGGCCTGCATCTGCATCAGCGCGACGGTGCTCACCACCACCTGCCCAGGATCGAAGGCTTTCTCCTCGAGATCGAAGCGGCCGGCTTCCAACTTCGAGAAGTCCAGGACGTCGTTGATCACCGTAAGCAGGGCGCCGCTGGCCTCGCGGATTCGCGAAGCGTACGTCAGGGGCGTTTCGGCCAGGTCCTCGGTTCCGGCGAGCAGCTCGGCGAAGCCGATGATGCTGGTCAGCGGCGTTCTCAGCTCGTGGCTCATATTGGCCAGGAAGTCGCCCTTGGCCCGCGCCGCCGCTTCAGCCGCTTCTCGGGCGGCCATGAGTTCAGCTTCCAGCGCCTTGCGCGCGCTCACGTCGCGAAGGGTATCCTGATAGCCGATCTGCTGGTTGGTCTCTGGATCGAGTAAGGGAGACGGTCGGCCCTCAAGCCAGATCCAGACGCCGTCTGACCGCTTGAAGCGAAACTCGAAGGTGGCCTCCGGGCCCACCTTGCGCACTTCTGCTGATTTCCTCAATTTCATCAGACCGCTGCGGTCGTCGGGATGCATCAATGAGCCGGATTTCTGACCGACCAGGTCCTCCGGTGCATAGCCCATGACAATGGCGCATGACCCGGTGACGAACAGGATGACCCCGTCCATGTCGACCGACCAGATCACGTCCTCGGCGGTCTCGGCCAGTACCCGGTAGCGCGCTTCGCTGTCGCGCAGGGCCTTGTCGGCAAGCTTGAGGTCGGAGACGTCGATCACGATCCCGAAATGCCGGAGGATGCGGCCGTCAGGCCCGCGCTCGATAACGCTCCGGGTGATCAGATCTCGCGTCTCGCCGTTCGGGCGCACGATCCGGTGCTGGACGTGGGCGTCGGTTTCAAAGGCGGCGGCGTTGGCCCTGAGGTCGTCCGGGTGCGAAAGCTCGGCCAGCCGTTCCTTCGCGAGGCCGCAGGACTCGTTCTGAACACCAAAGATCCGGCAGGCTTCGGGCGAGAAATGGTAGACGCCGAGGGCGAGGTCAAGCTGCCAGATGCCCAGGTGGGCGATGGGGGCAATGGACTCGAAAATCCG
>Ga0105047_10005726_pt1 | contig 21215 bp, 17 predicted proteins | sample MAT04_FD_78384 | JGI IMG/M metagenome (GOLD analysis project Ga0105047, IMG submission 78384) | Freshwater microbial communities from Lake Fryxell liftoff mats and glacier meltwater in Antarctica - MAT-04 (megahit assembly) | ecosystem: Environmental > Aquatic > Freshwater > Ice > Liftoff... | reverse complement strand
GCCATGCCAGTAGTGCATGGCGGGCCGTTGCTGCAGGGTTTTTGGCAAGGCGAGAATCCAGTCCCGTATTGAGGCCGTGCGCCCTTGCGCCAGGAAGTGACCGGCGTGTTCCTCCAGCAGCAGCGTCGCATCGTCCCACGCAGTTGCGGCCATCAACTGGGTAATCGCCACATCGACCTGTCCGTTTGCAGTCAGAACCCTCGCTGCCCGAAGGTGCAGGGCCTGCAATGCCTCTTGCGTTAGTGAGACCGCTGCGTGCGCGCGTAAAAACTCTCCGAACAGGGCGTGAAAGGTGTAGACGGGCTCCGCGCCGGATCGCTGGTCGGTGAACAGGCTGCGCGCGGCCAGGTCAGCCAGCAACAGACCCGCTCGGGAATCCCCGCTGAGGGAAGTCGCCATGGCCTGCGTCATGCTCGGCAGGAAGGCGATGCATGCCAGCGTGGCGGCGTCGCCTGGGGGCATCCTGGCCAGCACCTCGCCTGCAAAGAATGCAAACAACGGGCCGCGCGCCGGTCCGTTGTTGATCGCTTCGTTTGGCGCCAGCGTGCCACGTGCGGCCATGATCAGAATCATCGCTGCGGCCCAGCCGTCCGTACTTTCCTGCAACGCATCCACCTGGATCGGATGCCCGTGAAGGGCCACCAGCGCCCGGGTTTCGTCGAGTGTGAAGCGCAAGTCCTGGGCGTCAATCAAGCCGAGCTGCTGCCCTGCCAGCGCACGCGTGAATGCCGCCGGCGGAAGGTCCCGGCTGATACATATCAGGTGGGCTGACGGGGCCAGCTCGGCCAGCATGGCAGCCAGACCGGCGTGCAGATGGGATGCGGTTGCGATCTCCTGCACGTTGTCCAGCACCAGAACCCAGGGCACTTCAAGTGTGGCAGCGAGGTCGCGCAAACAGCGACGGATGAACCCCGCAACGTCCCGCAGGTCGTCTGCAGTGGGTGCAGCGAGCCGCAGGCGCCGGCGGGGCATTGCGTCAGCGAGCGCGAGGTTCAGAAAATGGACGAACGCTGCCGGGTCCGCATCCCCTGCGTCAATCTGAAGCCACAGCGTCTGGACGCCGCGCGCTTCAAGGTAGGTGGCGACAAGCGTCGTCTTGCCGACCCCGGGCGGCCCGGCAATCCAGACGCCAGGCGCTTCGAAGCGTGTGTCGAGCAGCGCGAACAGGCGCTGGCGATCAAACACCCGGCCCAGCCGCGGGGGCATGAGCTTGCCCAGTACGGGCCGTTTGCGGCGGGAACCGGCGATGGGCATCTTGGCATGGTAGTTCCACAGGGCCATGGTGACAAGCAGCCCTCTTTGGCCGACCCTGTACGCCACTCGGCGTATTTCCCATTCGGCATGGCTTCCCTACAGTTCATTCATCGTGTCGCAAAAGCTGTTTTAGCGGCCAGCGCACCACGATCCACGAACTGTTCACCAACCGGAGAAGCACACATGCAACGCGTTAATTCACGTCGATTCACACTCAAGGCGCTGACTGCCGCCGTCGCCCTGACCACCTTGTCGGCCATACCAGCGTATGCCGCTGACACCATCAAGGTGGGCATTTTGCACAGCCTGTCCGGCACCATGGCGATTTCGGAAACCGTGTTGAAAGACACGGTGCTGATGGCCATTGACGAAATCAACGCCAAGGGCGGCGTACTGGGCAAGAAGCTGGAGCCTGTGGTGGTGGACCCCGCAAGCAACTGGCCCCTGTTTGCGGAAAAAACCAAACAGCTGCTGACGCAGGACAAGGTTGCCGTCATTTTCGGCTGCTGGACATCCGTGTCGCGCAAGTCCGCGCTGCCGGTTCTGGAAGAACTCAACGGTCTCCTGTTTTACCCCGTGCAGTACGAAGGTGAAGAGCTGAGCAAGAACGTGTTCTACACGGGTGCGGCGCCCAACCAGCAAGCCATTCCCGCCGTGGATTACCTGATGGGCAAAGAAGGCGGCGGCGCCAAGCGCTGGGTCTTGCTGGGAACCGACTACGTCTACCCCCGCACCACCAACAAGATTTTGCGCGCCTACCTCAAGAGCAAGGGCGTGAAAGACACCGATATTGACGAAAAGTACACCCCGTTTGGCCATAGCGATTACCAGACCATTGTGGCCGACATCAAGAAGTTCTCGGCTGGTGGAAAGACGGCTGTGGTGTCCACTATCAACGGTGACTCCAACGTGCCCTTTTACAAGGAGCTGGGCAACGCCGGCTTGAAAGCCAAAGACGTGCCCGTGGTTGCTTTCTCGGTGGGTGAAGAGGAACTGCGCGGCGTGGACGCCAAGCCGCTGGTGGGTCACCTGGCCGCCTGGAACTATTTCATGAGCATCAAGAACCCGACCAATGCTGAGTTCATCAAAAAATGGTCGACGTATGCCAAGGCCAAGAACCTGCCGGGTGCCGACAAGCCTTTGACCAATGACCCGATGGAAGCCACCTATATCGGGATCAACATGTGGAAGCAGGCGGTTGAAAAAGCCAAGTCCACTGATGTGGACAAAGTCATCGCCGCCATGGCGGGCCAGACCTTCAAGGCACCCAGCGGCATCATGAGCAAGATGGATGAGAAAAACCACCACTTGCACAAATCGGTGTTTATTGGCGAGATCAAGGCGGATGGCCAGTTCAATGTGGTGTGGAAGACACCGGGCCCTGTGAAAGCCAAGCCATGGTCGCCTTACATCGAAGGCAATGCCACGAAGCCCGACGAGCCTGCTAAGAAGTAGGAAGCTACTGCGCGATCCAAGGTTCACCTTGGATCGCTCGCTACGCTCCCGCCTTTCCTAGCATTCTGTAGCTTTCTAAGGTCTTATGTTGAACCGCTACTTCTTTCTGTTTGCTATATTTTTCATAGCAAATAACGCTTACGCATTGACGGCTGACGAAGCAAAAGGCATTGCAATCGGCGATGGAGATGCACGCATTGAAGCTTTGCGTGCGTCCATAGCCGGTGCCGACGACAAGACTGCCCAATTCATCCAGGCTTTGTCTGATGACACGGTGAAAGTGGTGGCAGGCAAACCTGTGTTTGTGAAAGAAGACAAGGCCATCGATCCTGTCACGGGCGCAGAGTCCGCGTTGCCGGATACGGCCGAAGATGTGATGAACAACAACCGCATGCGCGGAGAAATTGATACCGCACTGGCGTCCCTCAAGTTGCTGTCCACCGACGCTAGGGTGCGCCGGGAAGCCGTTAAAACCCTGCAGGGTCAGGTGGATGAGAGCAAGCTGTCCTTGCTCGACAAAGCCTTTGCGCAAGAGAGCGTTCCCGATATCAAGGACAAGTTGGGCTTGCTGCGCGCCGCCGCCATGCTCAGCAGTGCGGACAAAGCCAAACGCCTGGATGCCGCCACTCTACTGGCCCAAAGTGGACAGGCCGCAACCAAAACGCTCCTTGTGGAGCGATTGAAGATAGAGGCCGACCCGGGTGTGAAGAGTGCACTGCACCGCAGCCTGAGTCAGGTGGAGTCGCGTCTGGCCTGGGGCGACCGACTGGGCGCCATTTTCAGTGGCATCAGCCTGGGCAGCATTTTGTTGTTGGTGGCACTAGGACTCGCCATCACCTACGGGCTGATGGGCGTGATCAACATGGCACACGGCGAACTGATGATGATTGGCGCCTACGCTACCTATGTGGTGCAGGGCGTGTTTCAGAAATATCTTCCGGGCGCCTTTGACTGGTATCTGCTGGCGTCCGTTCCGGTGGCTTTTGCAACTTCCGCGCTGGTCGGTGCGGCGCTGGAGCGCAGCGTGATCCGCTTCCTGTACGGTCGTCCGCTGGAAACGCTATTGGCCACCTGGGGTATCAGTCTGGTGTTGATGCAGCTGGTACGCACCTTGTTTGGCGCGCAAAACGTGGGGGTAGAAAACCCCAGCTGGATGAGCGGCGGTGTGCAGATTATGGGCAATCTGTCCTTGCCCTACAACCGGCTGGTCATTGTGGGCTTTGCTTTTGCGGTGCTGTTCGGCGTGTGGTTCCTGATCGAGAAAACCCGGCTGGGTTTGTTTGTGCGCGGGGTCACGCAAAACCGCCCCATTGCGGCGTGCATGGGCGTGAACACCGCCCGCATTGATACCTATGCGTTTGCACTGGGCTCCGGCATTGCCGGACTGGCCGGCTGTGCGCTCAGCCAGGTCGGTAACGTCGGGCCCGACCTGGGTCAGGGTTACATCGTGGACTCCTTCATGGTGGTGGTGCTGGGTGGTGTCGGCCAGTTGGCGGGCACCGTGTATGCGGCGCTGGGCCTGGGTGTGTTGAACAAGTTTCTGGAGGGCTGGACCGGCGCCGTGCTGGCCAAGATTGCCGTGCTGGTTTTCATCATTATTTTTATTCAAAAGCGTCCGCAAGGCATATTCGCCATGAAGGGCCGGAGCGCAGAAGCATGAGCCCACTCAACTTACCCCAACCCGCGCCCCTGCTCACCCGCACCGGCTGGAGCGCCTGGCTGGTCGCCCTGGTTCTGCTGTGTGCCTGTGTCCCCGTGCTCAACCTGTGGGTGCCTGCCAACAGCATCTTCCACCTGAGCGACTTTGCAGTGGGCCTGATCGCCAAGATCATGTGCTACGCCATCTGCGCTTTGGCGATGGGTTTGATCTGGGGCTACACCGGCATTCTGTCGCTGGGCCACGGGCTATTCTTCGCGTTGGGCGGCTATGCCATGGGTATGTACCTGATGCGCCAGATTGGCACCGACGGCAATTACAAAAGCAACCTGCCGGACTTCATGGTGTTTCTGGACTGGAAGACTTTGCCCTGGCATTGGACGTTCAGCGACAGTTTCATCGCCACGCTGTTTCTGGTGGTGGCGGTGCCGGGCCTGGTGGCTTTTGTGTTTGGCTACTTTGCCTTTCGCTCGCGCATCAAAGGGGTGTACTTTTCCATCATCACCCAGGCCATGACGTTTGCGGCGATGCTGCTGTTCTTTCGCAACGAAACCGGTTTTGGTGGCAACAACGGTTTCACCGATTTCAAGCGGCTGCTCAACATTCCGATTGCCACGCAAGAGATGCGCATGACGCTGTTTGTGCTGACATCGGTCACGTTGCTGGGTTTCTTTTTGCTGGGGCGCTGGCTGGTCAACAGCAAGTTTGGTCGCGTGCTCCAGGCTGTGCGGGATGCCGAAACACGGGTCATGTTCTCGGGCTACAACCCCATTGGCTTCAAGCTAACCATCTGGACCATCTCGGCCATGATGTGCGGCGTGGCGGGTGCTTTGTATGTGCCGCAGGTGGGCATCATCAACCCCAGCGAAATGAGCCCCGCCAATTCGATCGAGATCGCCATCTGGGCGGCGGTGGGCGGCCGCGCCACGCTGATCGGGCCGATCATTGGTGCCTTCATTGTCAATGGGGCCAAGAGCTGGTTGACGGTGACTTACCCCGAATTCTGGTTGTACTTTTTGGGTGCACTGTTCATCGGTGTAACGCTGTACCTGCCCGATGGTGTGGTCGGGCTGGTTAAGAAAATGAAAGGAGCCAAGGCATGACGCCCGATCTTCTTGAGCAAGGCGCGAAGCGCGTCGAGGCCCGCAGGGCAGTCCTGTCTGCAAAGACGGGACAAACCGAGTCCGGTGGCCGCAGTGCGGGCTTCTCCCATGTCATGGCGCAGGGCGAGGTGGACGTCACCCACGGACGTATTTTGTATCTGGAAGACGTGCACGTCAGCTTTGAAGGCTTCAAGGCCATCAACGGCTTGTCGCTGGACATTGCACCGGGTGAGCTGCGCTGCATCATTGGCCCCAATGGAGCGGGCAAGACCACCATGATGGACATCATCACTGGCAAGACCCGGCCCAATTCGGGTAGCGTGTTTTTCGGCAGCACGATTGATTTGCTGCGCTACACCGAGCCTGAAATTGCGCAACTGGGCATTGGCCGCAAATTCCAGAAACCCACGGTGTTTGAACAGCTGACGGTGTTTGAAAATCTGGAGCTGGCTTTGCACACCAACAAGGGCGTGAAATCTTCCCTGTTCTTCCGCCTGGACTCTGCACAGGGGGACCGGCTTGCCGAGGTGCTGCACACCATTCATCTGGCAGACAGTGTGGGGCGGCTCGCAGGCAACCTGAGCCATGGACAGAAGCAGTGGCTGGAGATTGGCATGCTCTTGATGCAGGAACCCAAGCTGCTGCTGCTCGACGAGCCCGTGGCGGGAATGACCGATGAAGAAACTGAGCGTACAGCCGAGCTGTTCTTGACGCTGAAGGGCAAACACTCGCTCATGGTGGTAGAGCATGACATGGGCTTCATACGCACCATCAGCGACATTGTCACCGTGCTGTGCGATGGCTCGGTGCTGGCGCAGGGCACGCTGGACCAGGTACAGAGCGATGAGCGCGTCATTGAAGTCTATTTGGGTCGTTAAGGTCACACGAATATGCTGAACGTCAAAAACATCAACCAGTACTACGGCGGCTCGCACATCTTGCGGGACGTGAGTATGGAGGCGCAATTGGGCAAGGTCACGGTCGTTCTGGGGCGCAACGGGGTGGGCAAAACTACCTTGCTGAAATCGCTGATGGGACTGGTCCCCATCAAGACCGGCTCCATTGAACTGGACGGCAAACCCATCCAGCGGGACACACCCTACCAGCGCGCCCGTGCCGGTATGGGCTTTGTACCGCAGGGCCGTGAGATTTTTGGACGCCTGACGGTGGAAGAAAACCTGCGCATGGGCCTGGCTTACAAGCCTGCCGGCACGCCCATTCCGCCCGAGTTGTACGAGCTGTTCCCGGTACTCAAGCAGATGCTGGGTCGCCGCGGGGGTGACCTGTCAGGCGGGCAGCAGCAGCAATTGGCCATTGCCCGCGCACTGGCTGCCAAGCCCCGCGTGCTGATTCTGGATGAACCCACAGAGGGCATTCAGCCCAGCATCATCAAGGACATTGGCCGCGTGATCCGTATGCTTAGCGGCAGGGGTGACATGGCGATTGTGCTGGTCGAGCAGTACTACGACTTTGCCCAGGAACTGGCAGACAAGTATGTGGTGATGGAGCGGGGCGCGGTAGTGGCCAGTGGCGATGGCAAGGACATGGAGGCCAACCAGGTTCGCAGCCTGGTGGCGATTTAGCCCACCGGGTTGGGTGGAGCCACCGATCGGTCCGCCGTGCGGTTTGCCGCACCCGGAGCGGCCCCTGTTCGCAAAACAAGGCCTCCAGCCTGGCGTTTTTGCTCGCCCAGAGATGCCTTGGCATTGTTCACGCCAAAGCGCGTGCGCAACTCCTGAACCGCTTCCCCAAGCGCCTTGGCCTCCTTGATCCTGGCCGCATGTTTTTGCAGAACCTGGTAGGCGTTGTCGATCAGGCGGGCGTTTAGCGTGCTCTTGCCGTGGAAAACCAGGTTTTTGACGGCAGACGTCGGGTCGCCCGACAGACTCAAGGCCATGGCCACTTCCGCGTATTCAAGCACTTTTGCCTGGCAAGCGCGGATGCGATCGGCATACGGCGGGTGAATCAGTGCACTGGCTGCCAGCAGCTCGGTGAGCGACCGGTTGCTACAAAAACGCAGGCCGATGGTTTCTACTGCGGACTCTGCGTCTTCCAGTCGGATCGCTTTGTTGGCCAGTTGCGCCATCAGTGCCAGAAGGTTGCTGGCGGACTCAAAGTCGAATTCGGCCTGGGTCACGGTTTTGGCCAAGGCACGCACGGCATCCACCGATTGGGCAAATTGGTGTTGCTGGATCAGGTTCAGCGCGATGACGATGTCTGCCAGACGCCTTTGCCGGGCATTGTCCGGATTGCGTTCGATCAGGCGGTTGAAGTCGTCATGGCAGCGCTGTAAACCCTTGCGGTCACCGGTTTCAAGACGGGTAAACGCCAGTAGCACCAGGCTTTGGCAGTCAAACATTTTGGATTCCAGCCCCATGCGGGCGGTGCGGTCCAGCAGCTTTTCAGCTTCCACGTGGTCGCCCGCGTAGTAGGTCATCATCGCCAGGTTTTGCAGGCGGCTGATGGATGCGGGGGTGAGCGTGGAGGCCATTTTGTAGGTTTCCAGCGCCTTGTCAAACTTGCCCAACTCAAACTGGGCACGGCCCATCACATCGTAAGCGTCTGCATACGTGGGGTCGGCGCTGATGAGGTTTTCCAGCATGCTGGTGGCTTGGCTGAGCTGGCCTGCATCAATCTGCGAGCGTGCGACGCCCAGTTTGGCCCACGGCAGAGTCTTGGCAGTCACCACCGCCTGGTAGAGCGTTTGGGCTTCTGCACAGCGGCCGATGCGCAATAGCAACTCGGCACCCACCCGCGCCGCATACAGCCAGAACAAGCCTCTGGATTCGAAGCGGTCCAGGCACAGTTTGGCGGCCGTCTCGAAGTCTTCGGCTTCAATGGCGGTAAAAATTTCCTGTAATGACACCTTGCGGATACGTGCCTGGTGGAGTCGTTCGGCAAGGTGGGTTGCCTTATGGGGCTTGAGCAAGTAGCCGTCCAAGGCCGACTCGGCTGCTTCGGCCACCTTGGCATAGGTCGCCTCGCCTGTGATCATGATGAAAACGGTGGAGAACGGCAACAGCTGGCTGCGGCGCAGGTCATCCAGCAGGTCTTGTCCGGAGCTGGCCTCGTTGGCGAAATGCCGCTCGCACAAAACGAAGTCAAAAGACCGGAACTCCAATTGTCTGCGTGCATCCGCCGCGCGCGCGGCCTGTACCACCGTCCCCACGCCGAAGTCGCGTAGTTGCGAAACCAGAATGGATCGGGAGGTCGGGTTGCCGTCTACCACCAGGGCAGAACTGGCCGAAAGGTCATCTTCAAACGTTGCCATCAGGGTGGCGAGAATAGCACTACATGGACCAGATGCGGGGATTCGACGGGGCCGTGTTCCACAGCTGCTCGCGCCAGGTGGCGCGCAGCGCACGCAGCAGGTCCATGGCCGGTTCCACGACAGGCGCAACAACCCGCACCACTACGACGTTCAGGTTGGGGCTCGTGGCACCGGATGACTGCGCGAGCGGATGCTGTGCCATGACCTCCCGCACACTGTCCAGCGCCCGTTGGCGGCGCTCGCGGGTGAGCGGGGTTCCGGTCACGAAGAACAGGGATGCCATGCAGCGATTCCCGGCCAGGCCGGTGGGTCCATCCAGCAGACGGGCATCACGGGCGTCGATCGTGCCGCGTTCCAGCCAGACGCCGGGAACGGCGATGTTCTGGCGAAAATGCCCCTGCGTAAAGGGCTGGTTGGCAAGGGGCAGTCCCAATGCGGTCACGTCCCACCCGATCAGCTCCGCGCCAGCCGACAGGTCCATGGCGAGGCGGTTTTCGGCCAGGCAGCCGCTATAGCACAGGGCTTCGAGCGGCAACCACTCCAGCCGCGCCCCGGACTCCAGTTTCAGATGCGTGTTTTGCAGTGCCGTGAGACCGTCGGAGCGGTAGAAGCGGGTGGCGCCGGGGGTCGTGATCAGACCATGGGCTCCGGCTTGGGCGTGCACTGCGATGTCCAGCGTGTCGCCACCCACCAAACCGCCGGGCGGGTGCACCAGCACGTTATGGCAAATGGCGTCGCCCTCCGGATAGAGGCTTTGCAGAATCCGCAAGGGCCCGCTGTGCGCGTGGCGGGCCACGGTGCGGGAGGACTCCACGCGGTAATCCAGCTGCAGTTGGGCGTGCCAGGACATGGAAGCTATTCGCTCACGCGCCCGGCGAGCCGCTGAGGCCCCAGCCAGTGGCGATCGAAAAAGGGTGTGCAGGCATCAATGGGCGTCCGCTTGTCGCGCCGCCGCTACAGCAGCGCCGGTATCCGCTTGTCCACCATTAAAAAACAGGTTCAACATCACCGCGCTGAGGGAGGACAAAAGAATGCCGGATTCAATGAGCGGGTGAATGCCATGGGGCATCCACTGTTTGAAGTTGGGCGCGATCAGCGGAATCATGCCGATCCCCAAGGAAATGGCGACGATGAGCGAATTGAACCGCCAGGTTTTGAAATCCACGGTGCCCAAAATACGAATGCCGGTCGACGCCACCAGCCCCACGTTTTGCGAGAAGCTGGTGTAGGGAAAAGTGTTGAAAAGGCCGCCAATCAGCGTGCCCAGACCGTCGGTGCGCATCCCGCGCGCCAAGTCTTGCTGCGAGATTGTCTTGCAGGTCATTTCACCCAGAGCCAGAAACATGCCCGTCGACTCAATCATCACCACGACCATGATCAGCGACATGGTCAGGATCAGCACCGGGTCCAATACTGGCATGCCGAACTGCAGCGGCAGCACGACGTCAAACCAGGCGGCCTTGGCAACTTTGTCGAACCCCATGAGGCCCATGGATGTAGCGGCGATACCGCCGATCACAATGCCCAGCAGCACCGAGATATTGGCCAGGAAGCCTTTGGCGAACCGGGAAATGAGCAGGATCGATGTCAGCACCAGTGCGGCGATGCCCACGCCGCCCGGATCGGCATATTTGGGGTTGGACACGGTGGCCACAAGCGCCAGCCCTTTGGGCATGGTTGGCAGGCCCGGCACAGCCGCACCTGCGGCGGCAGCTGCCTCTGCCAGCCACTGGGTGTGCTCGGGGTTGACGATGTTCGGGGCCGTAGGGCCGAAGGGGTTGCCAAAGATCCAGTTGATGCCGATGCGCATCAGGCTGATGCCAATCACCGCAATGATGGTGCCTGTGACCACCGGTGGGAAGAAACGCAACATGCGGCTCACCAGCGGCGCAATCACGATGGAGACCACGCCGGCGCCAATGATGGATCCGAAAATAAGCTGGGCCCCGGCCACCCCCGGTACGGCATTGGCCATGGCAACCATGGGCGCGACGGAGGCAAACGTCACCCCCATCATGACGGGCAGCTTGATGCCAGACCACTGGGTGGCGCCCAGGGACTGGATCAGCGTGACCAGACCCCAGCAAAACAAATCGGCCGAAATCAGCATGGCCACTTGATCTGGGCTGAGTTTGAGGGCGCGCCCAACGATGAGCGGCACGGCTACCGCTCCGGCATACATCACCAGCACATGCTGGAGACCCAGGGCCGCCAGCTTGCCATGGGGCAGTTGTTCGTTGACCCGGTTCGCGAGGCTTGTCATATCCGTCTCCTGGTAAATATCCGTGGCGCCTAAGCCAGCAGGTCGCTCAAGGTGCGCGCGATGACCTTGGTGGCACGCCGCAGGTCTTCCAGGTCCAGGTGTTCGTCGGACCGCTTGGCGTTGGACTCCCGCACCGTGCGCGGCCCCGCGCCGTAAATCACGCCCGGAATACCGGCTTCGCAGAACAGACGCACGTCGGTATACAGCGGGGTGCCCAGCGCCGGAATCGGCTCGCCAAACACTTGCGCACCGTGCTTTTGAATGGCTTCCACCAAAGGCTTGTTGCCGGGCAGTGGCTGCAGGGCGCGGGCCAGCAGAATACGTTTGATATCAACGGCGACGCCGGGCGTGCGGGCGGCTGTTTCTGTGATGAGCGCACGCAGGCCGGCCTCTACTTCGGTGGGGTTTTCTTCGGGGATCATGCGGCGGTCAAGTTTGAAGGTAACGCGCCCGGGAACCACGTTGGTGTTGGTGCCGCCCTCAATGGTGCCGATATTCAGGTAGGGGTGTGTGATGCCTTCCACCTGGGATGTGATCTGCTGGTACAGCGTGTTTTGCGCATACAGCGCGGTAAGGATAGTGTTGGCGGCCTGCAAGGCATCGACGCCCGAGGCCGGAATGGCGGCGTGGGCCATTTTCCCGTGCACCGTGACTTCCATTTGCAGGCAGCCGTTATGGGCGGTGATGACCTGGTAGCTAAAGCCCGCTGCCACCATCAAATCGGGGTGGATGATCTTGTGCGCCAGCAGCCAGGCCGGACCCACTTCGCCCCCAAATTCTTCATCGTAGGTGAAGAGCAATTCCACGCTGCCGTGGACCGGTTTGACCACGGCTTCCAGCGCGCGCACGGCAAAGGCATAGGTGGAAAAATCGCACTTGCTGACCGCCGCTGCGCGGCCATAGATCTTGCCGTCTTCGATCTCCCCGCCATAGGGGTCGTGCGTCCAGCCTTCGCCGGGCGGCACCACGTCACCATGGGCATTGAGGAGCACGGTGGTGCCCGCACCGTATTTGCGGCGCACCACCAGATTGGTGATGGTCTGCAAGCCGGCGGCGCGCACTTCGGCCTCGGGTACTACGTACTTTTCCACCTCGAAACCAAAGCCCTGTAGCAATTCGGCTGTGCGCTCGGCGTGGGGCGCGTTGTTGCCAGGTGGCGTGTCGGTAGGAACCCGGATGAGTTCCTGCAAAAACGTCACTTGTTCGTCAAAGTGCGCGTCGATCCAGGTGTCCAGTTGCTCGTAGGCGTTCATGGGGTTATTTCTTGTAGAAGCAACGAAAAGGCTTCGATTGCGAGTTGCATGTCATCGCTGGTGGTGGACTCCAGCGGGTTGTGGCTGATGCCGGAGTTTTGTCCCCGCACAAACAGCATGGCCTGGGGCATGACTTCGTGCAGCTTCATGGCGTCGTGGCCCGCGCCGCTGGGCATGCGGTGCAGGGGCACGCCCAATGCAGCGACCGCTCGTTCCCAGCGCGCTTGCCAGGTGGGCGCGCTGGGTGCGGCGCTGGCGCGCATGGTCTCGGTCAGGGTGTGGTGCACGCCACGGCGTGTGCAGATGGCGTCGAGTTCGGTCAGCACATCGGCCGCCAGGCGGTCGCGTTGCGCGTTGTTGGGTGCGCGCAAGTCCAGTGAAAACTGGCAGCGGCCTGGCACGACGTTGATGGAGCCTCCGGGTACTTGCAGAATGCCCACGGTGCCTACTGAGTCGCCATCGGCCGCAGCCCGCTGTTCCACCAACAGCATCAGCTCCGCCACCGCAGCGGCGGCGTCGCGGCGGCTGTTCATCGGTGTGGTGCCGGCATGGCTGGCCATGCCAATCACCGTGCCCTGGTAACGCACGCTGGCGTTGATGGAGGTGACGATGCCCAGCGGAATATCCAGTGCGTTAAGCACGGGACCCTGCTCGATGTGCACTTCCACAAAGCCCAGGTAGTCCTCAGGATTGCGCTTCAGCGCGGCAATGTCCGCCGGGTTGAGCCCTGCGTGAACCATGGCCTGGCGCATGGGGATGCCGTTGGCGTCCAACTGCTCCAGCCACGCGGGATCAAAGTCACCCGTCAATGCGCTGGAGCCCAAAAATGTCGCCTTGTAGCGCTGGCCTTCTTCCTCCGAAAAAGCCACGACTTCCAGCGCGAACGGCAAGCGACGCTGCTGGTGGTGCAGCTCGCGCACCACGGCCATGGGCACAAAAATACCCAGACGGCCATCGTATTTGCCTCCGTTGCGAACGGTATCAAAGTGGCTCCCGGTAAGAAGAGTTGGGTGTGTTTTAGGGCTGTAGCCCCCGTCAGTCCTGCGCGAGTAGCTACTATTTTCATAGCGGCCAACCACGTTGCCCACCGCGTCGATGTCCACGCTGTCAAAGCCGCAGTCGCGCATCTGCTGTGCAATCTGCGCGGCGCAGGCCCGATGGGCATCGGTGAGGTAAGTCACGGTGAGCTGCCGCTGCGCGGCATATTCGGGATCGGAGTGCTGGGCCAATGCTTCATGCCAGTCCCATACGTCATTGCCCAAGTCCGGGCTGACGCTGAACAGGTCGTTGAGCCTAATCTCCACAATGCGGTGGATGTTGCGCAGGCACTCTTGTCGCTCGAATGCGGGGTGGCCGTGAACGCGGCGCTCAAACGCCGCAATGATCTCGGTCTTGGTCAAACCGGTGCCGCGCGGGCCGCGCACGGCCAGGATGAACGGAAAACCAAAGCGGGCGTTGTAGTCGCGGTTGAGTTGCTGGATTTTCTCGAACTCGTGGGGCGTGCAGTGGGTCAGGCCGACCTTGCTTTGCTCGTTGCTGGATTCAGCGGTAAGGCGCTTGTCCACCATGGCTTTGCCGGCCAGCTCGGGGTGCGCACGAATCAGCGCCAATTGCGCATCAACGCCAGCCTCGCCTAGAACCCGCACCATCGCGTATTTGAGTTGCGCCAATGATTGAAAGGGTCGCTGGGCCAGCGCGGCTCGCGGTATCCAGGAGGAGTGCTCGTACAGCCCGCCTAGCAGGGTGGCGGCCTCATCCAGTGGCGCCTGGTTGAGTTGGGTCAGCGTGATGGGCATGACTGCGTTACTCCTGATAAGGGTGTGTGGTTTTCCAGTGCCGCGCGATGTCCAGACGGCGGCACACCCACACCTGCTCATGGCTGGCTACGTAATCCAGAAAACGTTGGAGCGCGGTGATGCGCCCCGGGCGGCCCAACAGGCGGCAGTGCATGCCGATGCTCATCATGGCGGGCTGGTTGAGGCCCCCATTACGGGTGTCGGGGTCGCCTTCGGCGTAGAGCACATCAAACGTGTCTTTGAGGTACTGGAAGAACGGATCGGCGTATGAATAACCCTGGGGCAGGGCGAAGCGCATGTCGTTGCAATCCAGCGTGTAGGGGACGATGAGCTGGGGCACTATGGTGCCGTCGGTTTTTTGCACCTGCATCCAGAACGGAAGGTCGTCGCCGTAGTAGTCGCTGTCGTATTCAAAGCCGCCATAGTCGGCCACCAGGCGGCGGGTGCGCGGGCTGTCGCGGCCGGTGTACCAGCCCAGGGGGCGCTGGCCCGTGAGTTGCTGGATGGTTTCCATGCCTCGTTGCATGTGTTCGCGCTCGGTGGCTTCGTCCACGTTCTGGTAATGAATCCAGCGCCAGCCGTGGCAGGCAATCTCGTGGCCCAGTTCCACCAACGCGGCGGTCAATTCCGGGTGGCGCTGCAGCGCCATGCCCACGCCAAATACGGTCAGGGGCAGGCCCCGCTTTTCGAACTCGCGCAGGATGCGCCACACGCCCGCACGCGAGCCATATTCGTAAATGCCCTCCATGCTGATGTGGCGGTCCGGGTAGCTGGCCGGATTGAACATCTCGGACAAAAACTGTTCCGAGCCCGCGTCGCCATGCAACACGCTGTTTTCGCCGCCTTCTTCGTAATTCAAGACAAACTGCACGGCTATGCGCGCGCCCTTGGGCCACTGCGCATGCGGCGGGTTTTTGCCGTAGCCAATGAGGTCGCGTGGATACGGCTGGGTGGAATCGTAGTGCTTCATGGCGAAGGTGTGGCGTGGGTATTCGGAATGAGCGTCAGGGCCTCTTCGACGTTGCACAAATGCGCATCCATCAGTTGCAGTGCCAGCGCTTCGTCACGCGCCTCCAGAGCCTTGACGATGGCGCCATGCTCCTCATGGGAGTGCTCGGCAGAACTGGAAGACTGGTACATCAGCGTGATGAGCGCGCAGCGCGAAAGCAGGTCCATCAGCAAGTGGGCCAGCACGTCGTTGCCCATGAGCTGGGCCATGCGAACATGAAAGTCACCCAGCAGCAAGGTGCGCCCGGGCACATCGCCGCGCTCCACGGCTGCGGTCTCATGGGCAATGTGCTCTTTCAGTGCATCAATGTGGGCCTGTGTGGCGCTCTGGATGAACTCGCGTGTCATGCCAGCCTCCAGCATGCGGCGCACGGCAAATACCTGCCTGGCCTCGACCACTGAAGGGGCCGCCACAAAGGCGCCGCGTGCAGGCTCCATCCGGATCAGCCGGTTCTGCGACAGCTTGAAAAGTGCCTGGCGAATGAGGGTGCGCGAAACCCCGAACTGGTCGGCCAGCGTCTGCTCCACCAGCTTGGCGCCGGGCTGCAGCCGGTGCTCTACGATGGAGCGGGTGAGCGTTTCGACGATGAAGCCAGTGGTGGTGGAGTCCATGAAGGCATGATAGCTGCAAAGCAAAAAAGTGTATACACTTTGAATGCATCAACGGAAGGAAATGGCTATGGGCTTGAGCACACACGTACTGGACACCATGCACGGCACCCCGGCTGCCGGAATGCAGGTGGCGCTGTACACCACACAGGATGAGACGGCCACGCTGGTCAAGCGATTTGTGCTGAATAAGGACGGCCGCAACCCTGATGGCATGCTGTACGACCACGCCAGCTTGAAACCGGGTACCTACCGGCTGGTGTTCGATGTGGCTGGGTATTTCAAGGATCGCGGGGTGGCGTTACCTGAACCCAATTTTTTGAACCGGGTCAGCCTGGATTTTGGCGTAGCCCATGCGGACCATCACTACCACGTGCCGCTCTTGGTGAGCCCCTGGAGTTATTCAACGTACCGGGGGTCCTGAGCGATTGTCAGGTGTGGCCGCTTCAGATTTACAACTGGCCTTCGGTCAGCGTGTCGAGCTGGAAGCGGCCGCTTTTGTGCCAGAGCCAGGTATCGGTGTAGGTGACACCGCCCAGGAGCACAGGAGCCGGGTAGGGGGCCGCCAGACGAACCGAGCGCTCAATCTCCGCCATGACTTCGGGTGCCTGGCTTGGAGCGCGCATCCAGCTGATGCCTGTCACATTGCCACGACCATCGATTTCCACTTGCAGTACACCCACCGCGTAGAGCAGAGGGGGCATTTTTCCTGAGAAGATGCGTGAACCGTTGCGCGCATACAAGTGCGCGGCGGCATCGCGGCGGTAGTCGCGCGGCGTGCGGGCATCAGAGACCTTCCCGGTATAGGCCGCAGGAGGTGCCACCACTACCTGGGGCTGCTGGGGCACCACGGGCGCGACCATTGCCACCGGCGGTGCCTCGACTGGCTTGGTGGCACAGCCCGCCACGATGGTGGCGATACTGGCCCACAAGCCGGCGAGCTGCAGTGTTTTGCGTGATGTTTGGAGTGTCATGGTGGATATCCCCGCAGTTGAGCGAAGGCATACTGTGCCTGAGTTGGCACTGATTGTGCGTGATTTTGCGTTTTAAAGGTATCTGATTGTGACTTTGACATCGCGATTCCTGCAGCGGCTGGCACGCGAGCCTGCGGTGCTGGTGACGGTGCAATCCACCCGGGGCTCCGTGCCGCGCGAGGTGGGTGCCTGGATGGCGGTCTTCGCCAATGCCACCGCGGGCACCGTCGGGGGCGGGCGTCTGGAGCTTGACGCCATCGCCCACGCGCGACTTGGCCTGACTCAGGGCTTGGCCGATGCAGTCGTTCGGTATGCGCTGGGCCCCAGCCTGGGGCAGTGCTGCGGTGGTGAAGTGTTTTTACAGTTCGAACAGGTTGCCGCGCGGGACGTGGCCTCTCTGCAGGTTCGTCTTGCCAGCCAACATGTTCCCGTGGCCTTGTTCGGCGGTGGCCATGTGGGGCATGCCCTGGTGCAGGTACTGGGGAATCTGCCTATGAATGTGGTGTGGATTGACAGCCGGGACGAGGTGTTCGGCCCTGGCTTCGATGAATGGGAGTTGCCCGCCAATGTGCGCTGCGAACATTCCGACCCGGTGCATGCCGCAGTGGCCGATCTGCCAGCCGGCGCGCGTGTGCTGATCATGAGCTTCAGCCATGCCGAGGACCTGGAAGTAGTCGCCGCCTGTCTGACGCGGCAGCGCAAGCGGGGTGATTTGCCCTATGTGGGGCTGATTGGCAGCAAGACCAAATGGGCGTCCTTCCGCCAACGGCTGCAGGCCCGGGGCTTTGATGAGGCGGAGATGACTTGCATAACCTGCCCCATTGGGGTGCCCGGAATTGCGGACAAGCGCCCGGAGGTCATTGCGGTGGGTGTTGCGGCCCAACTCTTGCAAGTACCCCAAGATTAAGCAAAGTGTATACACTTTGGGTTCAAGCCAAGGAAAACACCCCAAATGGAAAGCTACCTTCTCGACTGGGCCAACCTGCTGTTGCGATGGGTCCACGTCATCACCGCCATTGCCTGGATCGGCTCTTCGTTCTATTTTGTCTTTCTGGACAGCAGCCTCACGCCGCCGGTTGACGAAGACCTGAAGCGCCAGGGCGTCAGCGGAGAACTGTGGGCCGTGCACGGCGGCGGTTTCTACCATCCAGTCAAGTTCGCCGGAGCGCCGCCGCAGCTTCCCGCCCACCTGCACTGGTTTTACTGGGAGAGCTACAGCACCTGGCTGACCGGTTTTTCGCTGTTCACCGTGTCCTACCTCTGGAGCGCGGGGACCTACCTGATTGATAAGTCGGTGATGGACTGGGCGCCCTGGGCGGCCGTTTCCGTGGCACTGGCGTTTCTCGTGGTGTTCTGGGTGGCCTATGACGTGATTTGCCGCACCTTTGGGCAGCGCAAAAATGGCGAGGCCATCGTGGGTGCACTGGTGGCTGTGCTGGTGTGCATTGCAGCCTGGCTGGCCTGCCACTGGTTTGCGGGTCGCGCGGCGTTTTTACTGGTGGGTGCCATGATGGCCACGAGCATGAGCGCCAACGTGGCCCACTGGATCATTCCAGGCCAGCGCAAGATGGTGGCTGCCATCAAGGCGGGTCTGCCGGTGGACCCCATTTATGGGAAGCGCGGCAAGCAGCGCAGCGTGCACAACACCTACTTCACGCTGCCGGTGCTGTTTGCCATGCTCAGCGGGCACTACAGCTTTACCTACACCCACCCGCAAAACTGGCTGGTGCTGGTGCTGATGATGTTTGCCGGTGCGGCCATTCGCCAGTTCTTTGTGCTGCGCCATGGCTTCAAGCTGGGGCGCAATACGCATCCCTGGCCTTACGCGCTGGCCGGTGTGGTGGTCATTCTGGGCACGATCGTCTGGCTCAGGCCCGCGCCTGTCGCAGCGCAATCTGCTATTAATTCAGGAGCTGAAGGCGCAGGAACCACGAGGGCCAGCGGCCTAATTGGTTATCAATTGCTGCAGCCAGTGCTGGCGCAGCGCTGTTACCTGTGTCACGGCGCCGAGGTACAGATGAAAAACGTGCGGCTGGATTCGCCCGAAGGCGTAAAGCTGCATGCGCAGGCTATGTACCAGCAGGTGGTGGTGAGCAAGATCATGCCTATGAACAACGCCACCGGCATCACGGACGCCGAGCGGGGCTTGATCAAGCAGTGGTTTGAGGGCGGGGCCAGGGTCAACTAGAACCAAGATGGTTGAACGCAGGCCGGTCTTCCCAGTCCACCCATGGGACGGGGTGGGTCTTGAGGTAGGCGCTCACGGCTTGGCCGATAGTCGCGAAAAACCGCTCCTCTCCCAGTCGGGAAAAAAGACCGAAGCGCTTGAGCTTGTCTTTCACCGGGTCCTTCAACTCGGCAAAACACAGTTCAATGTCCGCTGCGCGCAGAGCAGCGTCCAGCTCGTCGAGCATATCGGCAGCGGTGATGTCGACGCTGGTAATCGGTTCGGCGCCGACGACGAGCCGGCGCACCGGGTCGGGCGATGCCGCCACCGCGTCCAGCACGCGGTCCCGAAACAGTTCGGCATTGGCGAAGAACAGCGGTGCGTCCCAGCGGAACAACACCAGTCCTGACACGATGCGGGCGTCCGGGTAGCGGCGAATGTCATGGTAGCCCTTGATGCCGTCAACCCGCCCCAGCACGGCCGAGTGGGGACGCCACCCGTCCCATAAAAACTCGATAACAGCGGCCACGATGGCCAGCCCAATACCCGGAATGGCTCCTAACATTGCGACGCCCAGCATGCAGCCGATGGACAACCAGAATTCCCAGCGCTGGATCCGGTAAATTCTGCGCAAGTCCGTGACTTCGATCAGCGCAATGGCCGACGCGATGACGACGGCGGCCAGTGTGGCGTTCGGCAGGTTCCGCAGCAAGCCTGGCGCGGCGATCAGCAGCACGGCCACCGTCACGGCACCGACCACGCCCGTCAACTGCGTTTTGGAGCCGGCTGCCAGTGCCACGGGTGTGCGCGATGCGCTGGCGCTGATCGGGAAGCCCTGAAACAGGCCGGCTACCAGATTGGCGGCGCCAAGCCCCACCATCTCCTGATTGGCGTTGACGTAGGTACCGGAGCACGCGGCGTAAGTGCGCGACAGAACGCTGGTGTCGGCAAACGAGACGAGTGCAACCGCGAGGCCACCCAGTACGACGGGGACCATGTCACCCGCCGTGATCAGGGGCAATGCAAAGCCCGGCAAGCCCTGCGGAAGCGAGCCCAGTACCGCCACACCGGCGCGCGCTGAAAGATCCAGCAGGGAGACCGCAACCGTGGCGCCCACCACGGCAATCAGGACGCCAGGCAGGCGTCGGCTGTGCCAGAGCACCCAGATGACCGCCAGCGTCCCTGCACCGAGTGCGAGCGTGGGCAGATGGGTCTTGCCACTGAGAATTGCCTCGCCAAAACCGCTTAGGCCGCCGAAGTAGCCATCTTTTTCCACGGTAAAGCCAAAAAGGGTGGGCAGTTGACTGAACAGCACCGTCAGCGCGATGCCGTTCATGTATCCATAGCGGATGGGTTTGGAGAGCAGCTCGGTGATAAAGCCCAGCCGGGCAACGCCTGCCACGATGCACAAGAGCCCCGAGACCACTGCCATCATTCCCGCCAGGGCCATGGCGCGCTGTGGGTCCCCCGCCGACAAAGGCAACACGACGGCGAGTATCAGCGCAACGAGCGAAGAATCAGGTCCCAGCACGAGCACCCGGCTCGGACCCAACAGCGCATAGGTCAGCAGGCCGAATATGGTGGCGTAGAGGCCGCAAATGGCTGGCACACCGGATGCGACCGCATACGCGATACCCACCGGGATCAGCACGGCGGTCAGCGCCAGACCGGCCACCACATCGGGGACCAGCCAGGCGATTTCATAGTTGCGCAGGGTGTCCAGTCCGGGCAGCCAGCGCCTCAGCCCCGTTGGTTGTGCCATTCCTGTCGGGCGTGCAATGCGCCCCGGCTCCAATGGCGCCGATGAAGGGTCGGGAGGGGTCATCGTGGCTCGCCTTCTTACCGCATCTGGTTGGCGAGCTGGACCGCCAATGCGTTGTGCCGCTCTACCAGGGGGCCCAGTTCCAGCGTGGCAAGTTGTCCGTTGCGCACAACGACACGGCCGTTGACGAGGGTGTAGTCGGCCTGGGGGCTGGCGCACAGCAACAGGCTGCCCACGGCGTCGTGCACCGCACCGCCAGCAAAACCCAGTGTGTCCAGATCAAACAAGGCCAGGTCGGCGCACATGCCCACGGCCAGGTGACCAATGTCGCTGCGTCCCAGAACCTGGGCTCCGCCGCGCGTGGCGATGTTGAGGGCGTCACGCGCCGTCATCTCGGCGGGTCCCAGGTCGCAGCCAAAAAAGGTTTTGCCATCGCGTTGTTCGGGCGGCTGCATGGCACGGCCCACGCGCGCCAGTAGAAGCGCCTGGCGCGCCTCGTTCACCATGTGGGCGGCGTCGTTGCTGGCGCTGCCGTCCACGCCCAGGCCCACGGGCACGCCCGCATCGAGCATGCGGCGAATGGGGGCAATGCCACTGGCCAGGCGCATGTTGCTGCAGGGGCAGTGGGCCACACCGGTGCGCG
>Ga0105047_10005724_pt1 | contig 21219 bp, 18 predicted proteins | sample MAT04_FD_78384 | JGI IMG/M metagenome (GOLD analysis project Ga0105047, IMG submission 78384) | Freshwater microbial communities from Lake Fryxell liftoff mats and glacier meltwater in Antarctica - MAT-04 (megahit assembly) | ecosystem: Environmental > Aquatic > Freshwater > Ice > Liftoff... | reverse complement strand
TTCTGCATCATCCGTCCCGGCGCGACGATCGCCTGCACCCAGACCTGCGACGGGTGGCGCGCGGCGTAGCGGTTGATCTCGTACGCGATGCCGGCGAGCGGGAGCATGAGCGGGATCTTGATCGCCACCAGCGTCAGGTGCTGCGCCCACGCCGGCCCATCGAACAGCGGGAAGAGCGGCAAAACAGCGGCGAACACGAAGATCGAGAGCGTCAGCACGAAGAGGATGAAGCTGGTCCCGCAGCGCGCATGGAACGTGGTCTGACGGCGCGCCTCTTCGAGCGTGAGCGGCAGCCCGTTCTCGTAGCAGTTGACCGCCTTGTGCTCCGCGCCGTGGTACTGGAACACCCGCGCGATCTCCGGGACGCGGCCGATGCCCCAGATGTAGCCGACGAAGATGGCCAGCTTGAACCCGCCGTCGAGCACATGGAACCCGAGCTGATCGACGCCCACGTGGAGCGCGCGCCCGGTGCCCCACGCGAGCAGGTGCGGCAGGCCCACGAAGAGGGCCATCGCCAGGATGAACGCGAAGAAGATGGTGCCGCCCATCGAGCGCGTGGGCGGCTCGATCGGCATGTCGGCGCCGGTGCGAACGACCTCGCCGGGACCGATCTCGCGCTCACCGGGGGGCATCTGGAGCTGCGCCGCGAACTGCAGCGCCGAGAGCCCGTTCATCATCGACTCGACGAGCACGATGACGCCGCGGACGAACGGCCAGCGCAGGAAACGGAGGTGCTCGAAGAGGGAGACCCAGCCGCGCTCGCGCGTGACGATGGTGCCATCGGGGCGTCGCGCCGCCACCGCCAGAGAGCGGGGCGAGCGCATCATGACGCCCTCGATGACGGCCTGGCCGCCCACGTATGGCTTCAGCTCGTCCAAGCGAGAAGACAACCTACGCGATTGGCGCGAGAAAGAGACCTACTTCCGCTTGTAGCGCTTGTTGAACGCTTCGACGCGGCCAGCGACGACCTGCTGACGCGCCTTCCCCGTGTAGAACGGGTGGCAGGCGTTGCAGACGTCGACCTTGTAGTCGCCCTTGGTGGTGCCGGTCTCGATCTTGTTCCCGCAAGCGCAGGTGATCGTGGTGCCGACGTACTGGGGGTGAATGCCTTCTTTCATGACGAACCTTCTGTATCCCGGACAACTTACGGCCTATGCAAAATAGGCCGGACCCGTTCCGGGTGGCGGAACATGGGGTCCCGAAACCGAACTGTCAAGGGACTCCGTCGACGATGAGGGTGATCGAGGAGCGCTGCCGGTCCGCGACGACCTGGTCCTGGGCGCAGCCGGTCCCGACCAGCATCCCATCTCCGCCCGTCGCGTCCACCAGAACGGCCCAGCTCCCGACCGGGATCCGCAGCGGCAGGACCGTCCCGTCGCGGCGCGCGCTCTCGTCGAGCACCTGCCGAAAAGGGCCGTAGTCGGCCGGGAGCCGCGGGCGCGCGGTGCGCAGCGCGGTGCACTGCTCGGCGCTCTCCTCGTCCATGTAGAACAGGATCGCGATCGAGCTGGTGCGCGACAGCACCGCCGCGTCGGTGAAGCGCAAGCCGAAGCCGGCGCTGGTCACGCCCTCGCCGCAGCCGACAGGGGCCACGACCCCCGCGATCAGAAGCGCAGCAATGGCCGCACACTCACGTCGGTGCATCCAAATCCCTCGTTCGCATCGCAGTTGTTCGTCCCGCTGGTCGACGCCACCACCACCAGCACCACGATCAGCGCGGCGGCCAGCACGCCGCCCGCGAGGATCAGCGCTTCGGTCGTGGTCCAGGGCTCGTCATTCGAGACCGGCACGGTTGCGATCGCCACCGCGGTGCTCGTGCGCGTAGTGGTCGCCGTCGCCACGTCGCCGGAGTAGGCCTCGGCCAGCGACGGGACCGCGGCCGGCTCGAGCACGATCGGCTCCGCGACCGACCCCGCGCGTGCGACCACCTTCTTGCCGCTCTTGGCCTCGACGTAGATCTCGTATCGCGGCTCGTCCAGCGTCAGCGCGAGCGCGGCTTGCGTGGCCGTCCCGACCACCCACGGCATCAGGTACGGCTGGTACACGCGGCTGCCTTCGGTGCGGATGCGAGCCTCGATCTTCGCCGATCGCGGCACGCCGAACGCGTCGACCACCACGCGGATGCGGGCGTGCTCCTGCACCTTGCCGATGACGCGGAACACCAGCGCCGGCCCGCCGTCGGGCGGCCGTACCGTCGCAGTGGTGGTGCTCGATCGCGCCGGCTTTACCGCGGTTTTCGTGCTGGTCCGCGTCGGCTTCAACGGTGGATCAGGCTTCGGATCCGGCTTCGAGTCGGACCTGGGTTCGGGCTTCGTCTTCGGTCCGCGCGGCGCGGTCGCCGGCGCGTTCTCTCTCGCGCGCTCGAGCGCCCCCACGATCTTGGGCGAGGTCCCGCGCGGCAAAGTCACCGTCGGATCGAGCGCCACCGCGTCATAGAACGCCTCGCTCATCCCCGAGTCGTCGCCGAGCTCGGCCCGCGCCCGACCGAGCGCGACGTACAGCCGCGCGCGCATCGACTTCCGCACCTCGCGGGTGCGCCGATCGGAGGCCAGCCGCTCGAGGATCTCGCGCGCCCGCTGGTACTCGAGCGAGGCGAGCAGGGCGTCCGCCTGCTTCACGCCGGCCTGGATCTCGGACTCGATGCTGGGCTCGCCCTGGGCCCACGCGGGCGCGGCGAAGAGCAGCGCGAGCAAAAGGACGACGAGCTGGATCACTCGAACGTGACCGTCGATCGCGTCACGATGGTGCCGCGTTCGCCCGCGTTGCCGGCCAGGACGCGGCTCAGGGCGCTCTTTCCGAGCGTTTTCTTCGAGAAGATCAGCCGCACGACGGTCGTGCCCTTCGACACGACGAACGATCGGCCGACGGGGGCGTTCGCGTACTGACAGGCGGAGGGCAGCGGGAACGAGCGACCCAGAGGATCGGTGAGCAGCTCGTCGCCGACCGCGATCGCCACCCGCCGCATCCCGCGCGGCGCCCCGACCCTGATCTGGGCGGTGGATCCCGGCACACACAGGCCGTCGCATTCGAGCGAGAACAGCGGGCGTGGCACCGGATCGTCCTCGACGCCGGGGATCACGTTCAGCGCCATCAGCGCGAGCAGCCCGCCGCTCAGCAGGCTGATCGCCGCGGTCCAGCCGATCCGCGTCGCGACCGAGCGCTGCGGTGTCAGGTCGACCTTGGTGCCGACGCGGTGGAGCAAGCGCTCGATCGTCGGCTGGGCCAGCGCGATCGCGGCCGCGTCTCCCTGGAGCGCGGCGTCGATCTCGGCGTCGCCGGCCCGCACCTCGCGCGCCCGCAGCGCGTGGCGGATCTTGCGGCGGATCACCTTTTCGCGCGCGGAGATCAGCGGTCCGACCATGTTCAAGGTCGCCGCGGCGCCGGCGCGGGTCGATCCGCGGGCGCGCTCGGCGACCAGCGCGCGATCTTCGGCGCCGAGATCGAGGCACACCTCGCGGGTCACCTGCGCGATGATCTCGGCGCGCGCACGGGCGTCGAGATCGAGCGGGGGATCGAGCGGATCCGTGCGCACATCGCCATCCAGCACCGCGAGCCCGTCGATCGCGACGTCGCCGGTCGAGATCTCGCCGCCGTGCAGCCGCGCGTGCGCTTCGAGCACCGTTCGGGCGTGATCGTCGAGCGCGCGACCGTCGTCGAGCACGCCCGCGCGCAGCGCTCGCGCGATGATCTCGGCGGTGAGCCGCTCGGCCTGATCGGTGTCGCCGACGCCGAGCACGCGCATCGCCGGCGGGCCACGCAGCGCGAACCCGGCTCGCACGAGCCGCCAGATGCGCGGGAGCACCGCGGTGATCCGGCTGTTCAGTAGCCGCTCCATTGCATGCTCTCGGGCTCGCGCACCGGGGTGAGCTCATCCTTCGAGTTGGCGTACGTGCCGCTCGCGCTCCAGCTGACGTCGGTGTCGTCGGCCAGCTTCCGCAGCGCCTTGTCGTCGTACTTCTCCTCGTTGTCCCAGTAGTCGTCGGGGCGCTCGCAGCCGTCCTGGCGCGCGTAGATCTCGCCGCCCGCGACGTCGCCGTTCGGCAAGAGGTACAGCTCGACCGAGAGCCGCGTGTCACCGACGACCAGGTACTCGTCGTCGTGGATCTCGAAGTCGCCGGTCGCATCCGACGCCGCGTCGCGCAGCGCAGAGGCGAAGGCCTTTTGCCGAGGTTCTTCGATGTCCTCGATGTCCTGGCTGGCGAGCACCTTCAGGCCGCCCTTGGCCGGATCCTCGATCGCCTCCGCCTGCGCCTCGGGGGACAGCGCCTGGAAGCTCTTCAGATCGCCGGGCTTGCTGGCCGGTCCGGGCGCGCCGATGCCGAGCGCCTCGGGATCCGCCGCCTCGTAGCCCTTCGCGAGCTTGCTGCGCAGCGCCTTCGTGAAGGCCTTGTCCGCCGCGCCGTTCGAATCGAACGTCTCGCTGGCGCTCTGGCCCGCTTTCCCGATCGGGCCCCAGTGGGTGTGGAGCGTCTTTCCTTCGACCGCCAGCGTGTAGAACTTGTTGCTGCTGCCGTCCTGGAACGCGAGCACCGCTTCGAGGCGGTTCTTGCCCTGCGCGGAGTCGATGGTGCCCTGCGCACCGAGCACGTCGGCCAGCGATTGCTGCGCGCCCGGCGCGAACTCGACGCCCGACGCGAGCTCGCAGGTGAGGAAGCTCTTGCCCGCCGTGGTGAACGCATCACCGCCGTCCTTCGCGATCTTCTCGAGCTGCTTGATCTCGGCGGTGTCGTATTTCTTGTCGCCGTTCTCGACGGCGACCTTCCTGAACGCCTTGAGCGCGCCGAGCACGTTGGACATGCCCTGGGTTATATCGGCGCGCGAGCCCCCTGGCTAGACGCTCACTTCTTGACCGGGCGCACCAAGAACAGCGGCGCGCGGTGGCGCCGGAACGTGACGACCTGACCGAACGCAACGGGATACTGGCGGTGCGCGCCGTCGATGAACACGCGGGCCTCGTTCAGATGGCAGGTGATCTTGAGGACCGCGTCCTTCGCGAGCGTCCCACGGGTCATGTTCACCTGGCTGCCGGGCGGCGCGTACGGCTCGCGCACCACGAACGCGAAGCGCTCTTCTTCGAGGCTCAAAGCGAGGCCGCCCGCCGATCGCAGCGCGGCGGTCGATCCAGCGGCGGTCGAGATCCACACCCCCGAGCTGCGCTGCGTCTCTTCGCCCTCGGGCGACGCCAGGTGATAGCGGGCGGTCTGGGCCGGGCTCTCGTGGCAGAAGAGCACGTCGTTGAGCACCGGCTCTTTCAGCTGCTTTCGCCCGATCGCGACCGCCAGACGGTGCACCGGCATCGGCTTCACGCGACGCGAGATCATCGCGTCGAGCACGTCTCCGAACGTCGGCGCGCGGCAGCAGGTCAGGAAGCCCACCGAGAACGTCGGCGCCGAGTTCACGCCGAGGACGGGGGTCTTGTTGCGAACGGTGTGCGAGGCCTCGAGCAGCGTGCCGTCACCGCCGACGGTGATCACCAGATCGTGCCCGTTCTGCGGGAGCGGTCGGCCGACGACGTGCTCGTCCACCTCGATGTCGCGCATCTTCAGCGCCTGGCGGACCATCCGCAGCGAGAGCTTGTGCTCCTCGTGCGCGATGCGCAGATCGGCGGTCTCCTCGAAGCGATGCGCGCCGCGCAGCATCGCGTAGGCGGTCTTCTTCGTGACCAGGAGGACGCGACGGACTCTCATCGACGCTTCATTTCTCGAGGTGTCGCCACAGCCGCGCGAGGATCAGCTCGGTCTTGGCGTCGTCGAGCGTGAGCTCGTCGGGGCGGGTGGGCTCGGGCGCTTCCATCAGCTCGAAGGCCTCGTCGAGGGTCAGCGACAGGAGCACCGATCCGTCCTCGAACGGGCTGCCGTCGCCGGGCGGCGGATCGAGCAGCGCGTCCTCCAGGGCGCCCGGGGTGATCTGCACCGCGAGCGGGAAGATACGCTCGGTGAACAGGCCAGGGACGGGGAAAAACGGGCGGCCCAACCGGATCGCCTCGCCGCGATCGATGCGCACGCCGGCCTCCTCCCACGTCTCGCGCTCGACGCACGCCTCGGGCGTCTCGCCACCCTCGATGAGGCCCGCGAACACCTCGGTGGTCAGCGGCCGCTGGGCCGCGACGTACACCGCGTAACGCATCTGGCGGCGCAGCAGGATGCGCGTGGCCCCCACCGGATCACGCGGACCGCGGGCGAACAGGACGAAGCCCGCCGCGTCGCGCTTGTCGGGCGCGCGATCCACGTAGTCGACGACGTACGCCTCGGATCGCGACCCGTCAGTGAAGACGGTCTTCACGCGGTGGCGGTAGCGGCGGAGGTACCCCTCGACCGGGGAGGTGATGCGCGAGACGTCCTGCAGGATCTCGGCACCGGCTGCGATCGGCCAGGCCTCAGGCTCTTCCGGGCGTCGCACGGGGCAGCACGCTAGCACGCCGTCGGCTTCGCGGTATGCTCCGGCCGGCGTGGACGTGGCACGGATCGAGGCGAGCTGGCCCGAGACGACCGGAGCGGTCGGCGTTCGTCTCTCTTCCGGCTGGATCTCCGGCGAAACACGGCCCGGGCAGTACGTGCTGGCGGGCGAGAAGAAGATGCCGCTGGTGCTGGCCTCGGGCCCGGGCGAGCCGCCGATGCTGCTGGTCGGAGCGAACGCGCAAGCCAGCCTCACCCTCGACGTCGGGAGCAGCCTGATGATCGATGGCCCGCTGGGCGGTGGTTTCCCGCTCGAGGCGGCGCGCGGCCACGAGGTGGTGATCTTCGCGGTCGGCACCGCGCTCGCAGCGGCCCGCGCGCTCATCCAGACGATCGCCGCGCACCGCGCCGATTACGAGCGGGTGCGCGCGTACCTCGGGGCGCACACGACGGAAGCACACGCCTATCGCAGCGAGGATGCGCGCTGGGCCGACGCGCGCATCGAGGTGGTCCGCGCGACCTCGCGCCCCTGGATCCAGGACCTCTTCCTGGCCGGCGATCCACCCTCGGCCGGCACGCGCGCGTTCGCGGCCGGTCACTCCGCGATGATGATCAGCGTGCGTGCGGCGCTCGGCGAGCGGGGCATGGATCCCGCCACGCTCGGCACCAACGCTTGACCCGCGCATCCCCCGGCACGACACCGAGGGCGTGATGTCCCCCCTCGAAGCCGCCACGCTCGCCCGCACCGGCGCGATCTGGGCGCGGCGCCCGGATATCAAGACGCTGGAGATCACCGGCCCCGATCGGGTGCGCTACCTCAACGGCCAGGTCTCGAACGACATCACGATGCTCGGGGACGGGCAGGGCTGCCTGGCCGTGAAGACGTCGGCCAAGGGCCGCACCGAAGCGCTGATGCGCGTGCGCGCGACGCCCGATGCGCTCCTCCTCGATCTGCGAGCGGTGGTGGCGGACGCGACGCTGGCGGCGCTGGCGCGTTACATCATCATGGACGACTGCGAGATCCGCGACGTGTCGGCCGCGCGCGACGTCCTCACGATGGTCGGACCCACGGCGGGCTACGCGGGCGCGCCGGCGATCGCGCCGCACGCGTTCGCCGAGGTGGATGGGGTGGTCGTCATCCGCGATCTCACCCTCGGCATCGAGGGCTACGAGCTGCACGTCCGACCGGGTCACGTGCCCGAGCTCGGCGCGCCCGAGGCTCCGTTCGAAGCGCTGGAGATCCTGCGCATCGAGAACGGCATCCCGGTGGACGGCCAGGATCTCGGCCCCGACGTGCTCCCGCTCGAGGCCCATCTCGAGCACGCGATCAGCACCACCAAGGGCTGCTACTCCGGCCAGGAGGTGATCGCGCGGGCGATGAACCTCGGTGGCGTGCAGTGGTCGCTGGTGTCGCTGGCGATCGAAGGCGGCACCCCTGCAGTCGGCACCGAGCTCTTTGCCGACGCGGAGAAATCGCAAGGCAGCATCACGTCGCTCACGTACTCGCCGCGCAGAGCCGGCCTCGTCGCGCTCGCGTTCGTGCGCCGCGCGCAGCAAGCGCCGGGAACGCGGCTCCGCGCCGGTGATTCGGGCGCGATCGCGACAGTCTTGTAAGCGCCTGCCTACACGAGCGATTGAGGATTCTAGGCTGCAGCGTCCCGGCCGCGGATCCGAGGCTCGCGGCCCGCACTCATCGCAATTCGACACACGCAGAGCGCTGGCACGCTCGCTGCTGTTGGTGGTCCGCGTCCCCCACGACCACCAACACGAGGAGCCGTACCCATGTGCAATCGAGTCTCGAACCAGCCGACCCCGACCCCGACGCCCGTCAACACCGAAGCGCAGCCGGCGAGCGGCGCCAACACCACCGCCGGGCCGAACCAGGTCACCACCACGCCTGCCGAGACGGCGGTCGGCAACACCACGAACAACAGCCAGTTCACGGTCGAGTACATGCGCGTGACGTACTCCCAGAACGGCCAGGGCGGCGCCCAGTGCACCACCCCGTGGAGCCCGACCAACTGCATGCCGGCGCCGGGTAGTGAGAACGGTCTTTCCGGCGCGCCTGCGGGCCAGGGCCTCACCAAGAACTCCGATGGGAGCGTGACCACCGCGGGCGGCTACAAGATCGTCCCCGAGAACAAGGAGAACGCGTGGTCGGTCTATGACAAGGACGGCAAGCAGCTCACGCGCGTCTGGGGCGACCCGCACGTCAGCGAGGGCGACGGCACGCGCTGGGACTTCACGAAGGGCAGCAACTTCGTCCTCCCCGACGGCACCCGTATCTCGGCGAAGACCACCGCGGACACCGGCCACCCGGTGACGAGCGGCCTCGACATCGCCAACGGCTCGGACCGGATCCAGATCAGCGGCATCGATCAGAACGCGCCCGTCACCGGCGAGCCGACGCGCGATGGCCTCGCAGGCTGGCAGACGGCGAACGGCGTGGGCAAGGACACCTACGCGCTCAAGCACGACGGCACCAACCAGGACTGGGTGAAGTACGGCGCCAACGGTGCCCTGCAGGGCGTCGTGACCGGAGCGAAGGACGACGGCACCGGCTCGTACGCGCAGGAGACGACCGGGGCGGACTCGGCGCTCGCGCAGACGCCGGTCGCGAACCAGAACGGGATGACCGGCCCTGGCCAGGGCTTCGGCCTCGAGCAGCTGTGGCAGGCGCTGAGCGGCCTGTTCGGTGGCGGCCAGCAGCAGTCGCCGGATCCGTTCCAGCAGATGGGCCAGAACGGCATGACCGGCCTCCCGCAGAACGGGATGCAGAACGGCATGGACCAGCAGATGAACCCGATGGGCTTCATCCAGATGCTGCAGCAGCTGTTCGGTGGTGGCGCCTTCGGTGGTCTCGGACAAAACGGGATGTCGCCGCAGGACGGCTACGGCGCCGTACAGCAGCTGCAGGCGGTGCTTTACCAGGCCGCGATCGCGCAGCAGATGCAGAGCGCCCAGCTCTTCAACGGGTTTTACAATCGCTCCTTCAGCGGTCGATGATGCGGCGTGACGAACCCGCTCGATGAGGCGAAGGCCACGATCCGCACGGACCTCTTTGGCGGAAGGGGATCCGTGCGGATCTGGGATCTCGGAGCGAGGACGCCGCCCTTCTCGGCGACCTTGTTCTGCGAGCTCGACGCCAACGGCACCGTGGGTCGGCACCAGCAAGAATCCGAGGTGGAGCAGGTGGTCGTCGTGGAGGGATCCGCGACGATCACCGTCTCCGGTCGAGCCCACACCTGCGTTCGGGGGAGCGCGGTGGCGGTTCCACTCGGGGCGATCCTCGCCATCGACAACGGCCCCGCGCCGCTCCGGTATCTCATCATCAAGGCCTCGAGATCTGCGAGTGTGGTGCGGCCGTGATGGGTGCCTTTATCCGTGTCGAGGCGGGATGCATCGGCGCGGATAAAGGTAGCCATCACGGTCGCGCCACACTAGAGCGCTGGCCGAGTGATCTCGTTCGACAACGTCAGCAAGCAGTACGGGCGCCGCATCCTCTTCATGGAGGCCTCGGCCAGCGTCGAGCGCGGCGAGAAGGTCGGGCTCGTCGGGCCCAACGGCTCCGGCAAGACCACCGTCTTTCGCCTCATCACCGGTGAGGAAGAGACCGACGGCGGCCAGGTCGCGGTCGAGCGCGGCAAGAAGATCGGCTATTTCTCGCAGGACGTCGGCGAGATGGCCGACCAGACGGTGCTCTCCGCGGCGCTCGATGGCGCCGGGCCGGTCGCGAAGATCCTCGGCGAGATGCGCTCGATCGAGCACGACCTCGGCGACCCCGACAAGGCCGATCAGATGGACGCGCTCTGCCAGCGCCTCGGTGACCTCCAGGAGCAGTTCGAGTCCCTTGGCGGCTATTCGCTCGAGACCAAGGCGCGGAAGATCCTCTACGGCCTGGGCTTCCAGGACGCGGTGATCGACGACGACGTCGGCGCGCTCTCCGGCGGTTGGAAGATGCGGGTGGCGCTCGCGCGCATCCTGCTCCTCGAGCCCGATCTGATGCTCCTCGACGAGCCGACCAACCATCTCGACGTCGAGAGCATCATCTGGCTCGAGCAGTTCCTGCAGAACACCGAGAGCGCGCTGGTCATGACCTCCCACGATCGGGAGTTCATGAACCGCGTCGTGAAGAAGGTGATCGAGATCGACGGCGGCGAGCTGACCACGTTCTCGGGCGACCTCGACTTCTACACCGCGCAGCGCGTGCTGCGCGATCGCGAGCAAGAGGCGCAGTACAAGCGCCAGCAGAAGATGCTGGAGAAGGAGAACGCCTTCATCGCCCGCTTCAAGGCCCGCGCTTCGCATGCCTCGCAGGTGCAGAGCCGGATCAAGAAGATCGACAAGATCGAGAAGTTCGAGCCGCCCAAGAAGATCGAGGCTTTGAAGTTCGATTTCCGGAAGCCGCCGCGCTCGGGCGACGACGTGGTGAAGATCGATCACGTGCTGAAAAAGTACGGCGCGCGCACGGTGACCGATCTCGACATGTCGATCCGCCGCAAGGAGCGATGGTGCGTGATGGGCGCGAACGGCACCGGCAAGTCCACGCTGCTCAAGCTGATCGCCGGCGCGCTCGAGCCCGACGACGGCCGCGTCGCCCTCGGGGCCGCGGTGAAGATGGGCTACTTCGCGCAGCACACGATGGAGCTGCTCGACGGCACGAAGACCGTGTTCGAGACGCTGATGGACGACTTCCCGACCGCCTCGCAAGGCAACTTGCGCGCGCTGGCGGGCTGCTTCGGCTTCCCCGGCGACGACGCCGACAAGCCGTGCAAGGTGCTGAGCGGTGGCGAGAAGGCGCGGGTCGTGCTCGCGCGGATGCTCTTCGATCCGCCGAACTTCCTGGTGCTCGACGAGCCGACCAACCACCTCGACGTGATGACCAAGGACATGCTGGTCGAGTCGCTGGCCGACTTCGAGGGGACGATGATCTTCGTCTCCCATGACCGGCGGTTCCTGAGCGCGCTCTCCAACCGCGTGCTCGAGCTCGACGCCGACGGGCCCGGGACGAAGGCGCGCGCGTACCCCGGGGGGTACCGCGAATACGTGATCCAATCGGGCCACGAGGCTCCGGGCTTGCGCGCACCCTGACCAAAAGTTGCTTGAATACGAGTCAACCAATGGCGGATGGCGTGTAGGTCCGGCTTGACCGAACCTGGGGCCGGCATGTCACACGGCTCCAAGATCCTGCTCGTTTTGCTCGCATTCACCGCCTGCTCCGAGGACGGCCCCGGCGATGGGCGCATCCCGAGCGGCGGCAACCCCAACGGCAGCGGCTTCGACTCCGGCGTGAGCGGGGGCGGCAACGACGACGCCGCCGGGAGCGGCAGCGGTCAGGACGCGGCGAGCGGGCAGGGCAACAACGACGCCTCCGTGTCGCCCGGCAGCGACGGGAGCCTCGCCCCCGGCATGGACGCGGCCAACAGCGGCGGAGGCTGCGTCCCCGCCGAGATCTGCGGCAACGGCATCGACGACGACTGCAACCAGCGAGTGGACGACGGCTGCTTCTGCGCGCCCGGCGCGACCCAGAGCTGCTACGGCGGCCTCCCCAGCCAGGCCGGCGTCGGCGTCTGCACCATGGGCACGCAGACCTGCAACATGGTCGGCGAGCTCGGCGAGTGGGGCGCGTGCAGCGGCGACGGCCGCCCGACCCAGGTCATGTGCGGCTTGATGCAGGACTCGCACTGTAACGGGATGATCGACGAGGGCTGCAACTGCACCGCGGGCCAGCAGCAAGCTTGCTACGAAGGCCCTTCGGGCACGTCGGGCGTCGGCATCTGCCGCCCGGGCACGCAGGACTGCGTCGTCGGCGCGAGCTCGTCGGACTGGGGCCCGTGCAACGGCCAGGTCCTCCCGGCGGCGGCCAACACCTGCGACGGCAACGACAACCTCTGCAACGGGATGCCGTTCGCCGGCTGCGCGTGCACGCCCGGTGAGTCGCGCGCTTGTTACGAAGGCCCGATGGGCACGCTGGGCGTGGGCCTGTGCGTCGGCGGCACGCAGGCCTGCCAGGACGTGGCTGGCACCCCGACGTGGGGCGCTTGCACGGGCCAGGTGGTGCCCGCGCCGAACACTTGCGATGGCATCGATCGCCTCTGCGACGGCAACCCGAACGGCGGGAGCTGCGGCTGCGTCATCGGCACCGCGCGCGCTTGCTACGACGGCCCGCCGGGATCGGCCGGCGTCGGCCTGTGCGTCGGCGGCAACCAGGTGTGCGAGGCCGGGCCCGGCGGAACCGGCTCGATCTGGGGCCTGTGCAATGGCCAGGTCGTGCCTGCGCCCAACACCTGCGACGGCATCGATCGGATGTGCGACGCGAACCCGCTCGCCGGCTGTAACTGCACCGTCGGCCAGACGCGCGCATGCTACGGCGGTGCGGCGCAGACGCGCGGCATCGGCATCTGCCGCGACGGCACCCAGAGCTGTGTCGTCGTCGGCGCCGGATCCGACTGGGACGCGACGTGCTCGGGCGAGGTGCTCCCGGCCGCCGCCGAGATCTGCGCCAACGGCGTGGACGACAACTGCAACGGCACCCCCGAGGAGGGCTGCGGACCGCAGATCCAGTGCCCCGCGGACACCACCACGCTCGCCGGCACCGGCATCGCGCTCACCGCGAACGCGTCCTCGCCGAGCGGCATCGCCGGCTACACCTGGACGATCGTGAACGCGCCCGCGGGCGGCGTCGGCACGCCGAACCAGTGGACGCCGCCGAGCCAGGATCAGCAGACCGAGTCGTTCCTGCCGTTCATCGTCGGCGTGTACACGCTGCAGATCACGGCCACCGACAACGCCGGGCAGCAGGCGAGCTGCCAGATGAACGTCACCTCGATCGGCCACGGCCTGCGCGTGCAGCTGAGCTGGGACGGCGCGGGCGACGTCGACCTCCACCTCCACGCGCCGAACGTGACGTCGCCGTGGTTCCGCGCGACGCAGGACGACTGCTACTACGGGAACCTGCGCCCGATCTGGGACGGCGCCAGCGCTCCCGCGACCGGCGGCAACCCGAGCCTCGACTTCGACAACGTCACCGCGAACGGCCCGGAGAACACGCGCGTCGACACCGCGCAGATCGGCGTGCCGTACACGATCGGCGTCCACAACTACGCGCGGGCCGCCGGACGCCTGGCGACGATCGAGATCTTCTGTGGCGGCGGGACGACGCCGGAGCAGGTGTTCACGTCGCGGCCGCTCCAGGGCAACGCGGCGGGTGACAGCACGGGCAACGACTTCTGGAAGGTCGCGCAGATCACGTTCACCTCGCCGACGACGTGCGTCGTCACGCCGATCAACAGCTACGGCCCAAGCTCGACCTACAACGGCAGCTACTGATGAGAGCCGCGCTCCTCTTGCTGGGCGCGCTGGCCGCGTGCTCGACGGATGCGCCCGGGGGTGGCGGCAACGCCGACGCGCTCGTCGCGGTGATTCAAGACGACGCCGCTGCGATCGGGTTCGACGACGCCGCTGCGGCCGGCTTCGACGACGCCGCGATGTCGCTCGCCGATGGCGGCGCATCCGCGCTCGCAGATGCCGCGCGCGGCGATCTCGGCGTCCCCGCGGTGTGCGGTCACTCCGGCGAGGCCTGCTGCGCTGCCGGGCAAGCGTGCGCCGACAACACCACCTGCCGCGGCGGGAGCTGCGTCGGATGCGGCGGAACCAACGAGGCGTGCTGCAACGCCGCCACGCAGTGCCGCGGAGGCTTGATCTGTAGCGCGGATCGCTGCACCCAGTGCGGCACGCGCGGTGGACCGTGCTGCGCGATGGGCGCGGGCTGCGGCAACGGCGACGTCTGCGTGGCGGGCACCTGCACCCAGTGCGGGACGCCCGGTGGCCCGTGCTGCCCCGGCGATGCGTGCAACGCCGGCGCGACCTGCGCGAGCGGCACGTGCGAGCCGTGCGGCGCGAACACCCAGCGCTGCTGTCCGTTCTCGAGCTGCACCGGCGCGGGGCTGAGCTGCGATCGATCGAACACCTGCCAGGTCTGCGGCGCGGTCGGCCAGCGCTGCTGCGCGGGCAACGTGTGCGATCCCGGCGGGCGCTGTGGCGGCGTCGCGTGCGTCGGCTGCGGCGGCGCGGGCCAGCCGTGCTGCACGCAAGGGACGCAGTGCACCGGTGTGCTCTCGTGCACCAACGGAACGACCTGCGGCGACTGCGGCGGTCCCAACCAGCCTTGCTGCAACGGCACCACCTGCGCGAACGGCGCGAGCTGCAATGCCGGCGCGTGTCAGGCGTGCGGCAACGCGATCGGCGCGGCTTGCTGCGCGAACAACGCCTGCGCGGCGGGCCTCGCGTGCGGCGGGGGCGGCACCTGCGCCCCGTGCGGCGGGATGGGCCAGCCGTGCTGCGCGGGCCAGGCCTGCGGCGCGGCGCTCACCTGCGGAGCCGCGGGATCGTGCGTCGGCTGCGGCCTCGGGTCCCAGCCCTGTTGCGCCGGCGCGGCGTGCAATGCGGGGAACGTCTGCGCGGCCGGGACGTGCAGCGGCTGCGGCGGACCGAACCAGCCGTGTTGCACCAGCGGCGTCGCGTGCGTCGCGAGCACCCACTGCAGCGGCGGATCTTGCGCGCCCTGCGGAGCGCCGGGTCAGGCGTGCTGCGCCAACAACGTCTGCGCGGCGGGGAACACGTGCGCGGTGAACACGTGCACGACCTGCGGCGCGCGCGGGCAGATCTGCTGCACCGACCCGACCCAGTTCCCGTTCCCCTGCGAGGCCCCGAACAGCTGCACCAACGGGCTCTGCACCGCCTGCGGGTACAACGGCGAGCCGTGCTGCGATGGGTACGCGTGCGGGACGGGGCAGATCTGCGATCCGACCGCGATGAGCTGCGGGCCGGGGTGACAATCTGCCCCGCTGATCAGGCGTGGAGCTTGGGCGCGCGCGTCGGCGCGGTTTTGGCTATGGCGTCCCGGCATGGCTACCCGCAAGCGCACCCCGAGCAAGAAGGCGCCGGCTTCCAAGAAGACGACCGCGCACCGATCGCGAAAAAAAAGCGGTGACGAGGAGCCCACCTCCGGCCTCCGCTCGCTCTGGACCGGCGCGATCGCGTTCGGCCTGGTGCAGATCCCGGTGCGACTGATCGGGGCCGAGAAGGCCAACGAGCTGAGCTTCCACCAGATCGATCGCCGCGACCTCTCGCGCATCCGCTACCAGCGCATCAACGAGGAGACCGAAGAGACGGTCGAGTGGGCGGACATCATCAAGGGCTACGAGATGGACGACGGCACCCTCGTCCCGATCGAGGACGAGGACTTCGAGAAGGCCAACGTCGCCGCCAGCCACACGATCGAGATCCAGGACTTCGTGAAGCGCGAGGACATCCCGGCCGAGTACTTCGAGAAGCCTTATTTTATCGTTCCGCAGCGCTCGGCGAAGCCATACGCGGTGCTGCGCGACGCCATGCTCGAGAAGGGCTACGTGGCGATCGCGCTGGTCGTGATCCGCACCCGCCAGCACCTCTGCGCAGTGGTGCCCGAGGGTCGCGGGCTGATGCTCGAGATCTTGCGCTTCCACGACGAGCTCAAGCCCGCCAGTACCGTCAGCGACGAGCTGCCCGAGGAGGGTGCTGCGACCGCGAAGGAGCTCGCGCTCGCATCGCAGCTGATCGAGACGCTGGCCGGAGACTTCGACCCGAAGAAGTACAAGGACACGTTCAAGGACGACATGCTCGCGGCCATCGAGAAGAAGGCCAAGACCGGCAAGATCCCGGCGACCAAGAAGCCGCGCTCCACCGCGAAGGTCACCGACCTCGTCGCGCTGCTGAAGAAGAGCGTCGCGGCCAGCAAGAAGGGTGATGCCGCATGAGCCTCGCGCGCTATCGCAAGCTGCGCGACTTCGGGGCGACGCCGGAGCCGGCGGGCAAGGCGCCGCGCGCGAAGACCCAAGCGCTTAGCTTCGTCATCCAGCGCCACGACGCGACCCGTCTGCACTACGATTTCCGGCTCGAGCTCGACGGCGTGCTCAAGAGCTGGGCGGTCCCCAAGGGCCCGAGCATGGTGCCGGGCGACAAGCGGCTGGCGGTCGAGACGGAAGACCACCCGCTGGAGTACGGCAAGTTCGAGGGCGCCATCCCGGAGGGGCACTACGGTGCAGGCCACGTGCTCCTCTGGGATCGAGGCACGTGGACGCCGAAGGGCGATCCGCACGACGGCTTGAAGAAGGGACGCCTCTCGTTCACGCTCGACGGCGATCGCGTGCGCGGCGCGTTCTCGCTGGTGCGCACCCGCCTCGAGGGCAAGAAGAACCAGTGGCTGCTGCTCAAGCGGACCGACGAGCACGCCACGGACGAAGACGTGACCAAGCCGGCAGAGGTCTTGTCGCTCGACGATCTGAGGCCCCAGCTCGCGACGCTCGAATCGGAGCTGCCCCAGGGTGACGAGTGGATCTTCGAGCCGAAGCTCGATGGCTACCGCGCGCTCGCGTCGCTGGAGCGCAAGCCCAAAGGCGAAGTGGAGGGCTCCGCCCGACCGAGCCGACGGCGCGCAGCGAGCGAAGCGAACGAAGCCTCTCGAGACGGAAAAGTACGGATGGTGTCGCGAAGCGGCCAGGACTGGACCCGCACGTACGGGGCGATCGCAAAGGCGATCGGCGCGCTGAAGATCCAGTCGGCGGTGTTCGACGGCGAGGTCTGCGCGCTCGACGAAGAAGGAAAGCCCAGCTTCCAGCGCATGCAAAACGCGCTGACGGGGAAGGACGATCTCGTCTACTTCATCTTCGATCTGCTGTTCGTCGACGGCTTCGACGTGCGCGATCGCCCGCTCGAGAAGCGAAAGGCGATGCTCGCCTCGATCCTCGCCGGCGTGAAGGCGCCGCTGTCCTATGTCTCGCACCTCGAGGACGGTGAGGAGCTGTTCGCGCTCGCCTGCCAGGGCGGAATGGAGGGCGTGGTCGCCAAGAAGAGAGGCGCGCCGTACGTCGAGAAGCGCACGCGCGACTGGCTCAAGATCAAGTGCCAGCGGCGCCAGGAGATGGTGATCGTCGGCTACACCAAGCCGAAGGGCAGCCGCTCCGGGCTCGGCGCGCTGCTCCTCGGCGTGCACGAGGACGACGGGCTGCGCTACGCTGGCAAGGTCGGGACGGGCTTCTCGGCGAAGACGCTGGCGATGCTGGCGAAGAAGCTGAAGCCGCTGGCGATCGAGAGCTCGGCGGCGAAGAAGGCCTTAACGGTCGCTGCGCGACCTGGCACGATCGTCGGCTCGCCGCTCGCAGGCTCGCGGTCCGCCTCCTTCACGGCCCCGCGCATGAAGGACGCGACGTGGGTGCGGCCCGAGCTGGTGTGCGAGGTGACGTTCGCGGAGTGGACCGCGGATGGGGCGCTGCGCCAGCCGGTGTTCCAGGGCCTGCGCGAGGACAAGCCGGCGAGGGTGGTGGTGCGCGAGGAAAAGATCGCTTCCAAGAAGGGCAAGACGATGGTCGCCGGCGTTGCGATCTCCAACCCCGATCGCGTGCTCGAGTCCCGCTCCGGGATCACCAAGCTCGAGCTCGCGCAGTATCAAGCGAAGGTCGCCGACATCCTGATGCCGTACATCGCGCGCCGGCCGCTCGCGCTGGTGCGCTGCCCCGAGGGCGATCAGGGCGAGTGCTTCTTCCAGAAGCAGCGCACGCCGGGCATGCCGGAGAGCATCCACGGCGATCGCATCGAGTCGCACGGCGTCCTGTACGTCGAGGACGCGCCTGGCCTGGTGGCGCTGGTGCAGTTCGGCGCCGTCGAGCTCCATGGCTGGGGCTCGCGCATGAGCGCTCCCGACAAGCCGGACTGGATCGTGATGGACCTCGATCCGGACGAGAAGCTCGACTTCGCGAAGGTCGTCGACGCGGCGCTCCTCACCCGCGATCTGCTGAAGGGCCTCGGGCTCGAGAGCTTCGTCAAGACCACCGGCGGCAAGGGCCTGCATGTGGTCGCGCCGATCGTCCCGCGCTACGACTTCGAGGAGATCAAGGCGCTTACCCACGCCATCTCGGCGATGATGGAGCAGGAACACCCGGCCAACTTCACGTCGAACATGGCGAAGAGCAGCCGCACGACGAAGATCTTCGTGGACTACCTGCGCAACGGTCACGGCGCCACGGCGATCATGCCGTACTCGGCGCGCGCGCGGCCGGGGGCCACCGTCGCGTATCCCGTCGCGTGGAAGGATCTGCGGAAGATCGATCCCCAGGAATTCACCGTGCAGACGGTCCCGAAGCTCCTCGCGCGGCGGAAGGTCGATCCCTGGGCGAAGCTGATGACGCTCGAACAGCAGGTGCCCCGTGCGCTGGACGAGCACGTGGCGAGCAGGCGAAAGAAGAAGTGATCATGGACCCCATCTTCAAGGTCGCGGCGCTGGGTGACTCGAGCGGTGTGGGGATCGGGTCGCACGACTCGGCGGGCTATCCCGATCGGCTGGCGAAGTGGCTGGTGCAGCAGGGCTTCAAGGTCGGGCTGATGAACGTCGCCGAGAGCGGCGCCACGGCGACCAAGGTGCGCGCGCGGCAGGTCGGGGCGGCGCTGCGGCGCCCGGCGGATCTCATCCTGCTCGGCGTGGGCACCAACGATCTGTGGCGCATGACGCCGATCGAGAGCTTCGGCGCCGATCTCGAGGCGATCGGCGACAAGCTCGCGAGCACCGGCGCGCCGGTGCTGGTGGCCAACATCATCGACCTCTCGCTCGCGCCGATCGGGCGGATGATCGAGTCGTTCCTCCAGATCCCGCGGGCGACGTTTCACGAGCGCCTCGCGAAGATGAACGCGCGGGTCGCGAAGATGGCCGCCGATCGCCGCTTCGAGCTGGTCGATCTCCACGCGGTGAGCGTCGCCGAGCTGTCGTCGCACCCCGAGTACTTCGGTCCCGATGGCTTCCACGGCTCGGCCGCGGGATACGAGCGCTGGTCGGTCGCCCTGCGCCCTGCGGCGCTCGAGGCCGCGGAGGCCTGGTCGCGTCGCCGAGCCACCGCGTGACGAAGCTCGACGACGCCATCGCCGAGCTCTACGGCGCGTCGCTCGACGCCTTCACCAGCGCCCGCAACGACCTCGCCAAGCGGCTCGCAGGCGAGGGCAAGAAGGCCGAAGCGGCCACGGTCAAGGCGCTCAAGAAGCCCGCCGTCGCGGTGTGGGCCGTGAACCAGCTCGCCCGCAACGAGCCGGACGTCGTCGCGGCGCTCATCGACGCGAGCAAGGCGCTCAAGAAGGCGCAGCTCGAGGGCGAGGCCGAGACGTTCCGCGAGGCGACCCAGGCCCAGCGAAAGGCGCTCAGCGACGCGACGAAGCGCCTGCACCACGCCATCCCGAGCGCGGCGACCGTCGACAAGGCGAGCGCGCTCCTCCGCGCGGCTGCGATCGACGAGGGGGCGAGGAAAGCGCTGCTCGCCGGCGTGCTCACCGAGGACGTCGAGGGGCGCGGGTTCGACGAGCTCGCCGGGCTGGTCCAGCGACCGAAACCCCGGCTGGTGCCACCGCCCGAAGACGACGAAGACGAGGAAGACGAAGAAGAGGACGACACGGCGCGCCTGGAAGAGATCGCGCGCGCCAAGACGAAGGCCCAGCTCGAGAAGCTGCGCGCCGCGGTCGCCGAGGCCCGCGAGGAAGAGGCGGCGCGCGAGTCCGACGTGAAGGCTGCGAACAAGGAGCTCCGCGAGGCGCAGTCCGTCCTGTCACGCGCCGAGAACGCCGTCGCACAAGCTGCATCTCGACTCGAGAGGGCCTCGGAGAAAACGCGCGAGGCGCAAGCGCGTGTCGAAGATCTGACCGATACCTGATCGCTACAGCGGTTCTACTCGCCTGCCTGTCCGCCCACTCGCGATCCTGATCGACGCGCGCGCTCTGTACCGTGCGTGCGAACGGGACACGCTGATTCCCGAAATTCATTTCAGGACGGTCGCCGTGCGGCCCGCTGTCGGCATGCGCGCGCGGCAAAACACTCGAAAGCTAAAGCGTCGAGATCCACCGCCGATGGGGACAGGTGCCCGAAGCAAGCCGCCGAAATCCAGTGATCGACAGCGGCTTTCACCCCATCAATCAGGAGGCGATTTTGAAGTTCAAGAACATGATTCAGCGCACGGCGCTCGCGGCTCTCCTCGTCGGATCGTACGCATGTGGCGGCGCGCTGGAAGGCGACGCGGAGTCCACCGAGACCATCGAGTCCACCGAAAGCATCGAATCCGGGCTCACTGCCAGCGAGCTCAACCTCACCGTCAAGGAGACCGCGGGCATCGCGCGCACCGGCGAGGTCGTCCGCTCCGGTGTTCCGCTCGCGCGGTCGCTCAACGTCCTCAGCACCTCGCGCATCGCGGTCGTGAACAGCGCCGATGTCACTGTCCCCGCCGAGCTCGAGGTCCTCGCTCGCTGGAACGCCGGCAAGAACGACGCGACCGCGCCCATCCAGTGGCTGCTCGTGACGTTCGCCGCGAACGCGGGCGCCAACGCCTCTTCGCAGTATCGTCTGGTGGTCGACGGCTCGAAGGTCAACCCCGTTGCGGCGACGCGCATCACCCTCACGCAGGCCGGCAACCGCGTCACCGTCAACACGGGCGCGGCGACCTTCGTCGTCGATGGCGCGAGCAACGCGATGTTCCAGGAGGTCCGCGCGGGCGCGACGGTCGTCGCCACCGCCAAGCAGCTCGATGGCACCGTCGACGGCCGCGCCGTGCGCCACAGCGCGCTCCGCCGCGTCTCGATCGAGCACCAGGGGCCGCTCTCGGCGATCGTCGTCGTCGACGGCGCCTACGACATGCCGGTCGCCGGTGGCGGCGGGCTCAGCTCGAAGATGCGCTACCAGTTCACCGCCGGCTCGCCGACCGCGATCGTGCGCCACTCGGCCGCGTTCGAGGGCGACAAGTGCGGCGCCGGCAACCTC
>Ga0105047_10005722_pt1 | contig 21222 bp, 16 predicted proteins | sample MAT04_FD_78384 | JGI IMG/M metagenome (GOLD analysis project Ga0105047, IMG submission 78384) | Freshwater microbial communities from Lake Fryxell liftoff mats and glacier meltwater in Antarctica - MAT-04 (megahit assembly) | ecosystem: Environmental > Aquatic > Freshwater > Ice > Liftoff... | reverse complement strand
TAGAGGGGCATGTTGGCCATCTTGGCCTTGATGTCCCACAGCGCCACGTCGACGGCGGCGATCGCGCGCATCGTCACCGGACCGCGCCGCCAGTAGCTGCCCCGATACAGATATTGCCAGATATCTTCGATCCGCTGCGGGTCCTTGCCGATCAGGCAGGGGATGACGTGGTCTTGCAGGTAGGAGACCACCGACAGCTCACGGCCGTTCAGGGTCGCGTCTCCGATGCCATAGACTCCCTGATCGGTCTCGATCTTCAGGGTCACGAAATTCCGTCCCGGGCAGGTGACGATGACGCGGGCGGCGATGATCTTCATGCGACGAGGTCCGAAAAGAAAAGACGATTGAATGCGGCTTCCAGGCCCGGAGCCATAAGGCGGTAGGCGGCGGCGTTGGGATGGACGCCATCGTCGGAAAGGTGGGCCGGCATCAGGCCCCGCCCGTCCGCCAAGGCCGCATGGTAGTCGGCGAGCGGGTAATCCCGATCGGAGGCGAAGCCGCGTGTCCACTGGTTCATCAGGTCGATCACGGCGGGCGACCTTGCGATGGTTAGAAAATCCGGCCCGATCGGTGGCAGGGTCGCCAGGATGACCCGGCTACCCCGACCGATGGCCATGTCCGCCATCCCGGCGATATTGCGCGACACCCCTTCGAGACCACTTTCGGCGATGCCGGCAGGGTCGCCCGCATAGGCGCGGACGTCGTTTGTACCGCCCAGAAGGACCACGGCATCGGGCGACAGCGCCGCCACATCGGACTGAAATCGCAGCGGCATCACCGAAGTGTTCTGCCCGGCGATACCGCGGTTGATGAAGCGGACGGCGGGCGTCTGCGGAAGCAAGTCTGGGGTCCAGAAATCCGTGATCGAGTCGCCCATCAGGACCACGCGACGACGGCCGTCGGCGGCTCTCGCCTGCTCCTCGGCATTCGCCAACCGATAGCGGCCGTATTCGGCGAGGTCGTCGACCTGCATGAGGAACTTCGCGGCGAGATCCCTCACCGAATAATCGCCAAAGCCCGGCGCGGCGCGCGGAGGCCACAGCGCTGGATGCATCACCTCAATGGGTCCAAGCTTGATCAGTGATGATCCCGCGTGGCTCACAGTCCTGCCTCTCTGGAAAGGGCCGCGCGCGAGAAAACCGGGTCCCGCCTGAACGGAACAAGGCTCAGCTCACCACCGGCCGCCTGACTGATCTCAAAGGCGTCCTGGGCCAAGGCGATGGCCCCGAGTGGACCAGCCAGATCGCCTAGATGTGGCGCAACCAGAAATGCGTCGATTTCTTCAGCGATACTGGGGGCGACGGCGTATCCGCCCAGGCTCTCCAGCATCGCGGCACGGATGCGGGGCAACAGTTCGGAATGGCGACCGCCCACCCCGCCCCCCAGCAGGATGCGCTGGGGCGCGGTGGTCAGGACCAGATTGTGAAACAGAGCCGCCAGCGCCTGAATCGCCTCCTCCCAGACAGGATCGGTCAGGGGCAAATCTTCTGCCGCGACGCCCGACTGAGCCCTGATGGCGGGACCGCATGCCAGTCCCTCGACGCAATCGCCGTGGAAGGGACAGACACCGGGCCAGGTCCGGCCTGCCATCCTGGGGATCCGCAGATGGCCCGCCTCTGTATGACCAAGGCCACGCGCGGTCAGGCCCCTGACGACCGATCCGACCCCGATCCCGGTACCCACGGTAACATAGGCATAGCTCTCCAGTCCCCGCCCTGCGCCCCATCTACCTTCGGCGACGGCAGCACCGTTGACGTCGGTGTCAAAGCCGATCGGCACGTCGAACGCCCGCAACCGGATCAGCAGGTCCGCTCCATTCCAACCCGGCTTGGGCGTATTGACCACGGTCCCATAGGTCGGGGAGGTCGGGGACAGGTCCAGTGGTCCGAAACTGCCGACTCCGAGGGCAGCGAACCCGACGCTCTCCGCCCAGCCGGTCAGCACCGTCTGGATCGCATCGAGGGTTTCATCGGGCCGACCGGTGGGGATGCGGACCTGGTCGTGTATGTCATTGGACCCTGACGCCAGGATACAGACGCATTTTGTGCCGCCCAGCTCGACTCCCGCCATCAGGGTTGCAGAGCGGTTCGAAGGCTCCGTCTCCTCGCCGCGTCGCTCGGTCGAGGCAAGCGTAGGCATCGGACCCATCAGGAAGCGGGACAGCAGGCCATCACGTTGGATGCGCAGAGTTTCATGGGCGGCTTTCAGCGCGGCGAGTCGAGCCCAGGGTCGCGGCGGTCGGATCGGTCGGTCGCGTGGCCCAGTTCCCCGGGGTCGCCGCCATATCGAGAGTCAGAACGCCTCCAGCCGCCACCTCCGCATGGGTGAGCCATGCCCGGTCAACCGGGCGACCATTCAAACGGGCCCCGACGACAAAGAGGTTCACGTCCGATGTCTGCGGTGCCTCTACCGTGAAGGTGCGACCGTCGCCGAGGTCCAGGGTCGAGCGCGGGAACAGGGGCGAGCCGATATAGTAGAAGGGCTGGCCGGCATTGGGATACAGACCAATCGCCCCCCACACATACCAGGCGGACATGGTGCCCGCGTCGTCGTTGCCGGGAAGGCCTGTGGACTCGAGACGATACTCTCGCTGGAGCAGGAAACGGACCCGCTCGGCTGTGCGGTCCGGACGGCCAGCATGGATATACAGATACGACGCGAGAATGTCCGGCTCGTTGCCGTGATAATAGTGCCCACGGCCCGGTGAATCGATTCCGTCGAAGAAGTCGTCCAGCCATGTGGTGAAGTCGGCGGGGCCGCCGAGCAGATCAATCAGGCCCGTTACGTCGTGCGGTACAAAGGTCGAATACTGACGCGCCGAGCCTTCATAGAAGGGGACGTCCCAAGGGTGCATCGAACGGTCGTAGTAGCGCCGCTCACACAGGAAGGACTCCTGCCACTCGCCGGTCGCATAACGTGGCCGCAGGCAGTCGACCGAGGGATCCCAGAGATTGCGCCAGTTCCTCGACCGGTCGAGAAACATCTCGGCATCCTCGGTGCGGCCAAGCGCTCTGGCCACCTGGGCAATGGCGAAATCATTGTAAGCATACTCGACCGTGCGGGATGCTGACCGCTGCTCGCTGAGCGATACATAGCCGAGGCTCAGATAGTCCCCGAGCACCCGCCCGAAGCTCTGTGGTCTAGGCGATTCGACCATGCCGTTCTTGCGGATCGCCTCATAGGCCAGCTCACGGTCGAAGCCGGTCATACCCTTCACGATGGCATCAGCGATGACGATGTCGGCATTGGTGCCGCCCTGCTGCAGGTCGCTGTACCCCGCAAGGCGACCGTCGGGCAGCCAGCCCTCATGACGATAGATGTCGATCAGCGCTCGGACCATGTCGCGCTGGCGCTCCGGCTGGATCAGGGTCAGTAGAGGGTGAACCGTCCGGAACGTGTCCCAGAGACAGAAAAACTGGTCGTAGTGGGGTTCGTCGGTGTGCCAGTGCGGGCTTTCGCCTGTCAGGTCATGCGGCATGGTGTGGGCGCGATACAGCCCCGTATAGAACAAGCGCCTCTGAAGATCGCTGCCACCGTCGACGGTGATGTTGTCCAGAACATCGGTCCAGAGCGCCTCGGCGGCCGAGCGAGCCGCCGCAAAATCCCAGCTCGGAGACTCGCGATCGAGGCTGGCCCGGGCCTGATCAACGCTGACGTAGGACACCGCCAGCTTCATCTGCACGACGGGGTTGGCCGAGGTGTCGAACGTCGCATACAGGCCGATGCGGTTCAGGAAAGGAGCCGCTCCGAGGTGGTTCTTCAGCGCGTCGCGCTGGTCACCACCGGAGATGAAACGTCCACCAGGGGTCACCGTGCGCGACCCCATGGCCGTGTCATACACGCCCGAGACGCGGGGCGTCCGGTCCAGCCGCGCGTAGAAATAGAGCTTATAAGGTGTGGGCGTCACGCCGCCCTCGAAGCTGGCCCAGCCCGACATCGTGCGCTCGTCCACAAACTCGGCATAGGCGGCCGTGGCACGCTGCCCCCGTGACTGGAAGGGGATGGCGGCCGTCACGTCGAGGATCACATTGCCGTCCGCGTTGCGCGGGAAGACGAAGCGACTGAACCCCGTGAGGCGCGTCGCCGTCAGCTCTACACGCACGCGCTCGGCCGCCGTGTTGCCGATGGTCACGCCGTAGTGCCCGGGAGACGCGACCTCGTCCGACCGTTCGAAAGCCAGATTGCCGACGCCGACCGGACCGACCGTGGGCGTCACGCGAAAATTGCCGAACTTGCTCTGGCCGCCCGTCCCGCTGACATGGGTGTGGCTGAAACCGATGATGTATCCCTGGGTGTCGTAACCGTTGGAGTCTCCCAAGGTCGTGTCCGGGCTTAGCGAGACGAAACCGAACGGAACGCCGGCCCCCGGCACGGTGTTCCCGCCCTTGAACCCACCACCGTCCGTGCCCACAAAGGGATCGACTAAGGCGAGCAAGCCGGGAACCGCGTCCGAGGTAGACTGCTGGGACGAGGCCATGGACGGAATACCGAGCGCAAGAAGCGCTGCGACTGTAAGGGTCACCGGGTGTGATCGTCTTTGCATCGGTTGCATCATCATCGGGATCTGGATTGAGTTGCGCACGCTGCGATGTCGAGCGTAGTCGAGGGTATCTGGCCAAAAAAAACGAGACGTGAGGCACGAAGAACCGGGCCTCACGTCTCAGTGGTGTGTCCTCAGAAGCTTGCGGACACGCCCAGGAATAGCCGTCGGTCGTCGAGGAAGGAGTCGTTCAGGCGCTCGGGAGAGTTGACGTACTGAGAGTTGATTTCCTTGGTCAGGTTCACCGCATCAAAGTTGATCGTGAAGGTATCGTTCACCCTCCACGAAGCGGAGGCATCGACTTGGCTGCGGCCGGCGTTGTAGCGACTACCGCCTTGGACGGCCCCCTGCCGCAAGAGGAGAAACTCGTCACGCCAGTTGTAGCCTATCCGGCCGCTAAAGGGCCCCTTCTCGTAATAGACGATCACATTGGCGCTGTTCCTCGATGCGTTGGGCAGCGGAAGCGTGAGGCCGGTCAGTTCGTCGATAATCTCGGTTTCCGTGTCGGCAAAGGTGTAGGTCAGGCCGTAGCCGAGGCCGTCAAATGGTCCGGGCAGGAAGGTCAGGGCGTGCTGGTAATTCACCTCGATGCCGTTGACAGAGGCATCGGTGCCATTGACCGGTCGGCTGACGTCAAAGGTGTTGCGCAGAGGGTCCCCAACCGGGAGGCCAGTCCGGTCAAGGGCGAAAATCTCCGGGGACACCTGAAAGCTAACGAAGGTGCCGACGTCTTTCCTGAACAAGGCCACAGACAGTTGGCTGGCGGGAGCGAAATACCATTCTGCCGAGAAGTCGTACTGGTTGGCCTCAAACGGCTGGAGAAACGGGTTGCCGCCCGAACCAGTGCCGGCCACCGGAACCAGAAGAACGCCGACGCCCGTATCGTTTAGGCGCGGCCGCGCGGTCACCGAAGCGGCCCCGAAACGGATCGCCACATCCTCACGCGGACGCAGCACGAGGTTGAAGCTAGGCAGGGTGTGGCTGGAGTCAAAATCGACGCTGCGGCCCTCGATCCGGTTCGTCGCTACGTTCAGGTCGAAGCCTGAGCTGGTGCGCTCGACCTCCACCTGGCGAACGCCGACATTGCCGCTGTAGGGAACGCCCAGAAGATCGCCTCCGAAGCTGAACTTGATGAAGGCGGCTGTCGTGTTCTGTTCGATGTCGCGGATCGAACGCAGGGAGGTATTTCCGTTCAGGTCTGGCCCGACGGCACCCAGAAAGCGGCGGAAAACTGCGGGATCGGTGGTCCCGCCTAGAACTGTGCGCGGGAAGGACCCGTCCTGTCCACGAAACAGGTCGCCGACGGGGCCTCCGAAGTTCAGGCCGAGAACCTCGTTGGCCCGGAGCGAATTGGCGGGCGTGGGATCGGCCGGGTTGTTCGCGAAGGACGGATAGATCGCGTCGGCCTGCGCCGTGAATACCGAGACATTCTCGGTCCGTGCGCCGATCTTGATAAACCTCAGTGGCCCCCAGTTCGCTTCATATTGAAGGGAGAAATCCGCATCGTCGCCTGAGTTCTCGTTGGGATAATTCGCATCGAAGGCGGCGAACACCTCGTACTGAGACGGATCGAAGATGTTGAAGTTAGTGGCGAGGGAATAGTTCGGCGAAACATCCGATCCAGCTGCGTCATAAGTGACATTGACGACGTTTCCGGCGATCTGGCGCGTCACCAGAACGTTGTCGTTGCCGGGCGAGTTGTCGTTGTTCTCGGCGTTGCGGCCCAGGCTCGTTCCCTCGCTGATCGAGACATTCGCACGGAAAACCCAGGGGCCGCTGTCGAAATCGACGGCCAGGCTTCCGGCCGAACTCTCCGCGAACGAATCGCCGCCGAAGATCAGCGGGCGAAGGGTCACACCTGAAAAGTTACCGCTCAGAAGGGTCCCGGTCGGCGACAGTACGCCCCTGGTGACGTTGTTGTTCAGAATTGTCTGTTGAGCAAAGCGCCGGCGTTGGGCGTCGCGCCGCGACGTCAGTCCATCCAAAGTAAAGGTCAGATTATCCAGCGGACGCCATTGCAACGTCCCGTTCAACGCCCAGCGTTGGTCCTCAAAGGAGTTGACAACGGTCTGAAGCCGATTGGGGCGGAAGAAGGTTTCTCTGACGCCGTCACCGTTGACGTCTGCGAGTTGACGGCTCCAGCCGCCGCTGTTGAACAGATTGGAGCGCCCGGTCGATTCTGCGTAGGAGAAGCCAATCAGAGCGCCCAACCGGTTGTCGAGAAAGTTGGCCGACAACAGCCCCGAGGCCTTGTAGCCAAATTCTTCGGCCTGATCGGCGTAGGATCCCTGAACCCGGCCCGCGATAATGGGCTCGCGGAAGTCCAGCGGGCGCTTGGTCTTTAGGTTGATAATTGCGCCCAGCCATCCTTCCACCAGATCGGCCGCCGGGGCCTTGATGACCTCTACGCTACCGAGCAGTTCGGGCGAAATGTCTGCGAGGTTCGGGTCACCGTTCGTGGCCGAGCCGGTGAACGAGTTGCCGTTCAGTTCCAGCCGGTTCAGGTCGATGCCGCGCACCGAAATCTGTTGACCGGCCCCCTCAACCCGCGAAATCTGCACGCCGGGGATACGGCTGAGTGTTTCGGAGATGTTCTGGTCGGGAAGCTTTCCGATGTCCTCGGCGGAAATGGTGTCCAGCAGGACGTCGGAACGGCGCTTTGTGTCGATCGCGTCGGCGATCGAGCGGCGAATGCCGGTGACGATGATCTCATCGAGTGTGGAGGCGTCATCCTGACCAGAGGCGGTCTGGACCCGCGAGCTCTGGTCCTGTGCGTGAACGATCGACGTCCCCGCGATGGTGAAAACGGCTGCACTTACGCCGGCCAGAAGCGATTTCCGAAAGCTGTACATGTCGACCCTCCCCTGTTGCGGCGGTCCAATCAGACGTCCGCTTGTTCCCTCGATTCCGATCACGAAGCCGCGTCCGAATTCTTTATCTCTCGCCAATGAAAACCCTTCTCGGATAGTCTGCAAGGGATTTTTTGCGTCTAAGGGGAGGAACATGCATTCTGCGGCGACAAACAAAATGGAGTCGGCCGACGCCCATGGCATTGAAGACGCTTGACCATAGTCCGCAGACCCCCGTGTCGCGCTATAGCGTCCCGGCGCTTGAAAAAGGCTTGGATATCATTGAGCTGCTAGCGAAAGAGCCCGAGGGACTGAACCTGACCGCGATCGCTGCAAGCCTGTCGAAATCGACCGGCGAGATGTACCGGATCATCCAGTATCTGGAGTGGCGGGGCTACATCGACAGAGACCGCGAGCGCGACCGCTACAGTCTGTCCTTTCGAGTCTTTCGCCTCGCCCACGAACATCCGCCGCTCAAGTCACTCGTCGCCAGTGCAACGCCGATCATGGAAAATCTGGCGTTCGGAATCGGTCAGAGCTGCCACCTGGTCGTTGTCGATCGCCTGAGTATCGTGATCGTCGCGCAGGTCGATTCGCCCTTGGCTATCCGTTACTCGGTGCGGCTCGGTGCGCAGTTTCCAATCCACGAAAAGAGCTCAGGTCTCTTGCTGGCGCCGTTCATGCCAAAACAGCATTTCGATCGCCTGCTCGATGAACCCTCTCAAACCGTCGAAAAATCCGCGCTCGAGGTCTTTCGTCGACGGGTGGCGGAGGTCCGAAAAGCCGGTGGCGAGGACCGTGAGAGTTTTCTCGTACCGGGGATCACCAACCTTAGCCGACCGGTTTACAGCCACGCCGGGGCGGTCGTCGCCGCACTTACCGTTCCTTATCTGGGTCAGAGAGGCAACCAGGTATCGGTCGAAGACTGTTCGCTTGCGCTGAAGCTCTCTGCGGAGACCTTGTCACGCGCTCAGGGATTCCAAGGTTAGGCCCGCCAGCCGCCATCCACGAACAGGATCTCGCCGTTGATATATCCGCCCTCATCACTGGCCAGCAGGACCGCCGCCCCGACGCAGTCGGCGGTCGAACCGATCCGCCCGGTCGGAATCCGATCGATGACCCGAGCCAGATAGGCGGGATCGGCGAGAGCCTCGGCATTGCGATCGGTCGCGATCGCGCCGGGGGCCAGGGTATTGACCGTGACGCCGGACGGGCCCAGTTCGCGCGCCAGAATACCGACCATGGCGCTCTGGGCGCATTTGGTCGCCGCATAGACCAAATGCCGGGGATTGGGTCGGGCCTGCTGGATCGTGCCCATGGCGATGATCCGCCCCCATCCACGTTCCGCCATGGCCGGCCCCAGCGACTGGCACAGCAGCAGCGTCGCCTGAAAATTCAGCGCCCATTGTTCCGAAATCTGCGCCAGGGTGATGTTGCGCCAAGGCATGGCGCGTTCAACTGCGGCATTTGCGATCACGATGTCGATCCCGCCCAAGGCATCGACTGCGAGGCGGGAAAGCTCCTCGCAAGCGTCGGGCTGGGTCAGGTCGGCCTGCACATATGCGGATCGGCGCCCGAGCGCCTCGACAGCGCCCGCCACGGCCTGGCCGACCTCGGGGCTTTCCAGTCCATTGATCACGACGTCCGCGCCCCGCGACGCCAGCCCCATGGCGATGGCCTCACCGATGCCTTGGGTCGAGCCGGTGATCAAAGCCCGACGGCCCGACAGATCAAACATCGTTCTGCTCCATCCCGCCCTCGTCAGGCTTTGGCATTGATGGTCACAATGACCTTGCAAGCCGAACCGTATTCAAGCTCGGCCCTCAATCGCACATACTGACCGAAATGGGACAGCCGGACGAAAGCCACCTGTCCAATCGCATCCGACAAGGTCAGCCTGGCACCCTCGTCGATCCAATGGATGCCATCCGGCGAAATCTGCACGGCCGCGGCGGCTCCCGTCAGCGAACCCTCGCTCTCCAAAACCCTTATGAAGACGATGAGTTCAGACGCCCAGCCCGCCTCATAGGGTTCGGTCTCGGCAACCCCGACCCATCTGTCGTTTCGCGAGACGACGGCCGTCTGGCACTCCCGCAGAACCGGCATCAAAAGTCACCGGACAGACAAACGCTGTCGACGTAGAGGAACGTGCGCTTGTCGGTCGCCGCCTCGGCGAAGAACAGGATGTTCATCATGCACCACAGGTTCTTCATTGCCGGTATGACGATGGGCGACAAACCCGACACGTCGAACAAGCGATCGTTGCATTGAAGAAGGACGGGTTTCATCGTCGTCAGGTCGAAATCGAAGCGCACGTAGTGCCAATTTATCTTGGTCGGAACCTCGTTGTAGCAAAGCTTCTGGGATCCGCCGGGCACGTCCTTCCAGTCCTGATCGGCCAGATGGTCAAAGCTGACCGTCTTGCCCTCGGTGCCGATATCCGAAAACGACCTGTAGGCATCCTTGTACTGCCACTTCTGAACGTGGCGGCCGCCCTCGGCGTTGAGGAAGCGGAAGTGCGGCATGACGCGATTGCCGCCTTCGGACCCCTGCTGCAAGTCGTAGCAGAAGCCGATCGACTTGACGTCTGTCTCGGACAGCATCAACTCGGAAGCCTCGGGCTTAAAGGCGAAATAGAACTCAAGCCGTACGGGACAAGGTTTGCGAAATGTCAGCCGTTTGATGGCGACGTTGCGCGATCCCACCCGAGCCCGGGTAGCGATTTTCAGGGCATAGGAGCCGTCGAAGCTGCCATGGGATCCGGAATCCCAGTGCGTCACATTGCTGAGCTGGGGTTGGGTATGCTCGGCATAGGCTGGCAGCATGCTGTCAAGGCTGTGTTCGTAGTTCCCGACCAGCTGGGTCCAGCCACAGAATCCGCGATCGAAATCATCGAAGCTGATGATGCGGCGCATGGGATCGAAACGGCTCAACTCCGGGGCAAGGTGGGCGGCGCTCGTGAGGGGCGACGTCGCCGTGATCGAGGCTGGTGTCTCCCGGCTGTCGCGTTTTCTGGCTGTCAAAGGTTCGCGTGCCGTCGCACTAGCATATCCGTCCATGTGGTGATCGTCGTCGCGGCTCATGCCGTCTCCCTGCGTTTCCGCCCGGCAGTTTCGACTTGCGGTGTGGATTTGGCAATGCAAATCTCTCACCTGTAAGAATACTTCTCGCCAGTCGAGGCCGGTGAGAGCGCCGCTTTTTTGGCGAACAGGGGATTACCGTGCCATCGGACCAAGGCTCAAGGGCGTATCGCGAGAAGCAGGCCGAGGCTCCATCGCAAGGTGTGCCGCTGGCGACCGGCCTCGGCTTCCCCGAGGGTCCCGCCTTTGACGGCTTCGGCAATCTTTGGTGTGTAGAGCTGTCGGCGGGGTCGCTCTGGCAGCGGACTCCGCACGGCGAGATCCGGCGTCATTTCGTCGGTGGCCGGCCCAACGGTCTGGCGATCGATCAGAACGGTTCTGTCTGGTTCTGCGACAGCGGCGTCAATGCTGTTCGGCGGTTGGATCCGATAAACGGTTCCGTCTCCACAGTCATACACGCCATAAACGGCGTTCCCCTCGCCAAGCCGAATGATCTCGCCTTCGACGCGCGTGGCAATCTCGTTTTTACCTGCCCAGGAGAGTCGCGATCCGAGCCGACGGGCTACGTCTGCTGTCTCTCCGCCGGCGGCGATCTGACCGTGATCTCGGACGGACTCTATTTCCCCAACGGCCTGGCGTTCACCGCGGGTGACGCCTCGCTGCTCATCGCCGAGACCCGGCGACAGCGGCTATGGTCCGGCACCTGGACCGCGGACACCTGTACATGGAGTGGTCCCGGTGTGTTCGCCTCGACGGCCGGCCCCATCGGTCCCGACGGGATCGCGATTTCGGAATCCGGTGACGTCTATATCGCCGTGCATGGCACGAACCAGATCGAGATCAAGGACGCGAACGGTCGACACAGGGGCAGCCTTTCGGTCGGAGAAGGAAATCCGACAAACTGCGCGTTCGACCCGTCCGGCACCCTGGGCCTCGTCGTAACGGAGACTACCAGGGGTGCCATACTCAGTTTCGGCGATTTGGGGCCAGGCTTGGCCCTGCCGCCGTTTCGCGGGTCTCAGGCGCAGATCAGCCCCGGCTGATCGCGATACATTCGGCGCGGCCATTTGGTCGCGATATTTCAGAGCGGTGCCGCTCCAGAGCGCCGGACAGGGCGAGAGTTATGATCGAGATTCCGACCAAGGCGACACAGACTACCGATCCCTCCGTCCATGCCGCCGGAGCCGGGAAATGGATTATCGTCGGCCTGCTGTGGGTCGCCTTTTTTCTCAATCAGGCCGACCGCCAGATTTTCAGCGTCACACTACCGTTGATCCAGGCGGACTTTAACCTCACCAGCGCCCAGATGGGGCTGGTCGCCACGACTTTCACGCTGGTGTTCGGCCTGACCGTCCCATTCGCGGGCGTCGCCGGCGACCTGATCGCTCGCTACAAGATCGTGGCGCTCAGCCTGGTGATCTTCTCTGCCGGCACCCTCCTCACCGGACTGGCGGCCAGCTATCTTCTGCTGCTTCTGTTCCGGGGGGTCGCCACCGGGGCAGGCGAGGCCATGTATGCGCCGGCGGCCAACTCCCTGATCGGCGAACAGCATGTAAAAACGAGAGGGCGCGCCCTTTCCATCCACCAGACGGCCAACTACAGCGGGGTCGTCCTGGGCAGTTTGATGACCGGGTGGATCGCGGAAACCTACGGCTGGCGCTGGTCGTTCGCCGTCTTCGGGATCGTGGGCCTGATCTGGGCCGGGGTCTTGTACGTCGTCGCCAGACGCTATTCGCAGCGACCGGTGGCCAAGGAAGCGGTTCCGGTCCGCCGCGCCAAGATCTTGCCGGACGCCCTCCGCGCCGTTTGGACCTCGCCCCTTTTGCTGGCCCAGATTCTGGGCTTCAGCGGATTGATCTTCGTCCTGGTCGGCTATCTGACTTGGACCCCCTCGCTGCTCTACGAACGCTTCGGCATGTCGTTGTCCCAGGCCGGGTTCTTCGCCGTCCTGTATCATCACCTGCTTGCAGCCGTAGGCCTGCTGGCCACGGGCTTTCTCGCCGACCGTTTCATCGGCCGCTATCCGAAGGTGCGGCTTATCTCCATGTCCGCGAGCATCGTCCTGTTTGCGCCCTTCTTGTGGCTGGCGGGTCAGGCCCAGACCCTGTGGCTCGTCTACGCGGGTCTCGCCGGGTTCGGCCTCTTCCGCGGCGTCTATGACGCCAATCTCTTCGCGGCCATTTTTGACGCCGTAGAAGATCGCCTGCGCTCCACAGTCACCGGCATAGTCGTGGCCGTTGCCTACGTCACCGGTGCTGCGTCGCCCTACATCATGGGCATGCTGAAAGCGCGTTACGGCCTGGAGGGCGGCTTTAACATGCTTGCTGTGGTCGCCCTGGTATCGGGCGCTATTTTCCTCACAGTGGTTCTGATGAACAAGGTGAAAGTCGAAGGGCCGCCTGGTCACCGCATCTGACAGGCCGGGTCTGCTTGTGGGTCTACAGCGCAACCAGGTGAATCGCCCCGGGTTCCCCGGATTGATCCCCTCGTTCTGGTGCTCACCCGGGTTAGCTTTTCGGAGATGGAAAGTAATTCATCAGAAGCGAGGGAGGATCAGAATGTACGGTCTTTGCCTGACCAGGGCAGTTGCAGAGAGCGGGGTTGTCATCGCGACCATTCCGACCCTGGGAAGCGAGCCCACGAACGTCGCCTTCGATCCCGTGGGTCGGCTCGGCCTGGCTGTAACGGAGGCAGAGTGCGGGTTGCTGCTCCGCTATCCACAAACCGGACGAGACGAAAATTTATGAGCGAACCGCGCACCGACCTGGCCGATCCGGAAACGGTCAGGCTCTCCACACCGTCCGGTCGGCTGATCGCCCATGTCGCGCCTGCTCTGGGTGGAGAACTGTGCGGCCTACAGCTCGTCCGAGGCGGCGTTGCGCACGAGTTGCTTTATCGAGGCATGAACTTTGGCCCGACAGACGACTGGATCGGCCGAGCGCCGATCCTCTGGCCTGCGACCGGACGAAACTATCCGGCGGGCTCGGAGCCCACGGCCTCGACATTTCGCGCCTTTCCGCTCGGCTGGACGCATCGGGGCATCGCTTATCCGATGCCGGTCCATGGATTTGCCCGCAATCTGCCCTGGCGGCTGGACGACAGCTCGGAGTCAACCGTCCGCTTGTTGCTGCACTCTTCACTCTCTACACGCGCCTTTTACCCGTTCGATTTCGCAATCTCCGTTCAGTATGAGCTCACCGACCTGGGGATCAGTCTTTGCCACTCGATCAAGGCGCACAAATCGAACGACGGGCCGATGCCGTTCTCGATCGGCAATCACATTACCTTTTGCGTTCCCCTGCTCTCTGAAAGCGATCCCGCCCGAACGATTCTGACAACATCCGGTCGTCATATTTTGGGTGTGGACGCGACTGGGAGGCTGAACGGCGACGTCACTCCAAACCGATATTTCGCCGACGGCCATGCCCTGCTCGAACTGGAGCCCAGAAAGGTCTATGCTTTCAACGGCTACGATGATGGTCCCATAGCGACGCTTGAGGACCGATCCGCCGGCCTAAGCATCAGGTTGACGCATCGTCCTGACCGATGGCCGGAAGGCGTCCATAATCCGTTCGTCTTTTGGGGTGACCCTGCCGCCGGCTTCGTCAGCCTTGAACCGTGGGTTGGAACCTTCAATTCCTTGGCGACCGGGCTTGGAATCATTAAATTATCGCCCGGCGAGGCCTTTCGATGGCAACTCGATATCGATGTCGCTGACAGGGGCGAGCAAGAGATTCGATGATCGACGAAGACAAGAATTCGGGCGGCCGCATCCTTTGCTTCGGCGAGATGCTGCTGCGTCTGACGCCCAACGACGGCGAGCTTCTGATGCAATCGCCCGGCCTGACCGTCCGCCCCGGCGGGTCCGAGGCAAATGTTTCGGTGTCGCTGGCTCGATACGGTGCCCCCGCAGCCCTCGCTACCGTCCTGCCGGACAATGCGCTCGGCCACGCCGCTCGCGACGAGGTCAGGAAACACGGCGTCGATACCTCGCGTGTGCAGTTCCGGCCCGGCCGTATGGGCCTTTATTTTCTAACCCCCGGCGCTGTCCGGCGTCCTTCCGAGGTCCTTTACGACCGTGCCGGATCGGCCTTCGCCCAGCATGTCGATGGGGCGCTGGACTGGCCCGCCCTGCTTGAGGGCGTCGAGTGGCTGCACCTGTCCGGCGTCACGCCGGCGACCGGCCCCAACGGATCTGCGGCAGCCCTCGCGGCCATTGCCGCCGCCACGGCCGCAGGCGTGAAGGTCAGCTTCGACGGAAACTTTCGCGGCAAGCTGTGGGCCGAATGGTCCGGCGATCCGCCCTGTGTGCTGGGCCCGATGCTGGCGGGATCCAGCCTGGCCTTTGCCGATGACCGCGACTTCGCCTTGGTTCTGGGCCGGCCATTCGACGATCCCGGCCCTGCCGCCAGGCTCCGCTCTGCGGCCTCTGCCGCCTTCGAGACCTGGCCGTCGCTACAGCGTATCTGCTGCACCCTGCGCATCAACGACAGTGTCCAGGACCAGTCCCTGTCGGCCGTCATGATCACCCGCGAGGGCGAACACGACGCCGGTCCCGTTTCCCTGACCGGCGTTGTCGACCGGGTCGGCGCGGGCGACGCCTTCGCGGCCGGTGTCCTGTTCGGGATCTGGAGCGGCTGGTCCAACGACCAGACGCTGGCGTTCGGCCTCGCCTCCTCAGCCCTCAAGCACTCGGTCCCGGGCGACTTCAATCTGTTCGACCTGGCACAGGTCCGTGCGGCCATGGATACCAAAAGCTTCGACATCCAGAGGTGAGTCGGTCCTGTTTCGGGCGTGCCAGAGCTGTGGATCGGCGTCCAGAGCGGGACCGTGTCGAATTTGTCCAAGTAACTGATCTGACAGGATTTTCGGGTGCGATTTAACTTATAATCGGTTCCGCTCTGGACCCCACCCGAGACGGTCTTTCTTCAATCCCGCCATTCGGCTCTGTCAGCCCAAACTGATTGCCGGTCGCGGACCTCGCGCCTAGCCTCACGTTATTTCCAAATCGACCAACCCATTTCGCTGGTTTGGTCGGCCGCTGGGCCAACAACCGATGTGAGAACTCATACCTGCCGTTCCGACGACGAGAGCGTGCCATGCTCCGCTTCCGGCAGATGAAGACCTTGCAGAAGTTCGGCTCCGTCCACGCCGCCTTCCACAACCACTTCAACCAGGACCGCCATCTCATCAGCCGAAACGATTTCAAAGCCCGAAGAGCGGCCGCATTTGCCGAGTGGAAGATGTTCGCCGGCTGAAGATCACGCCCCCTGCCCTGGCCTCGCCTGGTGGAGACAAGTTCGCGTTGGACTGACAGCACCGCTTCAAGACCCGATCACGCCGCCATCGTTTTTGGTGATCACCACTGTAGCCGAGCGCGGTACGCCGCCATTGTAGTCCGGGAAGCCCGAGCCATAGTCGCCCGCGGCGAACTGTGCGGACGAGGCGTGGGCGCCCGGATGCTGGAAGTTGACGAACATGGTCCGGCCGTCTGGCGTGGTGACGACGCCGGTGCATTCCTGGCCCCATGGTCCGGTCATGAAGCGTTTGATCTCGCCGGTGGCCGGATCGGCCGCTAGCAGCATGTTCATGCCGAACGGCTTGAGCGGTCCCTCATAGTCCGGGTCCATGTCGCCCATGTCGGTCTGGATCCAGAGCCGAGAGTCCTTGTCGAACCACAGGCCGTCAGGGCAGGCGAAGATGTTGTCGTTGTTCAGGGCGACGTCGCTGAGGACCGACGAATGCCGGGCGTCGCCCGCGATCACGAACAGGTCCCATGCGAACCGCGTCTGGCGGTGGTCGTCGTTGGCGTAGGTCCAGCGCACGATCTGGCCGAAATTGTTGACGGCCCGCGGATTGACCGCATCCACCTCGGCCTGGGTCCGGCGCGTGTTGTTGGTCAGAGCGAAGTAGACGGCGCCGGTGTTCGGGTCGACCGCGCCCCATTCGGGCCGGTCCATCTTGGTGGCCCCGGCCCGGTCCGCCGCCAAGCGGGTGTTGACGAGGATGTCGGCCAGGTCGGCGAAGCCGTTGGCGGGCGTCAGCCCGTTCTGACCCGGCGCCAGCGCCAGCCATTCGCCGCTGCCGTCGTCGGTGAACTTCGCAACATAGAGGGTACCGCTGTCGAGGATCGAGCCATCGGTCCGGCCCGCGGCATAGGCGTCCTCGGAGACGAATTTGTAGATGTATTCAAAGCGCGAGTCGTCGCCCGCGTAGCAGACCACGGGCGCGCCCTCCACGGGCGGGGCGAACACCACGCCCTCGTGGGCGAAACGGCCCAGGTGGGTGCGTTTGACCGGCTCGGCCCCCGGATTGAAGGGGTCGACTTCGACCACCCAGCCGAAGGCGTTCGGTTCGTTGCGATAGTCTTCGGCGGCCGAGGCTCCCTTGGCGGAGGCGTCGAACCTGATGTACTCATCCGCTTCCGACCGGGCCAGATGCCAGCCATAGCGTACACCCTGCGGGTTAGTAGGGACGCCGTAACGGGCCTGCTCGCGTGGCAGCGCGGGCTTCTGGTCGATCTGATCTGTGTTGGAGAAATAGCCGGCCCAGTTCTCCTCGGCCGCGAGATACGTGTTCCACGGCGTCACCCCATGGGCGCAGTTGTTCAGCGTGCCGCGGGTCATGGTCCCGTCGGGGCTGAACCGGGTGCGCAGGTGAGCCGTGCCGCGCACCGGGCCGCTGATCTGCATCGGCGTGCTGGCCGTGACGCGGCGGTTGCGCGGGTCGGCTACCACGGCCCAGGCGCCGTCGGCTTGGCGGGTGGTGCGATAGATCGAGACGCCGTGGGCGGCCATCTCCATGCGCACCTCGTCATCGTCGCGCCGGCCGTCGGCGCCGTAGACGAAGCTGTACGCGTTGTGCGCCACGCCCCGGTAGCCGTCCTTGGCGGCGTGCAGGAAACGCGGCTCGATGTATTCGTGGTTCACGGCAATGAGGCCGTCCTCCGACGAGCCGTCGATCGTGAAGAAATGGAGGCCGTCGTGATGCTGGCCGATCTGGTGCTCCTGCTCGGCGCCGGTGTTGGCCCCGGGACGGAAGGCGGGCAGGGTGCCCGAGATCGGCGTGCCGGTCGGGCCAAGCACCCGGACGCTGTAACCCTCGGGTACGATGACCTTATCGGCGTAGCTGACCGGGACGGCCTTGAAGCCGATCAGGCTTGAGCCGACCTGCGCCCGCGCCGACGTGGCCGTCAGCGATCCGCCGATCAGCCCCGTCGCCAGTGTCGCGAGGCCGCCCATGAGGAAGCCGCGGCGCGCCACGCGCGCGTCCATCACGTCATAGAAGTTGCGGTTGGCGGAGGTGTTGCTCGGCGGTTCGTCGCCGTGCTCATAGCCCCTCGCTTCGGTGTGGTCGGGGTAGTCCCGTTCAAACTCTTCGATCTCAGGCTCCTGTTGCGATTAAGGGGACTTCGATTCCAAACGCGATATTCGGCTGGTGTCACGCAGGTATGGCGGCCACGGGTGATGTCCGAGGGTTGGTCAGAAGCTGCCCTTCAGTTCCAGAACCCAATAGGGGCTGTAGCGGAGAACGCGGCGCTCGAAGGCCGACGGTGGGCTCAGTCGATCGGGATTGAAGGTCGTCCGAGTGGTCACCAGGTCTTGGTCGGAAAGGTTCTCTACAGACAAGCGCACCCGCGCGGGGCCGAAGGTCCTTTCCACAAAAGCTGTGACGAAGGGGCCCTCGTCGTAGCGTTCGATCTGGGCTCGACGGAAGAAAGTCGCTGCACTGCGGTCGGTATAGTCCAACCCCCAAGCCAGCTTGAACCGAGGCACGTCCTGGCGAAGGCCGAGCTGTACGACCACCTCCTGAAAGTTAGACTGAGTCCGCCGAATGCCGGTCAATGGGTCCGACACCTCTGCTGTCTGCAGGGTCACATTCGCAGTAGCCCGCAGCCCGGGCCCGAGTTGGTCCAACGGCACGTCGGCCTCGACCGTGACACCCCGTAAGCGTCCGTCTCCGATGTTGCCGGGAGCGTCGAATGTCTCGCCCACCGGGATGCGGTCTGCGGCGTCGCTTATCCAAGCATGGAAGAGGGTCAAGGCCAGCGTGCCCGAGCTTGCGAACCGCCGATCATAGCGCGCTTCAAGCCGCCAGGCCGCCTCAGGAAGCAGCTCGGGATTGCCGGCCTCGATGCGATCGTCCTCGAACTGGGCGGCTCCGGCGAAATCGTTGAAATCGAGCTGCTCGACCGTCCGAGCCGCACTGAACCGCAGTTGACCTCGGTTGCCGAGCTGCCGGCTGAACTGAACGGCTGGCTTGAAGAACACCAGAACCGCCCGGTTGCTGGCGTCGCCCGACACCGTCAGGCGGGAGGCCTCGATCGCCAACCGTCCGTCCAGCGACCAGACTGGCCCCAACGGCCGGACCATGTTCACAAACAGTTCGCCCCGCCACTCCTCCACGTCGACATTCGCCGCAGGGATGGCGATTGACGTCGGGCCGTCCCCGATGTCGAAGACCACCGCCAGTCGCGAGGACAAGGTGTTCAGCGCCGCCTCGCCTCCCCATTCCAGCGTGCGCCCTTCGCCACTCCGTGCAAGGGAGCTGCGGACAACGTATTCGCTGGCGCCTGTCCGGAACTGCGACGACAGGGCTGAATCCTGCCCCCCGGCGGCGTCGAGATCGCGTTGGATGCTGTCCCCGGAATAGAGAACGCGCCGGGCCAATGCGATCGATTCGACCGTCCACGACCCAAGGCCACGTTCCCAGTCCGCCCCCAGTTCATATGTGGTCTCGCGGTCGTGAGTAGACAGGTTTGAAGCGCCCGTTGGGTTTTCAGCAGGGTCGAAGGACGACGACACTGGCGCTGTTCTGAACGTCCAGCGCGTGGCGCGGCCATTGATCGAAAGGGATCCTTCGCTCATCTCGCGCTCGGCTGCCCCGCTAGCGGTGATCTGGCGGTAGGTTCGCGGATCAACCTCGATTTGGGAGCCGGTCGGCAGGCCTTGGGCATTTGAGAATCGCCGGCCCCCGCGGACCGCCCGATAGTCGGCGTAGCGCTCAGCCGCGCCCGTCAGGTCCATCCCACGCCAGCGGCCCGACCAGGTGGCCCCGCCCCGAGGCGAGACACGATCGGCGTGAGCCTCAAGGATGGCGGTCCAGGTCCCCTCGCCTTGGCCCGCGGATAGCAGGACATTTGCCACCAGACCCTCACCGCCCCCTCCCCTGAGCGTGGCGGCTGCGCTGCCGCTCAGCAGGTGAACGCTGACCACGCGGTTAGCGGGGATGCGCGCCAGGGCCTCGCGGAGGCTCAGGCTCTTTAGAGCGGGCGGGCGACCGTCAATCAGCACGTTGCCCGCGGTCCCGGCCAGGCCGCGCCGCTGTTCACCCTCGTCGATTACGAAGCCAGGCGTCCGCTCGACGATATCGAGCGCGGTCTGGGGAGCGAAGGGAACATAGAAGGCAGCGTCGTGGACAATCGACTGTGATCCCGGCTCGGCGACCTGAGCGTGCACCTCCGCCGCCGCTGATGATAAGGCCAAGCTGGCTAATATGGTCGGCCAACAGGCCTTAGCGCCGGGCAAGGTCGGGTCCGGCGATCGGTTCGAAATAGATGGGATTGCCGATCAGCAGAAGTCGACCGTCGGCGGCGCGCACATTGACGCGGAGCCAACCGCGTTGACGACCGGTCGGGTGCTCAAAACTCGTGAGATTGTCCTCATCGCCGATGATTGGATCGGCAAGAACCGCCACAGGATGACCATCCTCGATAACCTCCAGGGTTGAGCCAGACGCGCCGACGACCCTGACGGTGAAGCGCACCATGCGACCCGGATCGGCGGAAACCGTACCGCCCATCTGGATGGTCCGGCCGTCGACGGTTGCGCTGACATCAAGCGTTCGGTCGGAGGTGCCCTCAACATCAATAAACACTCGTCCGGCCCGAACCCCGTCCAGGATGGCGGCCGTGGACAGGGCTTCGGCATGGACCACCGTGGTAGGAGTCCCGATGGCCGAGAGCTCAGTCGCGGGCAGGCGTGGATCGTGATTGTCGCTGCCGCCGATCCCGGTCAGGCGGACGCCCTCGTTCAATCGGGCGTGCCAGAACGGCAGTGAAGAAGCCGGGCCTTCGACGCCGTCGAAATAGCGCGAGACCACACCGTTGACGACCTCGACCGCCTGAGCGCGACCATAGTCGGCCACGTCCATCGACCAACCGCATCCCGCGCAGCCGCCCTTCTCCGGGATCCCTGGGTGATTGATCGAAATAAGGCCGCCGACGGCTTCGACAGCACTTGCGAAGGCCTCGAAATCCGGCGCTGACGACGTCCCCAAACGGAAATCCACGAAGTTCAGCGGGCCGAACACATTGGCATGACCGCCGTAGGTCGTGATCTCCCGACCTGGCACGATCAGCAGATCGTCGAAATGGGGCTGAAGCTCGCGCAAGGCCGCGAAGTGGGCCGTGGTGTTGTGGTCAGTGACAGCCAGAAAATCCAGCCCCCTGGCCTGCGCCGCCTCCAGCGTCCTGTAGACAGGACAAGGCGTCGTGACGCCACGAGCCGAAGGGCACGACCCGTCGCTGTGGGCGGTGTGGGTGTGCAGGTCCCCTCGAAACCAGCCAGGGCCGGATCGGAGGGGCGCCGATCCAAATCCGCCGTCAGGACGGCTTGTCGCTTCGCTGTCCAGAAAGCGTATCCGGACAGTGAAATCGACCTCAGCGCCTTCGGGCAGGTTGGCTCCCCCCAGGACCAGGGTCCAGCGCCCCGGAGCCAACGGACCCGGCAGATATCCGGGCGTAGCGTCGCTG
>Ga0105047_10005720_pt1 | contig 21226 bp, 11 predicted proteins | sample MAT04_FD_78384 | JGI IMG/M metagenome (GOLD analysis project Ga0105047, IMG submission 78384) | Freshwater microbial communities from Lake Fryxell liftoff mats and glacier meltwater in Antarctica - MAT-04 (megahit assembly) | ecosystem: Environmental > Aquatic > Freshwater > Ice > Liftoff... | reverse complement strand
CTAAGCAGATTTCGCTGTCTACAGCAGCTGCTTTTATACGAGTAATAATTTCTTCTACGACGTGAGGAATTGCTTCTACGTCTTCGCCGTTATAACCCATGTTACGTTCTCTGGTAATTACTGCCTGATACACCTGTCCCATTGTGGTGTAATTTTTATGGCCCATTTCCATACTTAAAAAACGCTCGTAAGTACCTAGATCCATGTCTGCTTCTAGTCCGTCTGCACACAAAAATGGATCTCCGTGCTCTATTGGGTTAATTGTGCCCGAGTCTATATTTAAATAGTTTTCGCACTTAATACTGCTTAATTTATAACCTTGCGCTTGTAATAAAGTTCCTAAAGCCGCAGCAGTTACGCCTTTTCCAAGGCCAGAGAGCACTCCACCAGAAATAAAAATATACTTGGGTTGCGAAACACTTTTTTGGGAATTTGCCACTTTGAAGTACGTAAAGTAAAAGTATTTACGTATTCATTTATACCAGAAAACAGTAAGCCAGGCTAGTATGGAGTATGTTTTAAGGGGATTTTCTAAAAACCCCTTAAAAATGATGAGCTAAATTTCTTCAATATCTTCAGTAAGCACATAAATGTCCGTTACACTGGTGTTGTATGCAAAGTCATTGCGCTTTGCGCCCAGGGTAATTTCTGTTCCGGCTTGGCAAACAGTTTTTCCGTCTACCGATACGATTCTTTTGTTGAGTTTATACCTTTGCCCAGGTATGGGGTCGGTGTTTGTCGATATAATTACTGACATGTTGCTCCTTTACTAGTTGAGAAGAGTTGAGGGTGTATAAAAATTGTTGCTACAGGTGAATTTATTCTGAGAGTTGGGTATGTGTAAGAGTTACGCCTGGAATGTCGGTTAGAATACCCCAGCCACCATCTGCATTGCCCAGTTTTACTACATCTGTGCCAGAAGAAAGAGTTCTTGTCATTCCTCCGCTCAAATCGATCACAACATCTTCTGAAAGCCGATACCTTGAACCTACTGCTGCATTTGTTAATGCCTCTTTAGTTGGGTTTGCCATAATTTGCTCCTTTCCTTATACCCTTAGGTGCGTCGCAAAATAAAAAAATCCCGGCAAAGCTAGGGATATACAAGGAAAACTTGGCTTACTGTAAAAGAACACGGCCAATAATAGCGCAGAAAACTCTTTTTGGGAACTAAGAAATTATTATTACTAACTTAGTTACTAAATTTTATTGCCGGAGTAATAATTGTAAACTCGGCATTGTCTGCCTCTGGGCTACTGGCAAGCCTTGCTCTGCCTTTAAAGATATAAATTGGCATAAGGTAGTCTTGGTTGGTGCTCCAGGTATTTGGTTCTAGGTAGGCAATTTCTACCTTCTGGTACTCTGCTACATAGCGCAATACTTCTTGGCCTTTTAGTTGACCATTTTGGTAGCGGTTAAAACCATCTTCTAATAACTCTTTAAGCGCTCCTTTTCCTGTTTTAACTTGGTCCCAGGCTTCTGTAGGAGAATAAATAGAGTAAACACCCTTTTCTGGTTTAAAGTACCAGTCGTTGTAACGCAGATAAATAACTCTTTGCTGAACAAAAGGATTTTGGCTGCCATTGCCTGCAACTACAATTTCTAATGGAGCACTTAAGTAGTTATCTATTAATTCTCTTGCAGGAACATTGCTATATGTTTTTCCATTGCTAGCCTGATAAGAGTCTAAATCGGAATCTTTGGCTAAAGATGCAATTGCAAATTTTCGGTAGTAACGAATTTTCATATAACTAGCAGTACTAGGAGAAATACTGCTTACATAGCTATTACCCTGAGCATTAAGGAAATCTATTCTGACATTATCTGCTGTAAATGCCCCAAAACCAGGAACACCTAACCTGCTACCTAGAGAATATGCCTGGTCAATATAATCTTTGTCGTTGTCGAAATTGCCACTAGGAGCAGGAGCCTCTATTGTTGGATTGCTATAAATATAGCTACCGGTAATTTTATTAATTTCAAGTTGTCTGCCCTTTTCGTTCCAGATTAGTTTTCTTTCTGCACTAGTATCTGTTCTAGTTGGTCTAGTTTCGAAATCGAAGGCATTAGAAATTTTAGCTGCGTCGTCTTCTGCTTGAAATCTTTCTCTTGGCTCTTCTATTTTATAAATATTCACAGCCTGGAATGGCAGACTATTAAAGGCGTTGTCGCTTAGGAACTCTGTTGTGTCGCCATTCAGAGTAGTTAAGCTGGTAAGTGGCAATGGCGTTAATGGTCCAAATTTATCGTTAGAAGCTAGGTATATTTGCTCTGTAGCAGTAACTGCTGCAGGTGTTGTAAGTCTGCCAACAACGTCTATACAAGCACGACCAAGGATAACAACCACTGCAAAAATGGCGAAGCCAATAAGGACTTTTTTTACTTTTTCTGTAGTTGTTACTAGACTAGAGCTCATAGGGTTTCGTTATGTTTTAACCTAGTTAACTTTAGCAAAATATGTTTAACTTTATTAGTGCGCGAATTCATTACTAATCACAGGCTATTGGTCATTGGTGTAGCGTTCGCGCTCGTGGTGGCTATTGGCGTTATAGCTTTCTTGGTTTCATTGCCCCAATCTCCTAGTACTAATACCAATAACTCTGCTAGTGGCCCAACACCTACCCCCACAACAAGTGGTGGTGCAACAGCAACAGTAAAAACTTCTGCTGCTCCCACAGCCAGTGGTGCAGCCTCGGGTAATATTATTTGGTGGGGAGCTTTCCTTAGCGAGGCAGATGTAGCCCCTTTAATTGCCAAATATACTGCTGCTAACCCAGGGGTAAAGATTACCTATTTAAATAATGCTACCAAGCAAAGCGACTTAGTAAATTACCGCAAAAAATTAACAGATGCCTACGCCAATCCTAGTATTAGTGCCAACCCAGATGTAATGTTATTAGATAGTGGTTGGTTTGGCGCTACTTTACCAAACTTAGAGGCTGCTCCGTCGGATAAGCTAAGCTATTCAGATTTTTCAACCAATTTCTACGATTTTGTAACTGCAGATTTAACTCGCAAAAGTAAAGTTTATGGTGTTCCAATGTGGGTAGATAATCTTGCTGTTATTTACAACAAAAAGCTCTGGACTGCCGAAGGTCTTACTTCTCCTTCACTAGACTGGAGCAAAATGACAAGTGAGCAGTTAAGTAAATTAACTAAAAGAGATACAAATGGCACTGTTACAACAGGTGGAATTTCCGGAGGAGTAATAAAAAACTCTGAATTTTGGTTCGAAATTACCAATATGTTAATGCTGCAAAACGGTGTAAAGATAACCAATGACGGCTCTGCAAGTACTACCGCCACTCCTACCACAGGAACATTGGCTGCTACTTTTGCTTCAAACCCAGATTCTAAAGATTCAGTAAGCTTTTATAAAAATTTCGCTGGAAGCGGAAAATACTGGAACAGCAACTTTAATGAAGATATAGCTGCTTTTTTAGAAAAGAAACTAGCAACATATATTGCACCTAGCTGGAGGTTGAATGATGTCTTGCGCTATAACACAGTTGCAGGTTTAGGAATCGAGGTTGGCATTTCCGAAGTTCCTCAGCTACGCTCTACTTCCAACGAAAAATCGAACTTTGCTACTTACTGGGCAAATGCAGTTAATAAAAATAGCACCAAGAAAACGGCTGCTTGGGATTTCCTAGTCTTTCTAGGACAGGCAGAAAATATAGAGCTGCTAAACACAACTATGAAAACAAATAAATCTACTGTTACTGGAATTATTTATCCTAGAAAAGATATGAAGTCTAAGCAATTGGCAGACCAGTATCTAAGCGAGTATGTTAAAGCGCTAGATTATACAAAGACTTGGTATATGGTAGACGAGACTGCTGTGCGAAGTGCTTTTTCGCAATTCTACGATAGTAACGCCGGTGTAGAAACTGTACAATCGGAAGTAAACAATACTTTAAGTAAGTTTAAGGAGCCTTAGTTTTTTTTGTATGAAAAAAGATTTAATAACTTACAGTCGGTTCATGGCCAAATTCTTTTTTCCTGTGGCGATGTTCCTTGTATTGTTTGTTATTACAGGCATTTTTACGTTTGGCAAAATTTCTGCCATTCTTTTCGATCCTAACGATAAACTAGAAATTGTTCAGCCTGCTGCCAATAGCACAGTAAGAGGAAATGTTACTCTTGGCTTTCTGGCTTACGATTCTAGTAGTCAGTTACGTTCATCTCTGCCAGTAAAAATTGAAATTAATGATATTACTTGTAAGACTCACCTTCGTACTATTATTAATGCCAACAGACCAAATGTTTCTAGTGTACAAAATATTGCTTGGAACACCACTGCTGGTTATTCAGACGGTGCAGTTTTAGAAGATAATTCATATTGTTTAAGAATTTGTAGCGACTTTACTCGCGATGGTGGTGCACCTTATGCTGCGTGCGAGTCTCGCGAAATTCGTATTCGCAATGTAAAGAACGATGCACCTGTGTTTAAATCGAAGCCAACTACTTCTGTATTTGTTGGCGATAATTATAGCTATGCACTGCAGGCAACAGATTCCGATAACGATCCACTTACTTATAGCGCAGTTCAGAAACCTGGCTTTTTAACATTCTCTGGCAATACTTTGTCTGGCAAGAATCTTACTGTGGTAGGAGATTACACAATTGTAGTAGAGGCAAGAGATACATATAATGGCTCTGTTACTCAGACCTATAAATTGTCTATTAAAGAGAAGCCGGTAGCAGAAGTAACACCTGCACCAACACCTATTCCTAGCACAGTGCAAATTAGTTTTACCTTTCCAACTGCCAATGCAGAAGTTAACAGAACAAATAACAAAATTAGTTGGGCGCTTAGTAATCTTCCTGCAGATGCAAATAGATTAGATCTGCAATATAGACCTTCTACATCTACTAGCGAAGAAGCCTGGAAGAATTTAATTAGTTACGATAAAACTCAGTTAGAAACAACTAGGTCATTTACGTGGGATATCACTTCGGTACCAGATGGCAACTATCAATTACGTTTAAACGTTGCAACTCCTACAGATACTTATCAATCTTTGTCGCCTAGTTTTCCTGTAGATTCTAAAGGCACCGACCCTGTTGTAAACCCAGACACAGTAGGTATTTTCGAGATAAAGCCGAATAACGGCAGCGCAATTACCACTGTGCGACCAGAAATTTCTGCTCTTATTAATATTGGAGAGTTTGCAGAAATTGCCAATAGCGACATTAAACTTCTTGTAAATGAAACAGATTACAGTGCGCTTTGTAAGCTAGAGCCAGGTACTGCAGCCAAAAGTTACCGCCTTAAATGTACTTTAGACACAGATCTTACACCTGCAGATTATAAGGTAAAGTTAAGCGTTAAACGTTCGTTAAACGGTGTAGACCTAGATCTAAATCGTGAATGGCAATTTACTCTTGTTAAAGGAGACGCAACAAATACAGATAATATTCAGATTCTATTCTTAAGCCTTCCTAGGCAAACATTCCTAACAATTGGCACTATTCTTCTTGGTTTGGTTTGTTTGGTATTATTGCCATTAACATTGTTTACAATTTGGAAACGCAGGGTTGCCAATCGTTCAGAGTCTTATAGCTCTGTTACGTCTTCGTCTAGTTCTGGTGGTACAACTCCTCCAGGAGGATACACTTCTACAAGGCCAACTGCAGCAGCTTCAATGCTAAACCCTGCTCAACAGACAGAACTAGAACTTGCAGCCGCATACAATAAGACTAAGGCGCCTACGCCTACTCCTGCACCAGCAGCAAAACCAAGTATTTTTAAAGCTTTACAACCTGCTCCTAAACCAGCGCCAATTGCTCCTGCAGTAGTTGCAAAACCTATTCCTCAAGTTAATCCAACTCAACCAGCTCCTGCTACTCCAAAAGGCCCAAATCCTATCGCTGCAGGTATTTCTGGTCTAGGCTCTAGGGTTAGTAGTGGAATTAGTTCAATTAAAAGTGGAGTTCAAGAAAAAGCTCAACAAAAAGCAGCCGAACAAACTGCAAAGAAAGAAGCCCAGGCTGCAAAACCACTTCAACCAGTACCAGTAGTAATTCCTGCCCCAGTTGCTCCAGCCACAAAACCGCAATCTACCGCAGACTTACTAGGTGGTTCTACTTCTTTGCCAATGGCAGCTTCTCCTGTAAAACCTAACCCGCCAAAGAGTTTTGAGCAACCAAAACCAATTGAGACAAAACCAATTGAGATCAAGCAAGAAGAGCCTAAACCTATTCCTGCCGCTCCTGTAGCTCCTGCCGTGCCGAAAGTTGCGCCTGTAGAAGAACCTGTTCAAGTTAAGACTCCAGAGCCAACTGTGCTAATGAAGGCAAGTCTTCCTCCTTTGCCAGCAGAGGCTCCTGTTTCTATTGTTAAAGCTGAACCAGTCGCACCTTCTGCACCACTAATTATGCCTAGTAAGCCAGTTGTAGAAGATGCTGGCCCACTCGCTCCAAGATTACAGCCAGAAAAACCACTTTCTGAAGTTGTTGCCAAACCTAGCGATGAAGATTTACCTGCTTGGTTAAAAGATATTCCTACCCCAGAATCTCCTGCAGCCGCTTCTGCTCCTACTTCTAGCAAGGAAACAGACGGTAATAAAAATAAGCCTTCAGACCCTGGCGATGACTCTGCAGATCCTTACGGATTTGGCGATTTCGACATAGGTCGCTAAGTATAATTTTCCTTGTAACACAAATTGCTGCTGCTATAATACGGTGGTTTAATAATTTCTTGCCTTGCAAGAATGTTCTTAAGGAGGTTTTATGAAAATCAAAATATTGCAGGCAATCTCTGCCATTCTTACTCTAGTTGCAACTACGGTAATTCTGTTTTATGTAGTTGTTAATGGCCGAAATTATCGGCAATTGCAAAAGGCAGGCGACAATGTGCAGACTTTAATCATTCGCATTGATCTGGAATGCACAGTTATTTCGCCGCAAAATTTGCAGAAATGTGCTGAGCTAGCAAATGAGTTGGCTCTGAACAGAGAATATAGACAGAACAACATTCCGACCACAGTAGAATCAATAAAACTAGCCAAGGATTGGCAAACTACTCGTTTTGTTGGTGTGGCGTTGATGTTCATGTCGCTTGGCTGGTTTGTGTTTGCAAAGCTTAGCCATGAAGATTGGTATGTTGCCGAGGCGCTAATCTTGCTCTTCACAGTATTGGGCTTATTAGTTGCCTTGTTAGGAAGCCCCTTCCAAATTCTGCAGTGGACAGCATGGCTACCGGCATAATGTGTGGTGTTGCTCCAACCTTTGTGTTGGATAAAAGGAGTGAAGTGATTAAAGATTTAGTGAATCAGATTGTAGACTGGGCCTATGATGGCAAAGACCTGGACAAAGCAATTCGTAATCTTTTCCGAGTTCTATACTGGACTTCTGGAATTGGCGTGCTGATAATGTTGGTTTACTTCGTGTTTTTTCTTGCCAATCCTGCGCTTGCCCAAAACTACTGGTATGTAGCCAGAATTGCAGCAGCAATGATGATGCCTTTTCTTGCAACACTTCTTCTTGCCATTGCCAACGTGCAAGCAGATACTGCTGCCAGAATTGGCGAAGTAACATTGGCAATTACTGTGCTAGGGTCAATTATTATCGGCTTAGTGCTGATCTTAATTCTCTTTACAGGTAGTGTTAGTGGGTTGCAAAATACTTTTCAGGAAGTGTTTAGGTAGTAGTATTTTGTGTATTCAGACTCAGTTCCAAATTTTGGAATTAAGTCTTTTTTATTTCCCTAATTATCGCCGGCACTGGCATATAGCGGGCAGTTTGCATAAGCCTCGCACAATTGAGTCTGTGCCAAGGTCTTTTTTCCTCCTAAGCCTGCTACTTCTTTATAGACAGTTATTTGTACGTCTTTGCCATTTCCAGAAATTGTACCTGTTTTAGGATCAAAACTAGCTGTCATTGCAGCTGGGCTAGTCATCTTCCAGTAAAAACCTGCACTAGTAAAGGTAATTGTTTGTGTTGGGGCTTCTAAAGAGGAATTTACGGTAGCTACTTGCTCTACATTACTTATTAAATATTTTCCTTCGCTTCCTTTATTAAGATATATTTCTTGATTTCCGGCATTCGAAATATAAGGAGCAGTAATTGCTGGCATGCCCTGAGCTACTCCGGCTGCCGAAGAAACTATATCTGTGGTACCTGTTACTGTAGTTGTAGAGAAAATTTTGGACATTGTGATGAAAAAAATTAGTAGACTTAGCACCATTCCACCCAGTTGCCCGTAGTCTGATAAGCTGCGAATTGGCATAGTTAGGAACTTTACAAATTCGTAAATGCCTTGAATAACAGAAAATGGGTTTGGTAAGCCTTTAAGATTATTGCTAAATAGTTTGTCTAACCAGGCTCCGAAGACTGTACCACCAGCAGAACCCACAGCTGCACCAAGAAAACCACCACCTACTGTACCAATACCTAGCGTTCCTACTCCTACTACAGCTGCTCCAATTGCTCCTCCAACTACTCCGCCTACTACACCACCAATGGCGGCAAATAGACCAAGTTGTAAGCCCAGAGCACTGGCAATAACTGCACCTGCTACACTTCCTACAATTGAACCAATACTAGCTCCTTTTGCAATTTGTGCTACTTTAACTGCATCACTTAGAACCAGCTGTGCTTGCATAGCCTTAAAGACAACAGGGTTATTAAAGCCTGCTCCAAGTTTTGTTAGGCTAGTGCCAATGCTGCCCAGTTTGTTGGCAACAAGGTTAATTGAACCAGAGAATAAGCCAGATCCGAAAGTTGAATAAGTGCTACCAATATAAGATGCCATTTGAGCGAGGTTTAATCCAACAGAAAGTGGGTTTTTCCAGCCATACAATGCTTGCTCTGCTGCGTCTGCTCCTCCACCTAAAATTCTAATTTGCGAGCCAATCCATTGGTTTCCAGTAACCATGCCGTTTATATGATCTAGTGGTAAGGCTTTAAACATTTGGAAGCCTTTATTGGCCATTGCAGATTTCATAATTGTATTCTCGAATTTGTTCCAGGCAACATGACCACCAACTCCCGCTGCTCCTCCTAGTAATCCTCCGGCAATTGCACCTGCTGGCCCACCTACTAAAGTTCCTACTAAGCTACCAATTCCTGCTCCCCAAATTCCAGTATTTGCAGCACGCATTCCACCAACTAGATTGGTAATAAATTTGCCTTGAATGGCTCTCTGAGCAGTGCCGCTTACTGTTCTTCCTAAACCTGCTGCCCAGTTATTATTCTTTAACCAGAAGCCTGCTAGCGCTTTTCTTGGGGCAGCAATTCCAAGCTTGTCTAAGGCTTTGGCGCCGTTATAAAGTCCTGAATTCTTAAATTCCGACAAAGAAAGTTTACTAGCTGCATTTAAAGTGTTTGTAACGGCGCCAATAGCGCCAGTTCCCAAACCACCAATAATTGCTCCTGGCAGTCCACCTGCCAAGAAACCTACAATTGCTCCTGGCGCAGCCATTTTGGCACCGTTTCCAAGTCCTGCTGCAGCAATTTTAGCTGTGCCTCGAACTCCGTTAATAATCTTTCCGCCTGTCTGTACAACTTTGCCAGTTGTTTGCAAGGCTTTGACTATATTTGAGCCTGCTTTTGTGGCTTGTAATGCACCTTTAGCACTATTTATTACTCCTTTAATTCTGTTTTGTACAAGCTTACCAACCAACCCAAGTAGGCCAGTGGTGTTATATTTATCTTTTCTTTTGTTTAAAAGAATTCGGACATTATTTATTCTACTAATTGAATAAGCAGTTGACCTTAACAAACTTGCATACTGCTTCTTTTGTTGCAGATAATTATTGGCTACTTGTACCCTTGTCTGGGCATTTGGTCTTGCTGTTTTAAGTGCTTTCTTGGCAACTTTTATGTCGTGAGCTTCCTGGGCTGCTGCCAGAATAGTGCCTTTAATTGAAGATTTAACCTTATTCCTAGTGGTGTAGTATTTTGTCTCTATTGTGTTATTAATACGCTGAATGCCATTATCTAGTTTGGTGACAAGTGGCTTTACCATCTTGGTATTGCCTAGTTTTGTTACTCCCCAAATTAAACCTCTTTTTGCAAGTGCTTTTGGCGAAGCATTATAACGATATTTCTGATATTGCTCGAAGAAATATGCTTTCTCGCGAGAGTTAGCAATATTGCCTGTAACCAACGCTAAGTATTTTTTCTCTATGCTTGGTAAAGGATAGTTCACAGCCACCATTTGCTTGGCCACTGTTTCTAGGTCCTTTTTACGCTGATCTAGCCCTGCTTGTTTTATTCTGCCTGCCAACTCTTTTGGAGTAAGTAAACTGCCATATTGGTTTTGAATATCTCTTTGAGTTTGCTCGTCTGGGTACTCTTTGTTGGAAAAAATACCTGTACTTCCTGGCACCGCTGCAGGACTATAGTTTGCAACTTTGGCAAAAAATGTACCTTTGTCGTTTACTGGTTGGCGGCGTTCGCTAGAGTTTAATTCAGTTTGTTGTGAAGTCGTAGCTTTAGGCTCTGTCTTTTTCTCGTCCTCTTCTGGCTCTTCGTAGCTTCTCTTAAAGTCTAAAATATCCTTTTGGATTGATCTATGAGTATCTTGAATATCTTGCAAATCTTTTATAGCCACTTCTAGATCTTGAATTGCCTTTTGTTTACTAACTTTGCGGTGAAGATTCCTTTGTGTATAGTTGCCCATTATTCCCATAGCTCGCTTGTGGGCTTCTGCTATCTCAAGCAATTTTCCAGGTTCAGTTTTTTTCCTAAGCAGATCCATTTCTAGTCTAGAAGATACAGATGCACTGGCATATTTTTCTGCTTCTTGAATTTGAGCAAGCGAAGACTTATAAGTATCTGGCAGCAGTTCTAGAGGATCTCTAGATTTAGACTCTGTAAGAATATCTAAATCGGGGTCTAATCTATCTGCGTATGTCTTTAACCTGTCGTTGCTCCATACTTCGCCAGGGTCTATTTCATCGGTTTCTCTTCTAGAAGTATCAATCTTTTTGACCTCGATTAAGGCTTCTTCTGCAAATTTTAGGATTATACTAGGGGCAATCATAATCCTAGTAGACTGCTAGTATTAGTTAGCTCGCTGTTGGTCATTGCGATTGGTTTGTCTTCTTCCTCGGTAAGAGCTATTTGTCCAAGTTCAGAAACTCCAAAATTGCTTAGAACCTCTAGCTGCCAGGCTTCGTTATAATTTTCGCCACAAATTATATCTGCGCAGTTCTGAACAGACTCTATACTTGGCAATAAAGCTAAAGTTGCCACCACTGTAGATTGTTTTGGGTTAAGATCCCACGTTACTGTTGCTACTACATCTGCGCTATAAACTTCTTGTTCAAAAATATTGGCTGGCAGGAAAGTAATGCCATAAAGCTTTAGTACTTGCCAGTCCCAAAATTCTATCTCTAAATCTTTAACATTCTCTGAAATTAACGCTACAATTTCTGTAGGTTCAAAATCTAATAGTTCTAAATCTTCTTCTTCGAAAATACTTGGGAACATTGCCACTGCTGCCAAAAACTGCTCTTCTATTTGTTTACTAGTAATAGCCATCTTGGCAGAAACGCTGGTAATAGGATTACTAAGCGCATAAAAATCTTTGTAGATTGCAGTATATAAAGGACGATAAATTTTCTCAAATTGTGTGGCTAGAAATTCTGTAATTTCTTCTGGCTCCATTTCTGTTGGTTCGGCATCTTGTAAGATGCTCAATTTTTGATTAACCTCTGTAGCAATGGCTAGTTCTAAACTATAGTAGTGAGTTAAGTTTTCCAGATTTTGTAATTCTTTTAGTAGCTTTGGGCTAGCTAAATTTATATCTGCTAGTTTTTCTGGGGTAAGCTCGAATTGATTATCGTTAAGGTTCATTTTCTGCCACGGTATGTTTACCAAACCTTCTTGCACTTCTCTATTAGGAATAACTCTTAGCGCATAGTCATGGTGCATAAATTTAAGCACATATAGCTGAGCTTTCTGAGAAAGATATGTAAGCACTACAAACTCGGCCAATACGTTCTTTACTTCTCTATTCATGTTTAAATACTCATGATAAAGATCTGGCACAACTTGCAGTTTATCTGAATCTGTTTCGAAAATAAGAAAATAGACTGCGCTGCGATAGCTGTTTAAGAATTTAGCAATTGCCTGTAAATCGTTATAGTTTAAACTACCCTGTAAGAAGCGATAGTATTCGTTAATAAGGAGTTGTTCTTGTGTAAAAGAGGCGGCGCACAGAAATACGTTGCCAGCAGAGCCAATAATAGGCGCCGCCAACTCTATGTTAGTTCTAACGGTGTCTAAATCATCTTTTAAAGTTTCCCAGGTGCTTGCCATAGATTACTTCAATAGCTCATTACTTTTTACTAGATGCCACATCTAATGCACCAGGACCAGTAATGATGTTATTAATGCCCTTTAAAGCACCAAGAAGTTGGGTAGCTCCACCTTTGGTAGATTTTGCCAAGTTGCTTACGAAGATATTTTCAGATTCCTTGGCCAATGAACCTACAATTAGGTCTGGCAAAATTGGTGCAGAAATAATCATTGCATATGCCAACAGCGGTCTAATAATATTGTTTACCAATGAACTCTGACCAGCTCCCTGAGAAGCACCATAGCCCAATAGTGGAGGAGTCCAGGCTATATCGCCAATTGCTACACCATCGCGAGCAATAATTATGGCAATTAAGAAAATTGCATAAACTGAAATAAATGACAGCGATGCAGCTAACAGCCGAGCAAAGTATTTACTAATCTGAGACTCTTGCCCAGGAATTGCCGATAATAAGAATATGAAAGGCGATGCCAATGGGTAAATTGTTAACATTACATACTCTTTTAAGAGCTTAAAAAAGACATTAATGCTGGCGCTAAACGCGGCAAATGCAAACACAAGAGTAAGCAAGATGCTGGGCAGCGAACCTCCTGCTATAGAGTTAATAATTTGACTAAGGCCTTCGGAAATAATTGGAACATCCTGAGGCACAATAGAACCTGCACCAGCAGTACTATCTAGATAAATTCCACTTGTGCCGAAGATCCACCACACAGAAACGAATTTATCGTCTATTTGTAAGTCTTTTGTGGCGTCTACTTCGCTAGAAATAGAGCTAGAGCCAGGTAACTGAGGAGCCACAGGAGTTGTTTTAAATGTAGATGTACGTAAGAACGCGCCAGGAGAGTCTGCTCCTCCTACTAGCGTGCCGTATACTACTCCACTACCTACTGTTATAAAGTCAATGAAAATTGCCGAGAGCGGGTAACTAAATGTTACTAATAATAGCGAAATTACAATGCTTGGTAAGGCATTGAATAACGTTACAGATTCTTTTCCACCTAACTTGTTTCTAAATACAATTAGGAACGATATTGCTACTAGAATAACTATATATAAAACATAGACTACGTTTCTAGAGGCTTGCCACAAGCTTAATATTGGTCTTAACAGGTTGTAACCAGAACCAGGATTATAAGTTTCGGAATTGCTCTGAGCATAAACTGTCGGGTCTACTCTACTTCGAAGATCTTGTGCCCACACTTCTACAGAAGCTGGTTTCTCTTTATACAAACTACCCATTAACGTATAGATAGAACCAATTGCTCCGGGCTCTGTTTTTGTGACAATCTGACCATTAACAATTTGCTGTGAAGAAGTTGTAATTAATCCACTAGATAAGGCTAAAGCAATATTTCCTAAGTTTGCATTTGCTTGCAAATACGAAGGAGAAGAAAGCATTCTAGAGCTATTTAGTGCGCTTGTACCAGTAGTAGCTGCTCCGGTATTTGTTCCTGTAGTTTCTGCCGCTCCGTTTCCAGTTGTTTCTCCTGGGTTAACCTGAGCTACTTCTCCTGCTGCTAACTGCTGTAAATTTTCTTGTGTAGTATTTTTTTGAGCTATTGGGGTTGCCGCTGCAGTGCTACTTGCAGTTGCTTTTTCCTGACCAAGAGTACCTACTAAAGTGATTGCTAAACCAAAGACTACTACCAATACAAAGTACTTATATTTTGTAGTAGAAATCTTTTTCAGGACAGAAATAGCAGACATACTACAAACTAACTTATTGCGTGTCAGACTGCAAGTTCGGCGTTAATAAGCCCTGTCTACTTAGCTCTACTTTTACATCCTCCATAATTTTATCTAACGAGGGCAAATTTAATGCTTCCGACATTAAATTATATTCACTAAATAGTTCTTTAAAAGCTTCAATTTGCCTTTCTGCGGGCAGCGCAGAGAGCATTTCTCTTAATGTTCCAGTGTGATAGTCGTCCATCTTATCTTTAATAAATTTCATTGCAACTGGATTATGCTGCAGTTCGGCATGCATTAAGTCTGCCATATTTTTAAAGTCTGCAGCTGTTCTAGCCTCTCTAGTAATAGTTTGTAGATAATCGGTTTCTAACTTTGTTTTGGTTAGCTCGTAGTAGGTAAAAAAGGCGATGAAAAACACACTTACCTGTTGCTGACGATAATCTTCTATAAAACGATTCTCTTCTGCTGTAGGCAAATTAAAGTGTGCCAACATTTTTTTGAAAAACTCATCGCTAATGTACATCTATTTAGTCCTTCAAATTATTTTACTTACTACTTAACATGCCTGTTATTACACCTTTTTCGCCAAATGTGTTACCTATAATTGTGTCTAAAATTTTGGTTCCTGTTGGAGCCCAACCGTCTGTCTTTTTAATTGATTGCAGTTTTTCTGCATCAATTTGCATGTTGGCCAACTGGTACTGAATCTTTCTTCTTCCCACAAAGTTGAGTGTGCCTCCTCGAGGATTCATAAACTCTTGAGAAGTACTGTCTGCTTTATCTTGAGCTCTTTCGTACATTTGGGCTGCAGTATCTCTTCTGTTTTTGGCTATTACTGTACGTTTATCCATCCACGGGGTTATGTACTTGGCAATACCGGCACTACCCAAGAATAGGTTAAAGAATATAGGTGCTCCTGTGGTGGCCATGCCAAAAATAAATGCATAGATTAATAAAGTATTCATACGCCGGGTGTAACGCGACATACTTTCCCAAATTCCTTTTACTGTTTTATATCTATTCCAGGCGTTGGCATAACCAGCAGCCATTAAGTTGAACTTAACTACCCAGTCTTTATACTCTTGTCTGTATTTACGCATATCGGTAGCAGTGTTCATCATTTCTGTAACAATTGCGGTTTTTTGAGTTCTGAATTTACTTTTTTCAAGATACTTTATTGCCACTCGACCATCGAAGTCATTATTAATAATTGGTGTATTAAAATAGTCTCCATAGAATTTTGATTCAAGGCCAAGATTATTATTAATGAAATCCTGGTTTTCCGTTGTATCGCGTTTTACATTCATTGTAATATTTCCAACCTTGAAAACCATTTCTAGTGCGTCTTTGTCCTCTGGTATAAGAGTATTACTTCCTCGCTTAATTGGTACTCCTATGGGCTGACCTAGTTTATTTAAACGATTATTCCAAAATATTTTATTCTTGTTTTCATCTGCTCTAAAGTAATTTTCTTTCTCGCGATTATCTAAAATAACGTCTGTTAGATACCCAGTAAGGCTAATCTGGTTTGTAGCTTTGCTACGTTGTTCCCCACTTGGGTTGCGAGAAGGGCTATAGTCTTGAAACCTATCTGTAAGTAGTAACCTACGTTTATAATCATCAACTTCACGTTGTGTTACTCTTCTTTTTTGATTTGCTTCTAATATCGCGCGAGCTACTGTTTCAAAATCATTATCACCATTTACGGCTAATAAGCCAGTTTCATCGCGAACTTCAAAGCCTTTCATTTTTTGCGCATTGCGGTAAATATCTAATACCCTTTCTCTTAGGTCTCTGCGCTCACTCTTACTTGCTACTGCATCATTAGATGCTCTGGCTCTTAATAGCGACTCTCTGCCTCCAAATAGTACGTTTTCAAAGTCTTCCATTTCTTGAAGTTTTATAACCTCATTTGGTAACTGTTGAATTACGAGGTAACGATAGATATGTTCTTTTGTAAGTTTTACCTTTGGATCTGTAATTTTTAGAGTAGTCCGAATAGTTTCTTGCAGTGTTCTTAAATTTGCAAGAATAGCATTATCGCGTTCTAGATCTGGGCTAACTGCTCCAGATGCACTAGGCTTATATTTTGGAAGCTCTTCTAATTCATTTAATAAGTTAAGTGAATCTTCTGTAGTGGTTACATTGCGGAAATCTAGATCGAGTTTTCTTGCTAGTTTATTTAACTCATTAGTAACAATGGGATCTGTTCCCGAAACTAATGGTGCAAGGTCTTCTCCTTTTGCACGCATCTGCATAAAAGTATCTAAAAATTTGAGCTTATTGCTATCTAGTTCCGCATCAATAATAAGGCCCATATAATGTTGCCCGATATATTCTCTAAAGTTTTTTGTAACAGGAATAAACTCCTCGTTACCAAAGTTTTGTTGTTTTGTGTCTTTTACCCAACTACCCAAAATTGTTTTATCTGCAACTTCATAACGAATTAGCCTATCGACAATTTCTTTAGCCATTACGTAATCTACTTCTGTCTCTTGCAATGGGTGTTTACCAATTTTTTTTACTCCAAGTTTTACATTCTTTTCTTGAGCCAAAACATCTGCTTCCTCAACCAATGACTCTGAAATTATTGCCCCCTTTGCTCCTGCAGATTTTACCCACGAGTCTAACTCTTCGCGCGACACTATATTTGGGTCCGACTTTATTCCTGCAATCTTTTTTTCTAAAACTTCATTCATACTCTCTACCCAATTAATATCTGGGATTAAAATCTTACGAAATTCACGTTGTACTGTAATGCCATTACTTTCCTGAGCATAAGGCGCAATTGTGTGCGATATTGGTCTAGTTTCTTCTAAAGGTCCTTGTGCCGCTTTAACTGCAGTTAGCATGTCTGCTAAAGAGTAGATTGTAGATTCGTTGTTTTCTTTTGCGCTTCTTTCAAAATCTTCTCTTTTTTCTTTATTCGCACTAGGTCCATAAAGTTCGGCATAAGTTTTAGGGTCATTTCTTTTTAAGAGAATCTTTGCTATTAAAACTTGTTGTTCTAATAACTTATCTCGGACTTCTACGAAGCGGTTGAATGTAGCAATTACACCAATATCTCTGTCTAATTTATCTTTAATAGTAATTTCATTCGCTGAATCGTTCTCGCGACGCATTAAAGTAGCGCTTTCGGGGCTTACAACTAGACCATTCTGATCTAATAATGGTTTTGGATAGTCTTTAGTATCAATGTTAGGGTCAAAGTCTGGTGCTTCTTCAAGATATAAACCACGAAGACCTGTGCGAGGGTCAATATGTTCGTAATATTTTTGTTCTTTGTTTGTACCTATACCCCATAAATATTCCTTAGGTCTCCATTGAGTGTAGAAAGCAGTTCCTCCTGTGTTATCAAAATCTGGGGTCTTTTGCCTTAATTCTGTAGCAGAAAGTTTACCGATATCGCCGTCCTTAAACTTCACCCTTACCCTACCATCTTTTGTAATAAATACTTTGTGGCCTGTTTTTCCAAGCGGTACCAGTTTGGATTTTCCTTCATCTTCAAAATATCTAGTTCCTTCTGCACCTTCTGTGCGTGCTATTAATTGATTGGGCCTTGGTTCTAATTCATGAAAATTCATAAATGCATTTTGCATTCTTTTAAACTCAAACTGCCTAAAATTACCCCAGTTATCTTCTTTAATGCTCTCTTGGTCTAATGCTGGTCTACCGCCCGAGTACTCTAAACCAGCACTTTTCATATTGCCAAATAGAGAAGTAAGTTGATCTGGAGAAAGACCATACTTTTCTGCGCCAGAAATAATTCCACGAATTGCTGCATTATGAAGATTGTCTGCATTTAAGCTTGTCACTTGTACAGGCATAGTAAAGCCAGGATATTCTGCCTCTGCTACACGTGTAGGCCATTTTGTATTAGCGTAGGCTTCTCCTATTTTTCCAGGTGCAAAAGGTAATGCCTGCGATGCACCTTTAAACCAGTTACCAGCAATACTTTTGTTTAAACCAATTGTTCTTCCGAATTTTGTGCCGCCGTACATGACAGAAAAATCACGTTTATTTACAAACGGTGTTACTGTTTTGTCACCAAGAATGTTAATTAGGCCTGCAATTCCTGGAATTTTAACAGGTAAATAATTTGCCCAAGCAAGAGGGAACTCTTCATTTGCAGGGTCTACTCTTGGTCTAGCAGCATCATAGGATCTGCCAATCATAGGGAAGAAATCTGCAGCAGCAGGATCTTTAAATGAAGTCTGATATGAGGTTCCGTCTGCGTAGTTCTTGTCTAAATAAACATAACTTTGTTGGTTGGTGTCGAATACATCGTAGTTTTCTGCTTTTCTGTCTGTTGGGTTGTAGTCAAATTGGTAGTTAGCATTTTGCTGAACCAATTTTAATGTTTGAATATTACTGCCAAACATTATTTCTTGATCTGTGGCAAACCAAGCAGTTAGTTTTTCCAATAAGGCTGGGGCGATCTCATTCTTGGCAGCAAGATCTTGCAAGAAATCTTGATTTCGCAACCCAGCAAGTTCTTCTTGGCTTTTTACTTGTTGTTCTAAAACACCAAAATCTACTTCCTGGAAAGTACGGAAAAGTTCGTAGCTTAGTTGTGCAGGGTTGTTACCATAACGATAAATACTGCTAACTAACTTCTGCTTTAGGTCTAGTAATATTTCTTCTTGCAGATCTTGGTTGCCTTCATATTCTGCTCTAACTTGTACTTCTTTTTGGCTAACAATTTTATTTACTAAATCTACAATTACAAATGCTTGCTTTTGCTGGGTTATACCCTCGGTGTCTGTTTCTGGGGCTGGAGTTAAACCAAGATCAATTAACTTAAGCTCTTTCCAGACGAAAGGTTTGCTGTCTTGTTGAGTGGCGTTTAGTCTGGCAACAATTTCGTCTAATCTGTTTTTAAAGTAGAAGCTTTCTTGCCCATTAGTGTCTAATTCTCTAGCCAGATTTTGTTCCAAAATATGTCGAACTTCGTGTTGAGAAGAAATGCCACTATATAAGGCAACTCCCCCAGGGAATGCTTGGTTTTTATAAGACAAAGTATTTTTAAAATTAACACCAGAAATATTTAGGTCTAGGCTAGTGCCTAGCAATTCATTTAAAGCGTTGTCTGTACTCATGCCAGGAACTTGCCATGTACGCATTCCTATACCGCCAGGTACGCGCTCTAGCTTGAACATTACCTTAAAGAAATCTGGCTGAGTCTCTACGGGCAAACTATCTTTGAATTTAACAATTCGGAAGACTTTATTTTTAATTTCTGTTTGCTCCTTAGTAGTAGCTTCTAAGTTTACAAACTTATCTTCAAGTACCTTTAGTAAAGCAGCGTCGCTGGCAAAGTTATCTAGGTTGCTACTAAGTTCTTCAAATGTTGTCTTCAATACTGGTGAACTATCTGAGTTTGCAACATTGTTATAAATTGCAGTTAACGCAGCATACCTTCTTAATCTAGTAGTGCTATTTTCATCTTCTGTGAACATTTTCCCAATTTGCCTATCACGTACACGTAGGTTTAATACTTGTTCGTAGAGCTTGTTTGCTTGGGCAGGAGTATAAAGCTGTTTTTCGCCATTAAAGTTCACACCAGCTTCTTGTGTAGGCTTAATAATTGCCAACTCAATTGCCTCTGCAGTTGCAGCACGAGCAACAGACTCTTCCGTAGTATCAACTTTTGCATTTGCCCAATCGTATAAACCAAGCTGGCCAGATTTAACAACCACTGCCATTGCACTATCTAGTAGATTCTCTGAATTGAAACCTACAAATTCAGAATAATTTTTTTGTAATAATATTTCTGCTTCGTCTTTTACTTTTCTTAGTTGACCAGGGTCGCTAGGATCCAACTCATCAAAACCAGCAGCCAGGAATACTTCTCTAATTGCAGCGGTTGGAATAATACTTCTTCCTAGTTTATCTTCAACTTCACCTGCGGCTTTAATATCCGAATCTTCTAAGAATCGGGCACTATCTGCCCAATAATTAAGTGATTGTTCTACCAAGTTCACTTTGCTATTAAATACTTCGTTTTCTAAGGCTAAACCTTGTTTTACATGGTCAAAGTCGTATTGCATTAGCCTTGCCGTTTCTTCTATGAACTTGCCTGCACTTTGCTCTTGAGGGGTTTCTGTGTCTTTATCGTCTTGGGTAAAGCGCTGTTGGAACTCTGCCAATTTAGTTTTTACAGAGCTAGTTAGTTGCACAAGTTTATCTGCAGCTTCTGCTTCTTCTAAAGCTAATTGTTCTCCCAAAATTTTTGCTAATTCAATTCGGCTATTTGTAGGTAGTCTTTGAATATCTTCTACCACAAAATTCTCTATTAAATCTTGAGCTTCTAAAGCTGGCATTAAGCTGGCGCTTAATGCGAATATCTTTGTTTGCAAATCTTGAATTGCTCTTCTGTTTTCTGCTGTTTGTTCTTCGCTTAAAAGCGCAGTTCTATGTGCAATAGCAGACTTTAATACGTCTGTATATTTAAGCGCAGTGTTTTGTAGCACGTTCGCAACATAGTCGCAGTAGAGGTTTAGCGATCTTGTGTTGCCTTCGCCGGCACGATTATAAATAGCTCTAATTTTTGTGCGAGGAAGCAGGTCTATTACGTTTGTTGCTTGCTCGAAGGTGTCTACTTCTAAAATTGCTTTTTGTTTGCTATCTAATTGTTCTAACTTGTTGGTTGCATACTCGAAATCGCTCTTAAATAAGAAGCGTGTTGTTTTGGCAAATTCTTCTAAATATTGAGGCAGTAGTTCCATTTCCTGAGAATATCCTTTTTCCTTTTGATCTATTCCTTCTAATAAGGCGCTAATCTTTTCTTGAAGTTCTGTAAATCTTGTTAGTTTTCTTGCTACTTCTTGGCTAAATACAGGTTTGTCGCTTAAGCCTAGTCTATTGTCTTTGTAGGCGTGGAAAAAGTTAAGATTTGTTTCATCTTTTTTGATAAGTTGTTTTGTCTCTCTTCGAATTGCCTCTTCATGAGACTCTCTTTGCAAGAGAATTTCTGCTAACCTTGCTCGTACTTTTGTAAGGTCGTCATCTGTGCCCATTTCTGCAGTTGATTTTCGAGAAATAGTAGCTACTTCTTGTACCGCAACTGCTAGTATTTTGAACTTATTTAGCTCTTCAATAAACTGAATATAGTTTGTAGCTTGTGGCAAACTGTCTGGCAATTCGGCTCCATACTTCGCAATATGTTCCTTTAGAGCTTGTTTTTGCGAGACTAATTTTTGCTCGAACTTAGACCTTGGTACAAAAGATACAGTTTTTGTAAATTCAGGAGTTGCTTCT
>Ga0105047_10005718_pt1 | contig 21232 bp, 18 predicted proteins | sample MAT04_FD_78384 | JGI IMG/M metagenome (GOLD analysis project Ga0105047, IMG submission 78384) | Freshwater microbial communities from Lake Fryxell liftoff mats and glacier meltwater in Antarctica - MAT-04 (megahit assembly) | ecosystem: Environmental > Aquatic > Freshwater > Ice > Liftoff... | reverse complement strand
TGGCGGAGTGGTGTGGCTGTTCGCGAATTATCGCCGAAACCCCCACGAGGCGGGATCGCGGCCAAGCGAGCTCGACCTCGCCTCTGACCCCAAGCTGAGGTCGACACCAAGCGAACTCAGCTTCGCCTCTGACCCCAAGCTGAGGTCGGCATCAAGCGAACTCAGCTTCGCCTCTGATCCCAAGCTGAGGTCGGCACCAAGCGAACTCAGCTTCGCCTCTGACCCCAAGCTGAGGTCGGCACCAAGCGAACTCAGCTTCGCCTCTGACCCTCAGCTGAGGTCGGTTGACTACCGACCGATCGCCGTTGTGACCGCGACCGCGTTTCTCATTCTTCTGGCGATGCGCGGCAAGGCGTACTACATCGCGCCGATTTACCCGATTCTGACCGCCGCCGGTGCAGCGGCGTTGGATCGACTCTCCGTTCGCATCTCGCCGAAGCGCCCGACAAAGGTGCTCGCCGTCGCGGCGGCGGCCGTTGCACTGTACGGCATGCTGACGCTGCCGTTCGGACTCCCGCTTTTGGCGCCGCCCGAAATGTCGGCGGTGTCCGAGGCGCTTGGTCAGAAGAACGAATCCAATACGGGCGAGGCGCTCACGCTGCCGCAGGACTACGCCGATATGCTGGGCTGGCCGGAACTCGCTAGAATGACGGCAATTGTGTGGCACGCGCTTCCCGCGGCAGACACGGCGAACGCAATTCTCATTGGTACGAACTACGGCCGCGCCGGCGCACTCGATCTGTATGGCCGCGAGCTTGGTTTGCCTCCAGCGGTCTCAGCGGCGAGGTCGTATTGGTTCTTTGGACCTGGTACCAAGACCGGCGATGTCGCGGTCGTGCCAACGAACGATCCCGAATCACTTTCGAAGTTTTATCGCTCCTGTCTGCCGCAGGCGCAGACGAACAATCCGTGGGGCGTGCCGGAAGAACGCTCGGTTCGGGTGTATGTGTGCCGAGGGGCTCAGGGTACCATTCAAGATGTATGGCCGCGTTTGGCCGGGCAGAACTAGTCGATCATAAGATGCTGGTGTGAGTCGGCACGGGCGCTGTCAGCATTCATGAGATTGCAACATCCGCCCGCTACCTTTTCGCAGGCTATTCGCCGCACAGCGGTTTCACCGCACAACGTGGTGCGCTCACGCGTTTCGCACTTACGTGCCGGAGCAGCCATGAATCGCCGCAAATTTCTTCAAGCGGCTGCTGCTGGAACTGTTGCCACTTCCGCGCTCTCGACGTTGCTGACCAATTCGGCGAACGCGGCCTCGGCCGGTGCGCAGAACATCGCCGCAGTTGATCTGTCACGCGTCTGCGACGAAGTGCTCGCGCAAACGTATCCATTCACCTTGCCCGCGCTGGGTTACGATAACGCTGCAGTCGAGCCCGCAGTGGATGCGATGACGATGTCGATTCAGCACGACACAGATCACGCGGCGTACGTGACGAATCTGAACAAGGCTCTGGAAACGCAGCCTACGCTGCAGAAGAAAACTTTGCGTGAGTTACTAACATCTCTCAGTGGTGTGCCAGATGCCGCGCGCAATGGCGTGCGCATCAGTGGTGGCGGGCATGCGAATCACGCTATGTTCTGGCAAGTGTTTTCGCCCGGCGGCGCAAAGGCGCCATCAGGTGCATTGTTGGCAGCGATCAAGTACACCGCGTAAATTCTGCGGCTACGCGCACCGTCCGTGAAGGCGGTGAGAAGGTTTCGCTCTCCTTCAGTTGAGTTGATGAACGTTACGTTTGCACGTGTTCGTGCATCGGAAGCCGCCCAGCTTTCCGAATTTGCCTGCGACAACTTCGATAAGACGTATGGTCCACTGTGTCGAGCGGCCGATGTCGATGCGTACATGGCGTCCGCACTCACCCCGTCGGAGATGTTGCGAGTCCTGACGAATCCAACGTCATGGGTGTTTGCCGCGATTGTTGACGACGAGTGGGTCGGATACGCACACGTTCGTCTGGCCCCGCTGCCCGATGGCATTCACAGTCAGCAATCGTCGACCCTCGGCACCACGTCGATGGAACTCAGTCGATTCTACGTGTCTCGCAAATTTCAAGGTACGGGAGTCGCGCAGCAGATGTTGGGAATCGTGCTCGCGCACGCCGAGTTGCAGGACTGTCCAACGCTGTGGCTGTCGGTGTGGCAGGAGAACGCACGCGCCATCGCGTTCTACAACAAGTGGGGTTTCGCGAGTATTGGCGAAGGGAAATTTCTGATGGGCGAAGACTGGCAGGACGATTTTATCATGGAACGCGACGTGCAGGCATCTCCACCAGCATCGCGTGCGAATTAAACGGGAGCATCACATGCCTACGCATTTGCGCCTCGCGCGATTGTTGTCACAACTGTCGGTGTTGCTGCTGGGCGGTGCCGGCAGTGTTCACGCGGCGATAGCGCAGAGTGCGCCTGCCATGGTGCAGAGTGGATCCGCTGTGGTGCAGAGCGGACCTGCTATGGTCGTGCTGGTGCGTCATGCCGAGAAGGCGACAACCGGCGGCAACGATCCGTCGCTGAGCGAAATGGGGCAGGCCCGTGCCAAGGCACTCGTGACGGCACTGAATGACGCCGGTGTTTCGGCGGTGATCACCACACAGTACAAACGCACCAGCGAAACCGGTGAGGCGGTCGCAACCGCGCGCAATCTGAAAACCGAGAAGATTGCGATTGCCGGAACCACGGCCGCGCATATTGAAGCGGTAGTAGCGGCCATTCGCAAGCATCCGGGCGAAGTGGTGTTGGTGGTTGGGCACAGCAACACCATTCCCGCAATTGTCACCGCACTCGGTGGCCCGAAAGTGCCCGATCTGTGCGACGCGAACTACGCGACGATGTTTGTGATGCACATGGGCAAGGATGGTACACCGGCGCATGTGGTCCGTACGCGATACGGGGCAGCCGAGCCGGAAGGCGCCGAAACGTGCACGGGTTCGACGATGAAGTAGTGGGGCATCAGTGGTAGCGGCTGGATGGTTCGGCGCTACCTTGGAGAAATGCAGATTTCCATTGGCATCCTCACGGTTTCAGATCGCGCCAGCGCTGGCGTGTACGAGGACAAATCGGGAGCCGCGATACGAGACGTGTTGACGCGCTGGGTGGCGTCGGAGTGGAAGGCGGAGTATCGCGTCATCCCCGATGAGCAGCCGCTCATTGAAGCGGTGTTACGCGAGATGAGTGACGAGTTGCACTGCGCGCTGATTGTTACGACAGGCGGCACGGGGCCGAGTCCGCGCGACGTCACGCCGGAGGCCACGGCGGCCGTATGTGATCGATTGCTACCGGGCTTTGGTGAACAGATGCGCGCCGCATCGATGCGTACGGTATCAACGGCTATTCTCTCTCGGCAAATCGCGGGCACGCGCGGTGCAACGCTGATCATCAACCTGCCGGGGAAACCCGCGGCGATCGAGGAATGTCTCGCGGCGGTGTTCCCGGCTATTCCATATTGTGTGGAGCTTATTGGGGGGCCGAAAATCGCGTCAACCAGTGTTGCGCCCGCCGCCCTACGACCCAAAGGAGTTTAACAAACCATGACACTATCGCCAGACCTGCTTGAGATCCTGGTGTGTCCCAAGAGCAAGGGGGCGCTCGAGTACCACCAGGGACCGCCTGAAGTGTTGGTGTGTCGTGAGAGCCGCCTCGTATACGAAGTTCGAGACGGTATTCCGATCATGCTGATTGACGAAGCGCGCGCGTTGGATGACGCCGAGTTTCCGCCGGTGTGATCGCGTGGAACGGCTCATGACGATGGGACGATGACACAACTCTGGGCGTCGGATTCGATACTGCCGGACTATGACGTCACGGTGTTGCCATTGCCGGCCGAAGATGACGGCGAGCTGGTGGCGACCGTGTTGCGGAAAACCTGTGAGGGAGAGTCACGTCGCGCATTTCTGTATGTGCACGGGTATCTGGACTACTTCTTTCACGATCACGTCGCGACGGCCGTGTGTGACGCGGAATTCGATTTCTACGCACTGGAGCTGCGTCGGTACGGCCGTTCGTTGCGCGGCAGAAATCGCCCTAACTACTGCACGAGCCTCGATCAGTACTTTGTCGAGATTTCGCAGGCCATCGACATCGCGATTGCCGATGGGCATGACAGCGTTGTGTTGTACGGACACTCCACGGGCGGGTTGATCGCGTCGCTGTACGCCGATCGTGGCGACCGACGGGCGCAGCTATCGGCCGTGGTGTTGAACAGCCCGTTCTTTGAGTTTGCGGTTACATCAGCACAGCGTCGCATGCTCTCAGTTGCGCTGCTGCTGGGTCGTATTGCGCCGTGGTTGAGTGATCGCAAGGGGCTTCCGCCGCACTATGGCGAGAGCATTCATAAATCGAGACGTGGTGAGTGGGACTACGATTTGCGCTGGAAACCGATACGCGGATTTCCTACGTATTTTGGATGGGCGCGCGCAATCAAACAGGGGCACAGGCAAGTGCAGCGCGGACTGTCGATTCAGCAACCGGTGTTGCTGCTGCAGTCGGATGCGTCGGGCGGTGGAAAAGCGTGGAACGACGCATTTTTCACGCGCGACATTGTGCTGAATGTTGCCCACATGCGTGCGTACGCGGGCGGGCTTGGTGCACAGGTGACGCGCACGGAGATTGCGGGAGCCATACACGACGTGATGTTGAGTCGGTCACCGGTGCGACAACACGCGCTGCAACAAATGGTGCAATGGATCAGTGCCACAGTTCCCGTCGGCAAAACGAACGCCGCTCCTTCCCTCGCCTGAACCGTCCGGAACTCCCGATGAAAAGTATGGAGATGGATTTTCGCGACAACGTCGGCCGCCTGTTGCTGCGTGATTTGCAGGCCGTGCGATGCGAGATTGAGCACTATCCCGATGACGAAGGGCCGTGGAAAGCTGTTCCTGGTTTGACGAATGCCGGCGGGACGCTGGTGCTGCATCTGGCCGGCAACCTGCAGCATTTTCTGGGTGCCGTGTTAGCGAACAACGGGTACGTGCGAAATCGTGACGTCGAGTTTGTCAAACGCAACGTGTCGCGAGCGGATCTCATTCGGGAAGTCGAGGTCACGATTGCCACGGTCACCAGCGTCATGAGTTCGTTGTCGGCCTCGGAAATACAAGGACTGTTTCCGCAAGCGCCCAACAACATGCGCGTGCCAACCGATATCTGGTTGATGCATCTCGCGACCCATCTCTCGTATCATCTGGGCCAGATCGACTATCACCGTCGCTGCGTGACGGGTGATCCAACGCCCGTGGGCACGTTGTCGCTGCCCGCGTTGTTGTTGCCATTTCCACCAATGCAGGGAAGCGCATGAACGATGCCACACGCGTGGTGCGTGCCGGATTGGCGCACGCAGAAAATGGTGAGCCGTTTCTGGCGGGACCGGTGTTTGCCGCACCGTATCATGTGGCGGGTGCGCCGGCCGATTCTCCATTCACGTACGGGCGATTTCACAACCCAACGTGGACGCGTTACGAAAATGCGTTAGCCGAGTTGGAGGGTGGGCCGGCGGTGTTGTTTCCGTCGGGGATGGCGGCATCGGCGGCGGTGTTTGCGACGGTGTTGCGTCCGGGCCAACGCGTCGTGATGCCAGAAGAGAGTTATTACACCACGCGTCTCATTGCGCAGCAGTACTTTGGCGCGATGGGTGTCGAAGTGGTGACGGCGAAGACTGTTGGCAACGGTTTGGAGTCGTTGCTAAAGGGCGCGACCTTGTTGTGGCTGGAGTCGCCGACGAATCCGGGGCTTGATGTGTGCGACATCGCGCGTCTGTCGGCGGCGGCGCACGCTGAGGGCGTGCTGGTTGCGGTGGACAACACCACGCCAACGGCACTTTGTCAAAAGCCACTCGCGCTGGGCGCTGATTTTTCGTTGGCGTCGGATACCAAAGCGATGACGGGGCACGCCGACATCCTGATGGGCCACGTCGCGACTCGTGATGCGGAGCAGGCCGACCGGTTACGGTTGTGGCGCACGCAGATGGGAAATATTCCGGGGCCGATGGAAACGTGGCTCGCGCATCGTTCCATGGGCACGTTGCATGTGCGCCTGGAACGTCAGTGCAAGAGTGCGATGCAGGTGGCCGAGTTTTTTCGGACGCACGAGAAGGTGAAAGGTGTGCGGTATCCGGGATTGCCCAGTGATATCGCACACGAAGTCGCGCGCAAGCAAATGATGTGGTTTGGACCGGTCATCAGTTTCGAGTTGGCCGACCAAGCGGCGGTCGAGCGATTTTTTGCGGCGTCGAAATTGGTGCACGAAGCCACAAGTTTTGGTGGCATCCACACGAGCGCCGAACGCCGCGCGCGTTGGGGCGCCGATCAGGTGTCGGAAGGATTTATTCGCTTCAGCGTTGGGCTGGAAGATGTGAACGATTTGATCGACGATCTCACGAACGCTCTGTCGCACGTGTAATGTCTCCGCGCGTGTCGTGTCTCCGCTGGTGTAACTCCTCCGCACGCCTGGCATTCCAACGCACGCACCTATGACTTCGATGGACAGACGGGGATTCCTCGGCCGCACCGCAGTTGCGGGAGCGGGACTCATTGCGTTTCCGGCGTGCACCGTTGAAACGCGTGAACGTGGGCAACAACGCGCACAAAAGCGCGCGGACAGCGATTCCACGTCGAAGGTTTCGACATTTCGCTACGATGAAGTCTCGGTAGCCGATTTGCAGAAGCAAATGACGGACGGGTCACTCACGTCCGTCGCACTTACCGAAGCCTATCTCGCGCGCATGGACGAGATTGACTCGGCGGGCCCGATGCTGCGGTCGGTGATCGAGCGAAATCCTGACGCACGATCGATTGCGCAGGCACTGGATGACGAACGCAAGGCCGGAAAAATTCGCGGCCCCCTGCATGGCATTCCGGTGTTGGTCAAAGACAACATTGATTCGGCTGATAAGATGATGACGACGGCCGGTTCGCTCGCGTTGGTTGGCACTCCTGCGCCCAGGGACGCGTTCATTGTTGAGCGGTTGCGCGCGGCCGGTGTGGTGCTGATTGGTAAAACCAATCTCAGCGAGTGGGCCAACTTTCGTTCATCGCGGTCGAGTAGTGGTTGGAGCGGACGAGGATTGCAAACGCGCAATCCGTACGTGCTGGACCGCAATCCGTGTGGTTCGAGTTCGGGCACGGGTTCGTCAATTGCAGCGAGTCTCGCGGCGGTTGGTGTTGGTACCGAAACCGACGGTTCGATCATCTGTCCTTCGTCGCTGTGCGGCATCGTGGGATTGAAGCCGACGATTGGTCTCGTGAGTCGCAGCGGCATCATTCCGATTTCGGCGACGCAGGATACTGCGGGTCCAATGGGACGCACGGTGGCCGATGTGGCGACGCTTTTGAGTGTGCTGACGGGCGAAGACGCGCGCGACACCGCGACCGCGAGCAGCAAGGGACACGTCGAAGCCGATTACACAAAGTTTCTTGACGTCGCCGCGCTCAAGGGCGCGCGCATTGGTGTGGCTCGTAATCTCGCCGGGTTTCATCCGGCGGCTGATGCGGCGTTCAACCGCGCGATCAAGGCGCTCACTGAGGCCGGAGCCGTTGTGGTTGATCCCGTGACGGTACCGAACCTCGGCAAGTTTGACGAAGCGGAAATGGAAGTATTGCTGTACGAGTTCAAGGACGGGCTGAATAGATATCTCGCCGAACGCGGTAGCACGGTCACGTACAAGACACTCGCAGAATTGATGGAGTACAACACGAAAGAGGCCGCGACCGAGATGCCGTTTTTCGGGCAGGAATTGTTTGACCGTGCCGAAAAGAAGGGGCCGCTCACTGATGCGGCGTACAAGAACGCACTGGCGTTGTGCCGCAAGTTGGTGCGAACCGAAGGCCTCGACAAAGTGTTCGCCGAGCACAAGCTGGACGCGTTGGTGGCGCCGTCGAATGGGCCGGCGTGGCCCACGGATCACGTAAACGGCGATCGCTTCACAGGTGGCAATACGAGTTACGCGGCGGTGGCGGGATATCCGACCATCACCGTGCCGATGGGATACGCCAGCGAACTCCCGCTTGGGTTGTCATTTTTGGGACTCGCGTGGACCGAGGGGCGGCTCATTGGTTTCGCACACGCGTTTGAAGCCGCCACGAAGGCACGTCATTCGCCTAAATTCCTGCCAACGGTTCCGACCTGACGACACGTTCGCGCTGGCGTCGGGTGGTTCCAACCGCCTGACGGCGGTAACGTCGGGTTTCTGATGGTGCGCGGGTGGCACGAAACGATCATACACGGGCATGAACGCAGACGCAGCAGAACAAACCAAAAAGAAGGCGTTGATCGGATTGGCGTTAGCGCTGATAGTCACGGTTGGCGCGTGGTTCTTTATCGACAACGCGACCAGCCGCGGACTCGCGCGGTTGAATCACATCGACAGTGTGTTTGCGGTGTGTAATGTCGAGTACCTGCAAGCGCGCACGAGTTCGGATACGGCGCGTATCGATACACGTCCGCTGAGTGCGCCAATCGACAGTGGCAAGGAGGGCGCACCCCGTCGCTGTGGGGATTTGAGACGTCCGGCCGATGCATTGGCCGCGCAGGATTCGGCGCGACGGTCGAAGTCGCGTGAGGGGATTATGCCGACGCGCGATGGGCGGTGACGTAATGCGCGCATGTCGAATAATTGGTGAATTGCGAACGACGGTGCGTCACCTTTTCGGGCGGAACTGACATGCAACGCGAGTGGGTGTGGTTGGTCATCGCCGGATTGTTCGAGGTCGTGTGGGCGATTGGCCTCAAGAACTCGGATGGTTTTCGGCGACCGCTCGTCTCGGCATTTACGATCGTGATGATGATTGCGAGTTTCTATTTTTTGGCGCAGGCGCTGAAGACGTTGCCGGTGGGGACGGCGTACGCGATATGGACGGGAATTGGGGCGGTGGGAACGGCGGTGGTGGGGATGCTGGTGTTCGGGGAGTCGCGAGAGATTGGTCGGGTGGTTTCGATTGTGTTGATTGTGGCGGGGATTGTGGGGTTGAAGATCGCGTCGAGGTAGGGCGTAGTGACTGCAACTGCAACTGCCGGGACGCTGAGCAGCGCTGAGAAAACTGAGAAGGGCCGAGAACAGGAAAAAAAATGATCAATCTGATTTGTCTTTCATTGTTTGGTGCTTTCTCCGCGCCTCCGCAACCTCCGCGCGCTCCGCGTGAACTTGAATATTGCCCGGCGAGAATGATCGCTAATTCACGCCGTTGCCGACCGACTGCAGCCCGACACTCCGACGCGGAGATCCAGCAGCGACAACCAACATTGCCAGCACATTCAACGTCATCGCCACGACCCCGATATTCAGATCCGTTATCGCGTGAGGGAATGAGGGAAGCAATGTTGCCAGAGTACTCTTGGAGAGAGTGAGCGCAGCCACGGTTAACTCGCCGGCCACAATACCGGCAATTGCGGCATTTGCGCTGGCAGCGCGGCCTTTCCATAATACGGCCATCAGCGCGGGAAATAGTTGCGTCACCATGCTGTAGCCCATCAACAACATGGTGACGAGCGTGCTTCCGCCCTGGAATGTGAACACCAGCGCGACACCGGCGACCAACGGAACCAGTGCGCGCGCCAGGGTGAGGCTACCTGTTGCTGACTGGGTGTTGGCCGGTCTGATCAGACGCGACAACATGGTTGCGGCGCTCATTAAAATCATTGAACCTGGCACCAGCGCCGTGAGTACGCCGGCCGCTCCGACAAAACCGACAACCCACGGGCCGTAGGTGGCACGCACGATGCGCAGCAGCGAGAGGTCCGTGTCGGATCCGGTCAGTCCGGGCACGACCAGCAACGCTGTAAAACCAACAAAAAAGACAAACAACAAGATCAACTGATACAATGGCATCAGCGCGGCGTTGCGTCGAAACACTTTCGCATCCCTGGCCGAAAAAATTGATCCGAACGTGTGCGGCCACATGTAGAAACCCATCGCCGTCAGTGCGACTGTCGAGATAAACCAGCTCTGACTCTGCCCCGTTTCCGGCACTACCAGAAACGTTGGATTCGCGGCAATCACGCGGTCGAACATCGCGCCGATGCCGCCAAAATGGGCGTAGGGCAATGCAATTCCCAATCCAACCACAGCAACGAGCACCAGGATATCTTTGAGCGCTGCGTTCAACGCCGAGCCCTTGATGCCGGCCAGCACGACGTACACCACGGTTGCTGCAGTTCCGATCCAGATCGCGGCGGTGCTCGTGACCAAGCCATCGGACACTTCGCTCATGATGATGCCAAGACCCTTGAGCTGCAGCACCAGGTATGGAATCAGCGCAGCGATGCTGACCAACGCCACCAATTTTCCCAGCAATGGGCTGTCGTACGCCGTCGCGAAAAATTCTGGTTGCGACAACACCTTCCACTTATTCGCGCGTCGCCAAATGGCTGGCAACAACCAGTACGACATGATGTACGCAATGGTGCCGTACGTGATGATGTAGAACGCAGGCGCGCCGCGGCCGTACGCCCATCCACTGCCGCCCAGGAACGTGAACGTTGTGTAGATCTCGCCGGCCAACAACAGAAACACAAACACCGTTCCGAAACCGCGGCCGCCCACACTCCACTGTTCCAGCGTCATCGAACGAAAGCCGCGCAAACAAAACAGAAGCGCGGCTATCAACGTGACCGCGATAATCGCGAGCGGAATATTCACCTACTGGTCCGCATCGAAAGAATCCACGTCGGGCGCATCACCATCGAGCCGCAGAATTACAAACATCACGACCGATGTCAGCAACACCCACACCACAATCCAGCCGAGCAGGAATGGCAGGCCCAGAATGCGTGGTTCGAGACGGTTGGCGATGTAGGGGGCGAACAGCAGTGCGAGCAGCGGCACGAGTGCCAGCAGATGATGTCGGCGGAAAACTTTCGGTGATTCCGCCGGTGATTCGGTCACTGCAGCAAATCCAGTGTCGCAACCAGCAAATAACGCAATCCGAGATCGAGCGAGCGCTCGTCAATCTGAAAGCGCGGGTGATGATGCGGGAAGGTGATGCCCGTTTCTTCGTTGCGCGCACCAACAAAGGCAAACACGCCGGGCGCTTTTTGCTGGAAGGCTGAAAAATCTTCGCCAACCATCGCGGGGCGAAGTCGATGGAGTGTTTCGGAACCGAATTCGCGCTGCACGATGTTCTCCAGTCGTGCCGTGAGTGCCGGGTCATTCACGACGGGACGGTATCCGCGTTCGTACGAAAACTTGTACGTGGCGCCAAACGCCGCGGTGATCCCACCAATCACGCGCTCCATCAATTGCGGGATGGTTTCGCGGAGCGCGGGATCGAACGTGCGCACCGTACCGGACAGGTAGGCGGTTTCAGGTACAACGTTGAACGTCGTGCCGGCCACAAACTGCGTCACCGAAATCACGGCGTTGTCGAGTGGATCGACATTGCGTGACACGATGTGGTGCAACGCACTCACGACCTGCGCGCCGGCGGCGATTGGGTCGATGGTCTCCTGCGGCATTGCGGCGTGTCCGCCCTTACCCGTGATCGTGATCTGAAAGGTGTCGGGAGCGGCCATGGCTGGACCCGGAACAAGTCCGATCAACCCAAACGGCATCGACGACCACAGGTGCAACCCAATCACTTCGTCGACACCGTGCATCACACCCGCCTGCACCATTTCTTCCGCACCGCCTGGTGACATCTCCTCGGCATGCTGAAAGATGAAACGCACTTCGCCGTGCAATTCGTCCTGATGTTCGGACAGCACTTGAGCGAGGCCCAGTAAAATCGACGTGTGTCCATCGTGGCCGCAGGCGTGCATCACACCGGTGACACGAGACTGATACGGCACGTCGTTTTCTTCGGTGATGGGCAAGGCATCCATGTCCGCGCGCACCGCGATGGTTCGACCGGGCAGTCGACCGCGCAGCGTCGCCACGACACTGGTGACCGTGGGACGCGACAGTTCGAGACCGCGCATCGCCGAGAGGGTCTCGAAGACGAACTGCGCGGTGCCGTGTTCGTGAAAAGACAGCTCCGGGTGCATGTGCAAATGACGGCGCCAGCTGATGACTTGCTCGCGAATCGCCGAGGCGTGCGACATGAGCTGGGCTGGACCGGCGGTGGCGTTGACAGAAATCATGAGTCCGACGCTACGTGAAGAATTCGTGAGCTTGCTTCCAGAGTGCCTGCGACTGCGCTCTGTAAGGTGCTCGCGCGGCCGGCACGAATCCATAGGAGGCATCCCAGTAGATTGCAGGGGGTAGCGCTGGGCCAAGCCGGACTATCCCAGCAAGTTAACAAACCGCTAGGTACACGCGTCAACCCTTCGAGTTGGCACTGGTTCTAATGGTTCAAACACCTGCACGGTGTGCTCACGCCTGTGGGCTTCGTCCAGTCAATCTCACGCTGAACGAGCGGCTCGCTGTAACTGCTGCGTGTTCCAGTCCGTAGGCTCCGTTCACGTCTCCATCCTCCCACGCTGTCACTCTATGCGTCGCATTGCATTCCTGGCTTTCTTCGGTTTTTCCACGGTCGCCGCAATTTCCGTCAGCACCGCCCGGACCGTACAAGCTCAAACACTTGATGTCATTCGAGGACGAGTGACCGGTCCTGACGACCTTCCCCTTCAGAATATCAGAGTTACTGCGACTTCGTTCACAGGCGGCGTCAACAAAAACGCGACGACCGACAAGAACGGAAAATTTTCGATCACCTTCCCGTCGGGCGAGGGTGACTACTGGGTTTCGATGGCGGGCATTGGTTACGAGCCCGTTCGTCGCGAAATCAAGCGCATCGGCGATGAAGCGATTCTCGTGTTTGACATGAAGCTCAAGTCGTTGATAGCGACGCTCGATCAAGTAAACGTCACGGCCAACGCACCACGCGCCGTGCCAAGTCGCACTGGCAGTAACACGAACATTGGCGGCGGATCGACGACGCTCAACAACAACAACGTTTCGCCCGATCTCGCAGGTAATCTCGCAGCGTTGGCGGCCGGCACGCCGGGCATCCAGCTCATTCCTGGACTCGACGGCGCCGCAGACATGTTCTCGGCACTCGGACTCTCGTCCGATCAGAACAGCGCGACGTTTAACGGACTGGGCTCTGCCGTGACCGCGCTGCCACAGGACGCGCAGGTGAACGCATCCGTCGCGACGTTCAGCTACGATCCCGCGCGCGGAAGCTTCTCCGGTGGCAGTCTGCAAATCGCCACACGACCCGGAACCAATTTCTCCGAGCGGTCGCAGAGTTCGAATGCACAGGCGCCGCAGTTGCAGTTCGCGGATGAAGCCGCCGCGGCACAGAACCAGAAATTCACGAACGTCTCAATCGGCGGCGGCGGACGCGGGCCGCTCACGATGGATCGCAATTTCTACAACGCTTCCGCGCAATACGGTCGCCGTTTTCAGGATCTGCCTTCGTTGTTGAGCACGAACGCGGTGGGTCTGGCCAGCGCGGGCGTTGCGAGCGATTCGGTCGATCGATTGCTCGGAATTTTGAGTAACGTAAAAATTCCCGCGACGCTGTCGGGCCTGGGCGACCAAACCGTCACCGACGACATTCGCGTGCAGACCAACATTGACGTCAGCCCAAGCACGAACGGCACGGGCGACATGTTCACGTTTGGCGTGGTTGGGAACTACAGCAGGAGCTCGCAGGTTGGCGCCGGCGGTAATGCCGTTTTGACGGTACCGTCGCACAACGGCGAGACCAGTCGTTGGGTTGGACAATTCTCGGTGAAACAAAGTAAGTACATCTGGAACAGTTTTCTGTCGACCACAAACCTTGGGGCGAGCATTCAGGGTACGGACAATGCCCCCTACTTGCGGTCGCCCAACGGTACCGTTCGCATCAATTCCCTGTTGCCTGATGGATCGGCGGCCGTGCGTGTGTTGTCGTTTGGCGGCAATCCGAACCTTGATCTGAGCTCGCGCAACAAACGTCTGGAAGGCAACAACGAATTGATCTGGTACGCGGGCAACAATCGTCACAGCGTCAAGCTCACGACGTCTGCCAACTACGAGCAGTTCACGACCGATCAGAGCTCGAATTTGTATGGGACGTTCAACTTCAATTCCCTGGCCGAATTGCAGGCGCGTCAAGCGGCGTCGTTCAGTCGCACGTTGAATGCGCCGGTTCGCCAGGGCAGTCAGGTTGTCGGTGCCATGTCGATTGGTGATTCGTGGTTGGTGAAGACCGGGATGCAAGTGCAGTACGGTTTCCGCGTTGATGCCAACAGATTTCTCGACACTCCCGACGCGAATCCGCTGGTTGAACAAAAACTTGGCATCAGGAATACCGAAGTACCGAACAACATTTACGTGAGCCCGCGCCTTGGATTTCAGTGGTTCTACGGAAACACGAGCCAGATTGCGTTTGTGCCCGGCGCCGCTCGTCCGCCGCGGGCATTGATTCAGGGCGGCTTCGGCATGTTTCAGAATTTGCAGGCAGCCGCATTGGTTTCTGGGGCGGTCATCAACACTGGTTTGGCCAGTTCGACGCAACAGATCACGTGCGTTGGTTCCGCAACGCCACTGCCGAACTGGGAAAATTACACGGCCGGCCTTGCGAATATTCCGTCGGTCTGCGCCGACGGTTCGAGTGGCACCGTGTTCTCCAACGCGGCGCCGAGTGTGTCGTTGTTCAGCCCCGGATTCCAGCAACCGCGGGCGTGGCGCGGCAACCTGAACTGGAGCGGTCCGATTCTCGACAATCGATTCGCGTTTGCTGCGGGCGTGACGTATTCGCTGAATCTCGCGCAATCCGACATGATTGATCGCAACTTCAACAACGTGCAGCGGTTCGCGTTGGGAGATGAAGCGGGTCGTCCTGTGTTTGCGAATCTCAATGCCATCGATCCACGCACGGGCAACATCGCATTCAAGGACACGCGTATTGCACCAGAACTGGCGCGCGTGACAGAATCGCGCGGCGAACTGCGCAACAATGTAAAGCAGTTGTCGTTCAACCTTCGTCCTGTTACCAACAATCCCAAACTCGTCTGGAGCTTGTCGTATCAGCTGCAGGAAATTCGCGATCAATTCCGCGGATTTGCGAGTACCGTTGGCAATCCGTACGATCGTGAGTGGGGGCGTGGGTTACAGCAGGGCCGCCACAACGTTGGGCTCAGTCTGCAGAGTTTCCCGATTTTTGATGTCGTGTACATGTCGGTGAATTTGAGTCTGTCGTCCGGCCAGTATTTTACTCCGTCAATTTCGGGTGATGTGAACGGCGACGGCGGCTTTGGCAATGATCGCGCGTACGTGTTTGATCCGACGACCACTGCCGATCCCGCACTGGCGGCTGAGATGCGAACGTTGCTCGCCAACGGCGTGACCCCCGCGAAAAACTGTTTGCGCAAGCAGCTCGGCACGCTGGCGAGCCGCGGCAGTTGCGTCGCGCCGTGGATTGCGCAGGCTGGTATGAACTTCCGTTTCAATCCGTCGAAGATTGGTTTGCCGAAGCGTGCGTCGGTGGTATTCAGCGTTAACAATCCACTGGGACTCGCCGACATGCTCTTGCATGGTGATGACATTCGTGGCTGGGGCATGAACATCGCGCCTGATCCGAACTTGTTGTTCGTGCGCGGATTCGATGCGCCCAACAAGCGTTACAAGTATGAAGTCAATCAACGCTTTGGTACGACGCGCCCAACGCAGTCAACGATTCGTCAGTTGCCAAATGTGAGCTTGTCGTTGTCGCTGGATGTTGGTCCGGCACGTGAACGTCAGGTGCTCACGCAGCGTCTCGACATTGGTCGCACCAGGGAAAAGAAAGAAGCTGGAGCAAAGATGACAGCGCCAATGCTCAAGTCGCTGGGCAGCAGCACGATTCCGAATCCGATGGCGCTGATTCTGCAGCAACCCGATTCGCTCAAGCTCACGCGTAAACAAGCCGACAGCCTGGCCGTGTTGAGTCGCTTGTACACGCAGAGGGCCGATGCGTACTGGTCACCGGTGTCGCGCACGCTGGAAGCGTTGCCTGATGATTACAGCCACAACGTTGCCTACGAGCAGTACGTGCGCGCGCGCGAACAGACGGTCGACTACCTGATGACGCTGGTGCCCGATGTGAAAAAGCTGCTGACGGGCACGCAGAAGCGGAAACTGCCGTTGCAGATCGCCAATTACCTGGACGTCCGTGTGCTGAAGTTCCTGCGTTCGTCCAGTTCCGGCGCGTTCCGTTAGGGCACGGTTTTCCTCCGCTCGTCACTCATCCCAGAAAAGTTTGGCTGGCCGGCAACCGCTGGCCAAACGCCCTGTGTCATACCCACGCAGTTCACAATCCCCACTGTTTTTCCGCTGTTTCCTCCTTCGAGCTTTCTCATGCGCCCCACCATTTCTGCCATCCTGTTTGTGAGCGGTATGCTCGCCTTGAGCGCGCAGACAGTACTGGCACAAAAACTGGTTCCGGTTCGCGATCTTTCGCCCGCTGATGCAAAAACCACCGAGTACTTTGGCAATATTTTCGGATTACGCCAACTCAAGGATGGCGGCGTGTTGGTGAACGATGGCATTCGTCGTCAGCTGGTGACGCTTGATCCGACGTTTACGAAGCGCATGGTCGTTGTCGATTCAGTGGCCGAAGGCGGTCAGAGTTACGGTCCGCGTGCGTCGCCGCTGATTCCGTATCTCGCGGATTCGTCGTTGTTTGTTGACGGCACGTCGCTGTCGTTGTTGGTGCTTGATCCGACGGGCAAGATTGCGCACGTGATGTCGGCGCCGAAGCCGAGCGATTTGCGGTTCCTGGCTAGTGCGGCCAGTGGGGTTGATGCGCAGGGAAATCTCATCTATCGCGCGCCACTGATCATGACGCGCAGCACGTCGAGCGCGCCAACTGCGCCCGGGGCAGCACCAGCGATGCCGCAGCCGCCCGATTCCGCATCAATCGTTCGCGCCAATTTTGAGACGCGCATGGTTGATACCGTGGGCCGAGTGAAGACGCAAGGTGGCACGAGCATGAACATGACGCAGGGCCCTGACGGCCGGATGCAGATGACGATGAGGATCAATCCGCTCAGTACTGTCGATGAGTGGGCCGTGTTGTCCGACGGCACGCTCGCGTTTGTGCGTGGGCATGACTACCACATCGACTGGATCAAGCCGGACGGCAAGACATTTTCGTCACCGAAGTTGCCGTTTGACTGGAAACGTTTGACGGACGAAGACAAGCAGGCATTGATTGATTCTGCGCGCACGGCGCAGGAAAAGCAGATGGCTGATAGCAAGGCGGCGGCAGCGGCGCCTGGAGCCAATGCCGCACGCGCTGGTGCTGATATCGCGATGGTGAGCGCCATGGCCGCCGGCGGCGGTGGCGGGGAAATGCGCGTTGTCGTGAGTGGAGCCCCTGGGGGGGGCGGCTCGGTGGGCGGTGCATCCGTTATGGCCTTCGGCGGTGGCCCGGGCGGCGCGCAGGCAATCACTACGAAGATGGAATTCGTGCCGCTCAAGGAAATTCCAGACTATTACCCCGCCATTCGCGCCGGTGCGACGAAGGCGGATCTCGACGGCAATCTCTGGATTCTGCCCACCACGTCGGCGCAGGCGAAGTCGGGCGAGTTGGTGTACGACGTCATTAACAACAAGGGTGAACTGTTCCAGCGAGTGCGGTTGCCAGTTGGTCGCTCGATAGCGGGTTTCGGGCACAACGGTGTCGTGTACCTGATGTATCGCAACGCGGATTTGGGATGGGCGTTGGAGCGCACCAGGATCCTGAACAACGGACGCGCTGCGGAGTAGCAGGAGGTGGGGGAGCTAGTACGGCCGGGGGGCACGCGCTAGCAAAGTCAGGGGGCGGCGGTGCACGGGAGATCGTGCGCTATCGCCCTCTGTCTTTTGGTGCACGGACAACTGCTGGCTGGTAGTCGCGGATGTTGATCGTTGAGAGCAAGCGCAACTGCATGAACTGCAACTGCAATAGAACGGATTTTGGCGGATTCAGCGGATTAAGCGGATACTTCGCATCACCAGGGAAAGCGACCGGTTGTGCACTTCAGGCATTTTTTCTTTGAGTAGCAAATCATGCGAGGAATGCCGGTGAGTGAGATCAGAGACATTGGCGAACTTCGATTTCGGAGGGCAGTTTCACCCCAACTGAGTACTGGCCCGTGCGCCATCGTTCACCTCCCCGTTGGGGAGCGAAGTATCCGCATAATCCGTTAACTCCGTCAAAATCCGCTCGATTGCAGTTGCAGTTCCGTAGTTGCGGTTTCAATTCCGCAGTTGCAGTTCTCAGCGTTGCTCCGCTTTCTCTGCGGTTCTCCCCGTCCCCGCAGTTCGCGGTTCTCGGTGTGAATCCGCTAACCCCGGATTGACTGCATCACACTCGACAAACTCGTGCCACTCGCACGCTGCCGAATGCGATCCTGCACGCGCGGATACATCTCCTTCGCCTCACTCTGAAATCGCGTGAACAGCGTTTTCATATCCGCGACACTCAGCGATCGATTCTGCGCATAATACTGCTCGGCCGCATGCCCGAGCGCGTACGTGCTCGCGAACGTCACGGCAGCACCCGCAGCCACACCGCCCGCGCCACCCAGCAATCCACCTAACAGTCCGCCTGCGATACCACCAAGCGCGCGTCGCACCACTTTTTCAAACACCTGCGCCACCGCACCAATACCAAGCGTTGCGGCGAGATCGGCCACCTGACGTGCATCGAGTTTTTGTCCGTGCTTCTGCCCAATGCCGTATACCATGCGCAACTGCAGCGGCAGAATCGCCAGGTTCGCCAGACGATCCGGCAACAACTCCATCGCGGCCGTGAGGATTGCCTGATCGAGAATGTGATGGTCGATATCGTTCGGTGCCGACGCACCTGATGTGATACTCGGTAGTACCGCGGCGACGGGATTCACCGCATTGGCAGCGCTGATGCCAAGCGTGCTGGCCAAACCGCTCAGGAACGACTGTTCCGCGGCCCCTGGCAGGCCGTCTCGGTGACAGACGGACAGTGCGGCGTCGTAGGCGGTTTGTCGCGACTCGGGACTCGTGAGTCGACTCGCCAGTTCTGCGACGGTTAGTTGTCCGCCAGCGGCCAGCTGCATTGTCTCGGCGGAGAGTCCGAGGCTCACCGCGACTCCAGCGATTGCGGTTTGCTCTTCGGCATCGTGATTGCCGTCGGCCAGTGCGGCGAGGGTGGCAATGGCGACGACGGCTTCGGCTTCGTTGGGCGTCATAGGGAATTCCGGTTGATTGTGCTCATGGGTCGTGACAAACGGGGGCATTCCGTGGGAAGGTTTGACCGGGCGGCCCCGATACGTCCGCCACCCTGCTAGCTTGCGAATTGCGCCCGCGCCCCATGTACTAGCGACGCCGCGCGACGAACCACCGCCGTTTCACTGATAGTACCACAGATACCAGAGAGTTAATCACTTGGCAAGAAAGCCCAATTACGACTTCGAAAAACGCCGCAAGGAAGAAGAACGCAAAAAGAAGAAGGAAGAAAAACGCGCTCGCCGACAGGCTGGTGGTGACAATGGTGCTGACGATCAGGCCGACGGTTCGGAAGACACAGAAGCAGAAGTCACCGCAGATCCTGAATAACCTGTGAGTCGCGTCCCACGATCACGCGCCCACAGGGTTCGCACGTGATCCCGTTGCAGATGATACAACCATCCTCCAAACACACTCGCCGCAACGGCGAGTGCACCCATCAAAACGCTCGCGCCTCGTTCGGCGTGCCAGCCGCGCGCTAGTTCGAGCATCACAGCCAGCGCGCCGCCCCAACGCAGCACGCGACCCAGCACGACGCGAAAATCTGTATCGCCGCGCCCGTGAAATTCCGCCGTGATGTAGCCGGCTACCGTAAACGCTGCCGTGTACTCGAGCGCCTGGAACACCAGCCGCTGAGTGATGTCGCCGCCCAACGCTGGAAACAGTTCCCACCCCGCACGCCACACGCCGCTCGCTGCATTGATGGGCCAGAGCGCGCTGAGCGCGAGATACACGGCGAACAATGGCATCACGAGTCGCAGGGTTGGCAATTCAAAACGGTGCGGCCCCTGCTGCAATCGCGCGCGCGATGCAGCAACGCTACGCAACCACGCCACGCCGACGGCAACGAACACTCCCGACAACATCACCAGCGGTTGCAACCGCCCGCCTGGCACTGACGCGATGAGAAACCACGCAGCCGTGCTCGAGACCAATCCACGCGCACCAACGCGCTGCGCCGGTTCCAGGTACGCACCATGCACCGCACCAATAATCGCGCCCCCGAATGCTGCCATGGGCAGTAACAACCACGCGCGCTCGGTTCCGGCACTCGACAGGCCGGTCAACCACAACAGTGGAATCAGCAGGTACACGAGACCCATCAACGGCAATTCCAGCGCCAGCGAGCTGACCGTCGCGGCGCCAATTCGCAAACGCCGCGAGAGTCGGCTGAACAACCATGACCCGATGGCGGCGCCGACTGCATTCGTGAGTATATCGAACAGCGATGAATAACGCGTGGATTCAAACAACTGCGCTGCTTCAATACTACTGCTGAGCAGTGCGCCGAGCAGCACAGCCATCCACCAGGCGCGTGCTGAGCCGCGGGGGCGCGTGACGCGGTAGAGGAACCCCAGCGGAACGAACATCACCACGTTCATGATGAGATCGAATGGAGTCCATTCGGTCGACAGACCATGCATTGCCTGCACACTGAAACGAAACGGCGCGAGCGTGATGACGAGTGTGGTGACGGCGACGTACGCCAGCGTGGCGAGACCAAGTCGTTCGGCCGTGACGTCGGCGGCGCGCGACCAGCGGCGCTCGTCGCGGGCTGCGATCGTCGCGTGCTCCGAGCGAGTGAACGCCGCGGTCGCGGCTGGAGTCGCAGGCTGGGGAAAGGGGATGGACACGGAGGGAGTATCGGCTGGGGGGCGCGGGCGCTGCACCGGGCCTTGAGGCCGTGGGCCACCAGCTGCCACTGCCTCCAAAGCTGGCAGCTACCAGCTGTCGAGCAGGCAGCTGCGGGCTTTGGTGGCATTAAATGTTGGAAGCTTTGTCAGCTGCCAGCTAACTGCCACCAAAGCCCACAGCATCCAGCTTTCGAGCTGATAGCTGCCAGCTGACTGCCACCAAAGCCCACAGCATCCAGCTTTTGAGCTGATAGCTGCCAGCTGACTGCCACTGCCAGCAAAGCCTACAGCTTCCAGCTTTCAAGCTGATTGCTGCCAGCTGACTGCCACCAAAGCCTGCAGCTTCCGGCTTTTGAGCTGATAGCTGCCAGCTGACTGCCACCAAAGCCCACAGCATCCAGCTTTTGAGCTGATAGCTGCCAGCTGACTGCCACTGCCAGCAAAGCCTACAGCTTCC
>Ga0105047_10005716_pt1 | contig 21235 bp, 17 predicted proteins | sample MAT04_FD_78384 | JGI IMG/M metagenome (GOLD analysis project Ga0105047, IMG submission 78384) | Freshwater microbial communities from Lake Fryxell liftoff mats and glacier meltwater in Antarctica - MAT-04 (megahit assembly) | ecosystem: Environmental > Aquatic > Freshwater > Ice > Liftoff... | reverse complement strand
CGGCGACCACGGCCGGGTGGCCAGGGCCTGGGCCACCCAGGCACGGCTGTCAGCGTTCCAGCTCGCGCAGGCTGAGCTCGGGCATGGCGCCAGCGGCAGCGCTGGTGCCGCGCTTTGGCGCGGCTGTGTGTGACGCCGGCTTCGGGGATGCTGCACCCAAGGGCATCTGAAATTCAACCCGCGCAGCGGACTCGTCAACCGGCGCGGTGTGGCTCATGGCGGCATAGGCTGCGGCCAGGGTTTGCGCGTCTTCGTCAGACTCGGTGATCTCTGGCATGGCCATCGGCGGATCGAGCAGTTCGATTGCATCCATCGGCATGGAGGTTCTGAACGCGTCGGCCTCGGCGTCAGGGTCCATCTGTTCGCGGTCGATGATGGCCACGGCCATCTTCGATCGCAGGTCGGCCAGCCCTTCAGGCGACCAGTTGATGACCAAGGCTTCAAGCTGTTCCAACGCCCGCTGAAGCACGTCCAGTGGCAGCTTGTGCAGCACCCGCAGGCCGCTCTTGCGCAAGGCGCGCTCCACAAACACGAGATGGCGCAGCGTGGCGCGTGTCTCGGGCACTTCGCCCAGGACAAGCGCGAGCTGTTGACGCATCACCTTCAACGCTTCGCGCTCCTTGAGCTGTTGCGCGGCCAACAGCGGGTCGGTCGACGGGCCTTTTTGCCGGCCGTCGACACGGTCTTCCAACACCAGCTCGATGCCGGCCTGGCCGCGTCGCATGGCCAGGTGCTGGCTGAAGACTGCGCGCGCCACACGCTGCAAGGGTTTGAGAACGAAGGTCAAGGGTTTCATGGATTCGGGTCTTGACGGTGTTGTCGGCCAGCGCAGCGCCGCAGTTGAGCACCAAGCGGTGAGGCTATGTAAGCGCGGTGCCTGCGGAACGGTCGGCCGCGATGGCCGCAACGTCAGCGGCGCAGTTTGCGGCCCATCACCAGCGGGCCGCCACTGCCTTGCGGGCCGTCAAGCGCAACACCAATCCACGGCGCCTTGCGCGGCAGCACGGTTTGTTCCAGCCAGCGCTGCAGGTCTTCGCTGGGCACCGCACGGCTGAACAAAAAACCCTGCATCACGCCGCAGCCCAGGCGGTGCAACACGTCCATCTGGCGCAAGGTCTCGACGCCCTCGGCAATCACCCGCAGTCCCAACGACCGGGCCAGGGCAATGATGGCGGTGACGACGGCGCTGCTTTGCGGAGTGACGCCCAAGTCGCGCACGAAGCTGCGGTCAATCTTCAGTTCGCTGATGGGCAGGGTCGTGAGGTAAGCCAGCGACGAATAGCCCGTGCCAAAGTCGTCGATGGAGATCTCCACGCCGATCTCGTTCAGGCGGTGCAATGACGGGATGACGTTCTGCAGCTCCTGCATCAGGTTGTCTTCGGTGATCTCGAGCTGGATCATCCGGTGCGGCACATTCACAGCCGTCACACACTGGTGGATGTGTTCGACCAGGTCGCTGCGTTCAAACAAGCGGCTGGGCAGGTTGACGGCAATCGAGTCATCAAAGCCGAAGGCGTCTTGCCACACCCGGGCTTGTTTGGCAGCTTCGCGCAAGGCCCACTCCGACAACGGCACGATCAAACCGGTGTCTTCAGCCAGTGGAATGAACTCGCCCGGCGGCACCAGACGGCCGCCGCGCTGCCAGCGCATCAGAGCTTCTGCACCGACCATGCGTGCGGCCCGCACATCCACCTTGGGCTGGTAGTGCAGCACCAGTTCGTTGCGCTCGATGGCCTTGTGCAGGGCGGTCTCCATTTCGAGCTTCTCGCGGCCCTGGCCGGCGAGCTGCGGGCTGTAGATGGCGCTGGCGTTTTTGCCCTGGGCTTTGACCGAGTACATCGCCACGTCGGAATTGCGCAGCAGGTCCACCACCGAGTGGCCGTCACGCGGGTACAGCGCCAGGCCGACACTGGCGGTGACAAAACATTCCTGGCCGCTGACAAAGATCGGCTGGCGCAGTGCTTCCAGCACCCGAAAGGCCACCCGCTCGGCGTCTTCGTCGTCAGCCACTTCGGGCAACAAGGCCAAAAACTCGTCGCCACCCAGCCGGCCGATGGCCTCGAGCGCCCGGTGCGAGCGCGCACCCGTCACCTCCAGCGTGCCTTCCATGACCTGGTCGGAATGGCGCACGCAGCCGCGCAGGCGCCTGCCCACTTCTACCAGAACCTCGTCACCAGCAGCATGGCCCAGGGTGTCATTGATGACCTTGAAGCGGTCCAGGTCGATCAGCAACACCGCGAACTGATGCGACAGCCGGCGCGCTTGTTCCAGCGCCCGCTCAGCCCGCCAAATGAGCTGGCGGCGGTTGGGCAGGCCGGTGAGCGCATCAAAGTTGGCGAGCTCCAGGATCTTGTCCTCGGCCGCACGACGGTCGGTCACGTCTTGCAGGATGCCGGTGTAGCCAGCGCCTTGGCCTTTTTCGTTGAACTCGGGCTCGGCCTCGAGATGCAGCATGCGCTGGCGACCGTCGAGCAGCACCATGGGTATGTCAACGGTCAGCACCGAACTGTGCTGGCCCACCGCCTGCAGCTGCCGCAGCAGCACACGCCGGTCATCAGGCGGCACCATGCGCAGCAAGGTGCGCAGGTCTGCACGGTCTTGCAGACCCAGATTCAGCACCCGCAGCGCTTCGGGCGACAGCACCAGGCAGCCGACCCCACCGCGTTCGCTGCGCCGCCAGTCAAAACTGCCCATGCGGGCCAAATCCTGAGCGCGGGCGAGTTTGCTCTTGCTGCGCTCGAGTTCAATCAAGGTGCGCGAGGCGCGCAGCAGGTACTGCAAACGTCCGGCCAAAAGACTCCACTGCGCAGCCTTGACAAAGAAGTCAGTGGCTCCGGCCCGATAAGCGCGGGTGATCGAGGCGTCGTCGTCCAAGCCCGTCAACATCAACACCGGCACGGTGTCCAAGCCTGGCATCAAACGCAAGGCACGGCAGGTATCGAAGCCATCCAGACCTGGCATCAAGGCGTCCAACACCACGATGTCAGGCGCATGGTTGCGCAGCAACTCCAAAGCCTTCTCACCGCTGCTGGCCTCGACGATGAGAAAACCGCGCTCGCGCAGGGCCAACGCAGTCAGCATCAGATTGACCTCATCGTCGTCAACGAGCAAGACCTCGGGCGCTGTGGCGAAACTGGCGTCTTCGAAGGCTGTCGGCAGGGACATTGGCGGCTCGTAGTCAGGCTTGCAGCATAGCCCGAACAGCCCGCAAACCGAACTGGCATTCGCGAATCAACAGCAGCACTTGGGCGTCCAAATCGGCAGCCGTGGCGTGGCGCAGACGTTGCTCAACCGCAGCGCAGGCTTTGGCAAGAGCCAACGCACCCACGCTGGCCGAAGACGACTTCAAGGTGTGCGCCAAACTCGACACCACCTCGGCTCGGCCGCTGTGCTGCTCGGCTGTCAACTGCACCAGCATGCGTTGAAGCGAGGCCTCGAACGCCGTCAGCACACGGCGCACCACGCCATGACGGCCGTCAGGGTCCAGCTCGTGCAGGCGTGCGACCGTGGCGCGGTCCAGTTGCGGGCATTCAGACTCGGGGTTCATGAAGGGGCCGGATTGTCCAGTGGGAAGGTCAGCAGTCCGACAGCACCGTGGCGCCGGCGTCACAAACCTCCCGTCAGTTTCGGCAGCAGCCGCACGAACTTGAACCCCGGCGATCGTGCCCAGGCTCTGGTTTTGGCCAGCGGCGGTTGGCGACAGGCCCGCCCGGCCAGTTGCGGATCGACGCAGGGCGCTCTCTACAATCTAAAACATGCTTGACACCTGGGCGGCATGGCTGTTCATCACCTTGGCCACGTCCGCGCTGGCGGGCTGCGCTTATGTGCTGGGACGGCAACGTGTCAGCCAGCAGATCCAGCCTGAATTAGCGGCCGAACGTGCTCAGCTGCAACTCCTGGAACAACTGGCGCAAGCCTGGGTTTGGCGCAGCGATGACCAGCACCGGGTGCGGCTGTGGCAGGCGCCCACTGCGGCCAGAGACGCCACCGCGGCCCAGTCAGCCACTGTCAGCGAGTTGTTCGCTGAACCAGCTCTGCTTGCGCACCTGCAAGCGCGGCGGCTGTTCACTCAAGTCGAGGTGCAGCTTGCGGCCGCCTCGGTCAGCCTGGCGCGTGAACTGAGCGCGGCACGCTGGCAGTTCAGCGGCAACCCGCGCCATGACACACGCGGCCGCTTCATCGGTTTTGTGGGCTGCGCCCGGCCCATGGACGAGGCCACTCAAGACCTGGCCATCGCGACGGCGTTGGCGCCAGTGATAGCCGCCGTGGCCGGCCCTGCGGCCCTGGCCGTGGACAGCGGCTTTGGTTGGGTGGTGCGGCATGCCAACCCGGCTTGGTCGGCTGCCTGGCCCAGCGTGACGCGGGGCCAACCACTGGCCGACTGGCTGCGGGCCCTGCCCGCCAGCGTGCAGGCCAGCCTGGCTTTGTTGGCGGCCGACAGCAGCGTGGACGTGGCGGGCTGGCGGCTGCAGCGCGTGTCAGTCGGCACATTCGCGCAAGCGCTGTGGCTGCACCAGCCCGAAGCCAGCGGCACGGCCTTGACGCCGGGCAGCGACGCCGAACAGTTCAGTTTGACCGTGTCGCACGACCTGCGCGCACCGATTCGGGTGGTCGAGGGCTTCACCCGCATCGTCAAGGAAGACTACGGCCGGCTGCTGGACCGTGTGGGCAATGACCATCTGGACCGGGTGCTGGGTGCCGCGGCGCGCATGAACCTGATGATCGACGCGCTGCTGACACTGGCACGCTTGTCAACCCAACCGCTGGCCCGGCAGCCGGTCAATCTGACACAACTGGCGGGTTATGTGGTGGACGACCTCAGACGCAGCGCACCAGAGCGCGAGGCCGATGTGGACATTCAACCTGGATTGATGGTGCACGGTGACCCGACGCTGCTGCGGCTGGTGCTGGACAACCTGCTGGGCAACGCCTGGAAGTACACCGCCAAAGCGCCGCGGGCGCAGATCTCACTGCGCGCGCACGACCGGCCCAGCGCAGCGGGCGGCGACTCTCAGCCCGCGGCGCGCTGCTTCCAGGTGGCGGACAACGGCGCGGGCTTTGACATGCGCTCGGCCGACCGGCTGTTTGGGCTGTTTCAGCGCCTGCACAGCGCCAACGACTTCCCGGGTCACGGGGTCGGGCTGGCCTCGGTCAAACGCATCGTGCAGCGCCATGGCGGCGAGATCTGGGCCGAGTCAGAGCCCGGCCGCGGCGCGGTGTTTCACTTCACCATCGCCGGCTGAACGAACAGCACGCCTGAGGCTTCAGGCGCGTTTGTTTCGCGTCCAGTCCAGACTCACTCCGCGCTGCGCGAGAGTTCTTCCACCGCCGCCAGCAGCCGTTCGGCCTGCTCCGCCGGGCTGTGAGTCTGCGTCTGCGCCATGCGCAACAGCCGCTCCAAGGCTTGTTGGCGCGTCATGGAGTGGCGGTGCATCAACACCCCCACTGCCAGCGCCACGGGGTCATCCAAAGGACTGTTGGCGGTTGCGCTAGTGTCGGCATCGGGCGCTGTGGCGCTGCTTGATGAGCGATCTGTCGGACGATCTGTCGAGTGATCGGCCGGGTCATTCGCCGGGCCCAACACCTGAGTCGCCAAGTCACCCACCGCGCCTGAACGCAGGCGCGCAAAGGCTGACTCGACGATGGGCACGATCTGCCCCACGTCCAGCGGCTTGACCAGGTAGGCCAGCGCGCCCAGAGCCTTGACCTGGGCCAGCGTGGCCGGGTCAGAAAACGCCGACAAGAACATGAAGGGGATGCGGTAGGCATCACGCAAGGTCTGCGCCACGTCAAAACCGCTCTTGCCTTCCATGCGGATGTCCAACAGCGCCAGTTGCGGCCGGTGTTCGCGCGCCAGCAGAATGGCGTCGTCTCCGTTGTCAGCATCGATCACCTCAAACCCGGCCTGCGACAAACCGTGCGCGACCGTGGCCAGGACCAGGCGGTCGTCGTCCACCACCAGGATCTTGCCCTTGCTGGCGGGGTGTGTGGCGGGCACTGCGCTGCTGTCTTCCTTCATGCCGAAGAATTGTCAGGCATCGAGCGCAAGCATGGCCGGCTGCAGCGTCGGCGGCGCAGGCTGGCTGACACTGGGCGGGCGCAACTCGATCACCGCCACGACCTCGTCACCGATCTGTTCGATAGACAAACTGGCACTGCGCCGTGGCAGCAGCGCACGCACCAGGCCCAGGCCAGAAACGCCCGATGGCACACGCGACAGGCTGAAGCCTTCGGCCAGACGACCACGGCTGCTGATGGCGATGCGCACCGCCTCGCCCTGTTCACCCGCTGCCAGCACGCTGCACTGCACCTCGCCGCCCTGGCCGTGTTTGATGGCGTTGGTCAGCAATTCGTTGACCGTCAAGGCCACGGGTATGGCCTCGGCCTCGGGCAAGACGTGACGCAGCGGCTGCGGGTCCTCACCCCCTTGGCGCACGTGAATCGTTTGGCCGAAGGTGCGCTGCACCGACACGGCAATGGCGCGCAGCAGACCGAGCACCCCGAGCGGCCCCGACACACCCACCTGCAGGCCGTAAACCTGGGCAATGGCATGAACCTGGCTCACCGCTTCGGACAAGACGCTGGCAACCTCGGGCCGGCGCGCAGCGTTTTGTTGCAACAAGCCGGCGACGCCTTGCAGGTTGTTCTTGATGCGGTGGTGGACCTCGCGCACCAGCACCTCGCGTTGGTCAATGGCCGCGCGCAAGCGGGCTTGTTCGGCCGCCCGCTGCTCGCTCACGTCCGAGGCCACCAGCAGCAGCTGCGCGGCAACGCCACCCCCAGCAGCCAAGGGCGCGACGCGGCAATCCCAAACCCGCACGGTGTCCGCGGTATCGGCTGTGTCGGCAACGGCGGCTGCGGTCTTGCCATCGGCAGCCTCACGCCATTCGTACTGACCCCGTTCGTCGCTGGCCACAGCCGCCAGCAGCCATTGGCGCAGCGCACTGGCCTGGGCCGGCACGGCGCAGGCCTCCGGGCCATTGCCCATCAAGGCCGCTACCGGCTGGCCAAGGAACTCCGCCGCCGTCTGGTTGACTTGCAGAACATTCAGCGTGCGCGCGTCGAACAAGGCAATCGCCAAAGGCGCGGTTTCGATCACCCGCTGCAACGAGGCCTGGGCCTGCGCGATGCTGACCTCGGCCTGGCGGCGGCGTTCGATGTCCAGCAACGCGAACGTCACCTGGCGGCCCGTCACCGAACGGTTGGCATCGCCAGGACCCAACCTTCCCGAGCCCGGGTTGTCGCTGCCGTCGCCGGTCAACACCGCGTTGCCCACCACCCAGAACTCACGCCCGTCGCGGCCGCGCAAGCGGCACTCGAAGGTCTCGGCGCGGCCTTCTTCAAGGCGTTGCAGATGGTCGGTGCGGCGCAGCGGGTGGTCGGGCTCGGGCGTGGCCACGGTGCTGATCGGCTCGCCCACAAAGTCGGGCAACTCACCACCAAACATGCGCCGGGCCGAACGGTTCATCCATTCAATGCCCGATTCGCCCACGGTGACGATGCCCACCAGCACCGAATTCAGAATCTCGCGCGTGCGCTCGGCCTGCACCGCCAGCGTCTCGCGGGTGCGGCGGCGCTCGTCGATGTCGACAAACGAACAGATCACGCCGGCGTCGTTGCCCTCCGCGTCGACCGGCCGCACCGCCACTTGCACCCACAGCAAGCTGCCATCGCGCCGGCGCAACAGCCGCTCGCCACGAAAGCGCCCTTGTTCACGCAAGCCTTGCGCCACCTGCGCCTCAAAGGCCACGCAGTCGCGGGTGTTGGGGTACAGCTCGGCGGGGTCCAGCGTTGTCAACTCCGGGCTGGCATAGCCGGTCAACATGGCCATGGCCTGGTTGGCGCGTTCGATGCGAGCACCCCGCAGGTAGACGATGCCCACCTCGGACAAACTGAACATCAGCTCGCGATCGCGCAGCAGTTGTTCGAGTTCGATCTGCTGGCTTTTCAGGCGCGAGATATCCGTCAACAAAGCGACGGCCTCGGCCTCGTTGCCACTGCCGGAACCTTCGGCCAGGCGCATCGACATCGAATACCACATCGGCCGACCGTCACCGCGCGCCATCGGCAGTTCGAGCTCGAAAGGCTTGCCCTCAGCCATGGCACTGCCGGCTTGTTTCAGGGCATCGCCCAGGCCGCTGGCCGGACCAAACACCTCCGACAAGGTGGCACCGGCAGCGGCGCCTGGCTCCAGGCCCAACATGCGTTCGAAGCGGCGGTTGCAGCGCACAAGCACCGCGCCGCGCAGGTACGCGATGCCGGCGGTAGAACCGTCCAGGATGGTCGTCAGCTCGCGCAGCAGCTGACTGTTGCGGCGCTGCGCTCGCTCTTGTTCGGTGATGTCCAGCGTCACCACCGATGTCGTGCGCCGCCCGCCCGACAAGGCGCCAGGCTCCACCCGGGTGAGCAGCCAGCGCGCGCCGAGTTCGGGGTGGCGCACGGCGTAACGCACCTCCGTGCGTTCGCCGCTGCGCAGGGCGCGCTGCAAGCGTTCGTAGTCGGGCAGCGAGGCGGGGTCGACCAGCTCGCGGCCGATGCCAAGCAAGGCGCCAGCCGGCTTTGGCTGGGGGTCGGCCTTGACCGCCAGTGAAGCTGGGTCGGAACCGGTCAAGGTCGAAGTCGAGGCCAAAGCGGCCGGGGGCGCGGCGCTGCGCGCGTCAGTCGCCAGCCAGCCGCGGGACGGGTCGTAGGTGGCCACGCCGATGCTGGCGGTGTCCATCAACATCCCCATCTCCAAGCGCGCCAGGTCACGTTCCTCTTCAGCGCTGCAGTCCTCAATCACGGCCATCACGCGCGGCATGCCACGGTCGCCTGCGAACGTGCACAAGCGCGCGCCCAGTTGTCGGCGCCGCCCGCCCGGCAGTGGCAGCACCACGCGGCGCTCCAGCGCCGGTGCAGCCCAAGCCAAGGCCGGGTCCACGCCCTGCTCCGTCCAGCCCAGCAGCTGCTGCAGTTCGCCCGGCGCCTCGTCCAGGACCTCCGGCACACGCTCCACCAGCGCCTCGAAGGCGGCGTTGAAGCGCAGGATCAGGCCGGTGTGGTCATACACCAGCATGCCGGTGCCACTGAGCTCAAACCACTGCGCCAGCTCGGCTTGCGCACGCTGCGCCTGTTCTTGCGCAGCCAGCTGCGGCGTGACGTCCTGCAACAGCGACAACCACAACGCCGGCTCGCCGGCAGCGGCCAGGTTGGTGATGACGATGTCGAACCACAACACGCGGCCCATGGCATCCACCAGGCGCCGGCGCATCGGCGGCACGGGCTCGCCCCGTGCATGGGCCGCCAGGGCCTGAGCCCGTGCCACGCGGTTGCTGTCGCGGTCTTCTTCGGGCTGGAGCTCCAGCGGGTCGCGGCCGGTCAATGCGCCGCGGCTGTACCCCAACAACGCGGCATAGGCGTCGTTGACGTCCACCAACCGGCCCTCGGAGCCCTGCAGCGTGGCTGGGAAGGGAGCGTTCCACAGGGTGCGCAGCAGCTGGGCGTGTGGCTGGCGAGGGTCCTGCATGCGGGTACGGTGGATTCAAGACATTCAGCGGCCGAGCCGCCGGTACCAGCGAATTTACCGCGTCACGGCCCTGTCTGCTGCCACGCTGCGGGCGATCAATCCAGCTGCTGGCCGTCGCGCAGGGCGTTGAGCAAGGCGCTGTTGACTTCGGCCTGGCTCAGGAACAGCGCCTCAGCCTTGGCGCGAATGTCAAACAAGGCCTCGCTTTCAATCGCCCGCACAAGGTCCAGGTAAGGCAGGTACGGCCCGCCGGCACCCCGCAAGGCCATCTGCAGCGGCTCAGACAGCGGCACAGCGTTCAGCAGCTCGGCCAGGGGCAGCTGCAACAAGCGGTCAAGCAAGGAAAACACACCGCAGATGAACAACTCTCCAGACAGCTCGGCATTGTTTTGCGAACGCACCAGCTCTTCCAGGATCAAGCCACGGCGAACTGCAGCATGGATGATGGGCTTGGCCCGCGTGTCCTTGCTGGTCGACGTCAGCAGCAGCACCAGCCAACGCTTCAGGCGTTGGTGGCCCACCATCATCAACGCGTGCCCAAACGAGGTGATCTCCACCGACATGCCGAAGGCCGGTGAGTTCAAGTAGCGCAGCAGCTTGTAGCCCAGCAGCGGGTCGCGCTTGAGTGTGGCTTCGAGCTTGGAGGCGGGCCACTCCTTGTCGACACCCTGGATCAACTCCATCACCACCGACACATTCGGTGGCACAGCCACACGGGCATTTGCGGCCGGGGCGGGGTCGTCAAACTGCCACCCCAACAGCGCCACCGCCCCGCGCTCGAAGGCGGTGACGGCATCGGCCCGAGTGCGCGCGCCGGAGTAGACCGTCGACACCTTGCGCGCCCCGGCTGGCGGCGCTGCGCTGGTGCGCCGGTCGTCGGCCAGCTCGACGATGGAATGCGCAAAACAGGCCAGCACCTCGGGCGCCATGGGCTTGAGCGGCCGGCCCTTGATGAGCATGACGGCCCCGGCCGCGTGCAGTTCACGCAAGGTGCTGGCGTAAGCCGGGTCGCCGGCCATGAACGCGGGCACTTCGATCATGCGGTGCGGCGCCGGGGCGGCTTGCAGCACCGACTGCAACAAGGCCTCACCTGCAATGTTCAGCGACACCGGTGCCGGGGCTTTGGCCGCCGCCACGGCCGGGTTGGCTGTGCCAGCCGACCCCGCCGCATCCAAAGGCCGCAAGGTCAGTTTGAGCGCACCCTGGCGAGCGCCGCCAGCGCCAGCGCCGTCGGCAGGTGGCCAAACTTCGTCCAGCGCAAGAAACAACGCGGCGAGATCGGGCGAGGCATCAGGCGGGTGCGGAGCGATCGTCAGGCGTGTGGCCAACACGCTGTGCTGGCGGTTGATGATCGGGCTGTAGCCCAGGACCACCTGGCTGAGAACGGGGTGAGCTGGCATGGCGATTAGAAGACCAGAAGAGAGCGCCAGAGCGGCAGGATCGGGTTGCTGAACCGGGGTGCTGGATCGAGGAGCACAAGAAGAATCACCTGATGTAGTCGAACAAGGACAGGCGCTGCACCGAGGCGTACACCTTCAAGGCCGCCTCGTACCCGGTCTGCTGGCTTTGAAAGTCGGAGATGGCCTGCAACAGGTCCAGGTCCTCGGCATCAGAGCGGGCGGTTTGCGCGTCCAGCTTGGTTTGAGCCAGGCGGGTCTGGATGCCGTCCATGCGGTTGAGTGCCTCGCCAGCGCGCGAGCGCCAACTCGACAAAGTGGCGCTGGTCGCGTCCAGATCGCCCAGACCGGTGCTGACCGCCTGGCCCACCTGCGCAGGCGTCTGCCCTGGCGTGACCAGCACGTTGATGACTTTGTCCAGCGCTGCAAACACCGACAGTCTGGCGCTCGGGTCGGAAGGGTCGGTTGTGCTCAGCCACGCGGCGTTGCCGTCGATGGTCAGCGGCGTGCTTTCGCCAGCCGCAGCCATTTGTGTCCCGGTGGTGCCAACGTAGCTGACACCCGTGGCCGTGTCCAGCAACGGTGGGCCATCGCTGCCTTGGCCGCCGAACAAGTAGCGGCCTGCGCCGTCGCTGCGATTGGCCACCGTCAGGAGGTCGCTGCGCAAGCCGCGCAGGGCCTCGCCCAGGGTCAGCCGTTCCTTGTCGCTGAGCGAGCCGTTGCCCGCGTTGATCACCAACTCGCGCGCTTGTTGAATCAGCTCGCCGGCCTGGCCCAGGGCTGACTCGGACAACTGCATGGCGTTGCGGCTGGCGTCCAGCGCGCGCTGGCTCGCCACGCTGCGGTCGATCGCAGCCATGGCGCGTTCGGCGCGGGCAGCGGCGGCCGGGTCGTCGCTGGGTTTGAGCACGCGTTTGCCGCTGGTGAGCTTTTCCTGGGCCTGGACCAGATCTTGTTGGCGGCGCTGCAATTGGTCGACCGAGGTCGAGAATGCGTTGGCGGTGCTGATGCGCATGGTGGGAGACTTTCGAAACGAGAGGCTGAGGGGCTGATGCCAGGCGTCAGCGGCCGGTGGTCTGCAACAAGGTGTCGAAGATGGCCTGCGCCACCTGCAGCATCTTGGCGGCGGCTTGGTAGCTCTGCTGGTACTGAATCAAGCGGGCGGCCTCTTCGTCCAGATTCACGCCCGCGTCGGCACCCCGGGCGGCGTCGGCCTGGGCTGAGACGGCGCCTGAGATGGTTGAGGCCGAGCGCGCGGTCTGCACCCGCGAGCCAATGTCGGCCATGGCCTGGGCATAGCCTTCGCCCGGCGTCTTGCCGTCCACCAGTGCGGCGTCGCGCAATGCCAGCAGCGACCGCGCGTTGCCGTTGTTGCTGTTCAAAGCCGAGGCCGGTGTGGGCGCTACGCTGAGCGTGTCACCGGGCTTGGGTACGCCGCTGAGCGTGAGGCTGAAGCCGTTGATGTCCACCGTGCTGTCGGGGATCGACTGCCCAGCTCGCCAGGTGCGGGGTGTTGCGTCAGACAACAACACCGTGCCGGTGGCATCCACCAGCTCGAAGGTGTAGGCCACCGGGTTGGCCGGGTCGGCGGCACTGTTGTCAACGAAGGTGATGCGCGCGGTCGCCCCCGGGTAGGGCAGCGGGTTGGCCAGCACGAGCGTGTCGGTCACTGCGGCGGAGCCGGTGTTGGCCGTGCCGGACGAGGCCGTCAGCGGCGACGCCGCCGCCAGGTCGCGCGGGTCGGTCAGGAGCACGCGCATGTCGTTGGCGGCATCGCTGACGGTCTTCAACAAATAGCGGTCACCGGGCTGTGGCGGCGTGGTGCCGAAGCTGAGCTGCACGCCCTGGAAAGTGGCGCTGCTGCCGCTGAAACTCAGGCTGTCGGCGGGGTCCTGGCTCAGCTGGCCACCGACCATGCGCGTCAGCTTCCATTGCCCGGGGATGGCCGGGTCTTCGCGCAAGTCGTAGTCGCTGGCGCGCAAGGCGCTGGGATCGCTGGTGTAGACCAGGCTGACCTGGCCCAGCGGCAAGCCATTGACGTCCTTCGCATTCGTCGCGCTGGCCACCGCCTTCGGCGCCGTCAGGCTGAACAGCGCCGGTGCGGGGTCGCTGCCCAGCAGGTTCAAGCCACGCTGCTGCTGTTGATTCACGGCGTTGCCGACACTGGCCGCCAGGCGGCCGACCATGGCCCGGGCGTCGACCAGCTCGGTGTTCTGAAAACGCAGCAAGCCGGCGATGGTGCCACCGGCCATGCTGTTGGCATCCAGCACCATGACGCCGGGCTGCGACTGCACGCCCACGGCCGAGCGCTGGGGGTCGTTGCGGTCTTTCTGCACCACCAAAGTAGCTGCATCGGCGCCCAACACCAGCCGCTGGCCGCTGGCAATGAACAAACCGGTGGTGCCGTCAGCCGCGTCAATGCGCGTGACCTGCACCTGTTCACCAATCTGCTTGATCAGCCGGTCGCGCTCGTCCAACAAATCATTCGGTGGTTGGCCCGAACTCTGGAAAGCAGTGATCTTCTGGTTGACCTGTGCAACCGAACGGGCCAGCGCGTTGACCAGGGTGACGCTGGCATTGAGCGTGGCGGTGACGTCGTATTGCAAGGTGTCGAGCGCACCCGCAGCCTCTCTGAAACGCCCGGCCATGTCCGCCGCGCGCGCCAGCACGACCTGGCGTGTGGCGGGGTCGCCGGGTTGGCTTGCCAGGTCGCCGAACGCATTCAGGAAGCTGCCCACGGCCTGTCCCAGGCCCAACTCACCTGTCTTGAAAACGTTCTCCAGGCCGCGCAACTGCCCCAACCGCGCACTGTCCATGGCCGCCAGCGAAGCCGCCCGTGCAGCCTCGCCGGTCAGAAACTGGTTGTGGGCGCGGGTAACGCTTTGAACGTCCACTCCCTGGCCGTAAAAACCAGCGTTGGTGAACTGCCCCGTCGACGTCGCCAGGATCACCTGCTGGCGCGAATAACCGACCACGCTGGCGTTGGCAATGTTGTGGCCAGTCGCCTGCAAAGCGGCGTAACTGGCCGACATGGCCTTGACGCCGAGATTCATCAACGGTGATGCGCTCATGGCCGGTCGGTCGCCTTGGTTGTGATGCTCAAGCCACCATGCGCTGCAGGCGCAGCGTGGTGTTGATGACGCGGGTCAGCTTGTCCGCGTACTGCGGGTCGGTGGCGTAGCCGGCTTTCTGCAGGCCTTGGGCAAAACCGCTGGCACTGCTGGCGTTGGCGACCACCCCGGCATAGCGCGGGTTGTCTTTCATCAACCTGGCGTAGTCGGCAAAGGATTCGGCATAACTGCCATACGCCCTGAACTTGGCCATGACCTTGGTGGCCTTGCCGTTGATGAACTCGGTGGTGGCAATCTCGGCCACGGGCCCCTTCCAGCTGCCACTGGCCTTGATGCCGAACAGATTGAACGACGGTGCGCCATCGGCGTGACGAATCTCCTTGCGGCCCCAGCCCGTTTCCAGGGCGGCCTGCGAGACCATGAACGTCGCCGGGATACCAGTCTTGGCTTCAGCCAGTTTGGCCGCGTCGTTGTGCTGCTGCACAAAGCCGGCTGCGCCAGTGTGCGGAATCCTGGTCGGTGCGGGTTGCGCCGACAACAGCTCGGGTGTGTTGTTGGCCGAGGTGGTGATCGGCACCGGGCCGGGCGACAGCGCCATCTGGCGTTCGAGCTGCTTCAGGATGGCCTCGGACAGACCGCCCTTCATGCCGGTGAGCTTGCTGGCGTACTCCTTGTCCAGCAGCTCGGTGGCCAGGTTGGCACCCGCACTGTCAGGCTCGGTCGTCGGCGTGGCCGCGCGCATGCTCTTGACCATCTCGTTCATGAACAAGGCCTCGAACTGTTTGGCCGCTTCGGTGGCGGCGGCCTTGGGGTCGGTGGCAGCCCGCGAGCGCAGGCTGCCGAGCGCTCGGATGTCCAGGTTCGCGCCATTGGCGACGGTGTTGACGGCCCTGGCGGGCGGGCTGGACATGACGGATGAGGCGTTGATGGCGGGCATGGCAGATCTGGAAACGTCGGGTCGTGGAAGAAGAGCGGGAAACAGCGTGTGTCTCTTGTGAATACCAAATCAGGACTAGATGACTTCAATCTCGGCATTGAGCGCACCGGCGCTCTTCATGGCCTGAAGAATGGCCAGCAGGTCCATGGGCGTGGCGCCCAGCGCGTTCAGGGCCTTGACCACGTCGGCCAGCTTCACGCCGGCGGGCATCTGGATCAGCACACCGCCTTGCTGGTTGATGGCGATGTCACTCTTCTCGGCCTGAACCGTGCTGCCCTGCGCCAGCGGGTTGGGCTGGCTGACCACTGGCGTGTTGTTGATGGTCACCGTCAGGTTGCCGTGGGCGACGGCGCAAGCGCCCACCGTGACCGCGTCGTTGATGACCACTGAGCCGGTTCGGGCATTCAGCACCACCCGCGCGGCCGGTTTGGCCAGCTTGACCGTGAGGTTCTCGACGTCGGCCAGGAACGCGATGCGCTGGCCGCCAGCAGCGGGCACACGGACCCGCACCGAGCGCCCGTCCAAAGCATCGGCCGTGCCCGCGCCCTTGGCCGCGTTGATGGCATCAGCCACGACACGCGCGGTGTTGTAGTCGCTGGCGTTCAGGCCCAGTTGCACGCTGTCGCCGGTTTGCAGACCGTTCGGCACGGCGCGTTCAACCGAGGCACCGTCGGGGATGCGCCCGGCCGACAGATGGTTGATCTGGACTTTCGAGCCGTTGGCCGACGCGCCCGCGCCGCCGACGATCAAATTGCCCTGGGCCAGCGCATAAATCTGCTGGTCGGTGCCGCGCAGCGGCGTGGCGATCAACATGCCGCCGCGCAGACTTTTGGCGTTACCCAACGACGAGACGGTGACGTCGATGTTCTGCCCGGGCTGGGCAAACGCCGGCAACTGGGCGGTGACCATGACCGCCGCGACGTTGCGCAACTGCATGCTGGTGCCCGGTGGGATGGTCACGCCCAGCTGCTGCAGCATGGCGTTCAGGCTTTGGGTGGTGAAGGGTGTCTGGGTGGTCTGGTCACCCGTGCCGTCCAGCCCCACCACCAGGCCATAGCCCACCAGCGGGTTGCTGCGCACGCCTTGCACGGCGGCGAGTTCCTTGATGCGCACATTGGCCGCAGCGGGCAGCGGCCACCACACCGCCGAGCTGGCGGCCACAAAGGCCACGGCGATGGTCCAGCGCATCAGGCGCTCAGGGCTGAAGGGTTTCATATCGGCATGACGGAGAAAAACACCCGCGACAACCAGCCGACGGCCTGGGCGTCGGCCTGGGCTCCGCGGCCACGGTGTTCCAGCCGCACGTTGGCGATCTGGGCGCTGGGCACACTGTTGCCGGGCTGGATGGCGCGCGGGTCGATCTGGCCGGAAAACTTCAACACGTCGACATTGCTGTTGACGCCGATCTGCTTCTCGCCGGCAATCAGCAGGTGGCCGTTGGACAGCACTTCGCGCACCACCACCGTGATCGTGCCGCTGAAGTCGTTGCTGTTCTCGGTGGCTCCTTTGCCGGCGAAGGTGTTGCTCGAGGTGCCCGCGGCAGAGGCGCCGTCGAAAGCCGCCGCGCGCACGCCTGGCAAGGCGCTGATGGAACCCTGCAGCCGGCCGCTCTTGTCGATGGAACTGGTGCTCTTCTGGCTGGCTGCGACTTTTTCGACGATCTGCACGACCAGGGTGTCACCCACCAGACGGGCGCGGTGGTCTTCGAACAATGGACGGTAGGCCCCGGCCTGGAAGATGGCGCCATTGGTGGTTGTGAGCACCTGGCGCTGCGGCAGGCTGACTTCGCCGCTGGGTGGCATCTGCACCCGGGGTGGCGCCAGGAAATTGAGCACGCTGCAGCCCGACAGCAGGGTCAGCGAGGCCAGGGCAAGCACCGAGAGCGGGCTCAACCGCGAGCAGACGAGCGGCCACACCCCTGCGCGGCGCGGCAACAGCGCGGCGGCGTCAGCGCAGGTGGCGGACGGGTGAAGGTTCATCACATTTGCGCCAGGCGTTGCAGCATCTGGTCCGAGGTTTGAATGGCTTTGGAATTCAATTCGTAAGCCCGCTGCGTGGCGATCATGCTCACCAACTCTTCAACCACATTGACGTTGCTGCCCTCGACAAAACCGCTTTGCAATGCCCCCAGGCCGCTGGTCGTGGGTGCGCCGGCACTGGGCGTGCCCGAGGCCGATGTCTCGGCATACAGGTTTTGCCCACGCGACTCCAGGCCGGCGGGGTTGATGAACGACGCCAGTTGCAGCTGCCCCAGGTTCTGCGGAGCGGCCTGGCCTGCAATGGCAGCGGTGACGGTGCCGTCTGGGGCGATGGTCACGGCCTTGGCGCCTTGTGGCACGGTCAGCCCGGGTTGCACAGGGTGGCCATTGTTGGTGACGAGTTGGCCATTGGCGTCGAGCTGGAACGCGCCGTCTCGGGTGTAGGCGGTGGTGCCATCGGGCATCTGGATTTGAAAGAAACCGGGCCCGCTGATGGCCACATCCAGGGGGCTGCTGGTCTGCTGCATCGCCCCTTGGCTGAAGTTCCGTGTGCTCGCTGCCGCCCGCACCCCCAGGCCCACCTGCAAGCCGGTGGGCAGGGTGCTTTGCTCAGAACTGGCGGCCCCGGGCTGACGCAGGGTTTGGTACATCAGGTCTTCGAACACCACCCCGGCGCGCTTGTAGCCATGGGTGCCGACGTTGGCCAGATTGTTGGCAATCGCGTCGAGCTTGGTCTGCTGGCCTTCCATGCCGGTCTTGGCAATCCACAGGGAACGGATCATGGTCATGAACTCCAGAAATCACGGGTGATCTTCCGGCGAGCTTGAGGGTCTTGATGCGGCGATAAGCGGGGTGAAAACGGCTGTTGTTGCCACTGTGGGAGGAGGTGTTTCTCGAAGCGCGACAACGGGCGCAGCGATTCAAGCTGGCAGTTCGTCCACCCAACAGTGCCTTCCACGGCCTGACTCGCATGCTCGGGCCCGCCAATGTCCAGCTCGAGCCGGCTCGGCATCGGCATCGGCGACAAGCCCGCTGTCTACCGGCGACTGCTTACTGCGCAGCCAACAACTTGGTGGCGCCCTGTTCGCGCTCTTCAGCGCCCTTGAGCGCTTTCATCTGCTGCTCGAACTGGCGCGCGGCGGCGATCATGGCCACCATGGTTTCGATGGGGTTGACGTTGGAGCCTTCCAGCGCCCCACCCTGCACCCGCGCAGCCGGGTCCGCCCCAAGGTCACCGCCAGCGGAGCGGAACAAGCCGTCGGCACCGCGGTCGAGCTTGGCCTCGGGCGTCACCAGCTTGAGCTTGCCGGCTTGTTGCGGCCGGCCGTTGCCGACCGTGGCAGTGATGCTGCCGTCGACCGCGACGTCGATCTGGGCGTTGCGCGGCAGGGTCAGCGGGCCACCGTCACCCAGCACCGGCAAGCCGCTGGGCGTGACGAGTTGGCCCTCGGGCGTGAGCTGGAACGCGCCGGCACGGGTGTAGGCCTCGGTGCCGTCCAGTGCTTGCACGGCAAACCAGGCGTTGCCGGTCGCGGCCACATCCAGGCTGCGCCCGGTGCTTTGTACCGGACCCGGCCGGGTGTCGATGCCGATCGTCGTTTCTGCAGCCATGACGCGCGTGCTGGCCCCGTCGCCGTTGACCGGCACGGCCCGAAAGGCCTGCATCTCGGCCCGAAAACCGTTGGTCGAGACGTTGGCCAGGTTGTTGGCCAACACATCCTGACGGGCCAAGGTGGCCTTGGCGCCGGACATGGCGGTGTAGATCAGGCGGTCCATGCATCAGCCCCCCGCCAACGTCACTGCTGCGTCCACATCAACGCAGGTTGACGAGGGTTTGCAAAATCTGGTCCTGCGCCTTGATGGTCTGGGCGTTGGCCTGGTAGATGCGCTGGGCGGTGATCATGCCGACGAGCTCGCCCGTCAGGTCAACGTTGGAGTCTTCCAGCGCCCCCGATTGCAGCACCCCCATCTTGCCGTCGCCTGAGACACCGCGGATGGCGCTGTTGCTGGCCACCGTGGCCAGCCAGGCGTTGTCGCCGATTGGTTGCAGGCCTTGCGGGTTGCGGAAGGTGGCCAGTTCGATCTGCCCGGCCGGCCGCGAGCGGCCGTTGGAATAACGCGCCAACACGATGCCATCGGACTGGATGTTGATCGACGTCAGCTGCCCTGCCGCATAGCCGGTTTGCTGGATGTCGCTGACCCCAAACGGCGCGCCGAATTGCGTCGTCGACATCAAGTCCAGCGTCACGTTGTCCAAGGGCACGATGGTGGCACCTTGCGGGTTCGGGCCAGACACGATGGTCGGCAAAGTGATGGCGGTCAGCGGCGAAATGGGCGCCGTGCCGTTGGCCGGGTAGACCAAGGTGGCGATCGGCACCGGCGGGTCACCCCCGATGGGCAGACCGTTGGCCGTGGCAAACACGTTCCAGGTGATGCTGTCCGGACCACTGGCGTCAACGATGTCGGTCTTTTGAAAGTACAGGTTGATCGCCACGTCCTGGCCGCGCACGTCATACGCGGTCAACGAGGTCGCGTTGTTATAGGTTGCGGCGTCGCTGAAATCGATGCCTGGCGTCGCGACCCTGCCCGTGACCGGCAAGCGCGAATCCAGATTCATGCTGATCTTGATCCTGTCGGTGACCTTGGGCTCCACCCCGGCCGTGGGCAACTGCAACGCCACGGCCTGTCCGGGCTGAATGACTCCAGTGGCGTCGGCCTTGTAGCCCATCAAGCGCTTCTGGGTGTTGTTGACGAGGAAGCCGTCGCGGTCAATCTTGAACTGGCCGTTGCGCGTGTATTGCACCGGGTTGGCACCGTCGGACATCTGAAAGAAGCCCGAGCCGTTGATGGCCAGGTCCATCGGGTTGTCGGTGGTCGTCAGGTTGCCCTGTGTGAACTGTTGCGCCACCGCGGCCATGTTCGTCCCGATGCCAATGCTGGTGGCTCCGGAACCACTGACAGCAGCAGCGTACATGTCGGCAAACTCAGCGCGTGCAGATTTGGCCCCGAAAGTGTTGGCGTTGGCAATGTTGTTGCCGATGACACTGAGGTTCTTGCTGCTGGCGTTGAGGCCAGAAAGACCTTGTTGAAAGCTCATGGTGGACCTTTGTGGGTGCTGAAAAAGGACGAGTGGCGGGCAGGAAAAAGATCAGTTGAAAGCCTTGACGGCGGCGTACGCCAGCTGACCGGACCACTGCGTCTGCAGACGCAATTCGGTGCCGGACATGGACACGGCCTCGACACGGTCGCGCATCAGGGGTGCGACCGCGACGGCCTGGCTGCCGCTGCTGGCCACCACCCGGAAGCGGTAGGCGTCAGAGCCTGCGGGCAGGGCTTTGTCGGCAGCCTGCCAGTTGAACGAGCGCATGCCGGGGCCCTGGGCGCCCAGTTGCACGGTGTCAACCACCTGGCCGACGCCGTTGAGCACTTCCACCTTGACGTTGGTGGCTGCGCCGACGAGCTCGAAACCACCCACGCCCACCGTCTGGTCAAAGGCCATGCGGTTGCCGGCCACGGTGACGTCACGGCCGACCAAGGAAACCCCCTGCAGGGTTTGCAACTGGGCGAACTGGGTGTTCATGCCAGTCATCGTGGTGTTGAGCTTTTCAATGCCGTTGACCGTGTTGATCTGCGCCAACTGGCTGGTCAGCTCGGCGTTGTCCATCGGGTTCAACGGGTCCTGGTTTTGCATCTGCGTGACCAGCAGCCTGAGGAAACGGTCGGCACTGCCGGCCTCGTTGCTGGTTGCGGCCCGGCTGCTGCTGGCATTGGCGCTGGCGTTGAGGGCACTGAAGGTGTCGATGGTGGTTGTCATCACTGGCCGATCTGCAGGGTCTTGAGCAGCAGGCTGCGCGCGGTGTTCATGACCTCAATGTTGTTTTGGTAAGAACGACTGGCCGACATCATGTTGACCATCTCTTCGACGGGGCTGACGTTGCTGTAGGTGACGTAACCCTCAGCGTCAGCGCTGGGGTGGGCGGGGTCGCGCACACGCCGACCTGGCGCCTGGTTTTCGGTCACGGTCTCGACACGCACGCCGGCGCTGGCATCGCGGCTGGACAAGGTGCTGCCGGCACCCATCAGGACGGTTGAGAACACCACCTGGCGCGCCTTGTAGGGGGTGCCATCGGGCCCGGCCACGGTGTCGGCGTTGGCCAGGTTGGAGGCCACCACGTTCAAGCGCTGGCTTTGTGCGCTGACGGCGCTGCCGGCGACATCAAAGATTCTGAGCAGGCTCATGGCGAGATTCCTTCAAGGCTGCGGTGGGTTGATCGGTGACCGTTGGGCAGGGCGTGACGGCCCGTGCTGCAAGGATCGGATGCCGGGTCAGTCATCGGGTGTCAGGT
>Ga0105047_10005715_pt1 | contig 21238 bp, 17 predicted proteins | sample MAT04_FD_78384 | JGI IMG/M metagenome (GOLD analysis project Ga0105047, IMG submission 78384) | Freshwater microbial communities from Lake Fryxell liftoff mats and glacier meltwater in Antarctica - MAT-04 (megahit assembly) | ecosystem: Environmental > Aquatic > Freshwater > Ice > Liftoff... | reverse complement strand
GGTGAAACCCGGCCGACGGAGGGTGAACTCACCCGCCTCGAAGAAGTCCGTGAAGTACACCGGCCCGACGGGCGAGTTGATCTGCATGTGCTGCACCTGCAAGGTGGCGCCGAGAAGCTCTCGGCCTGCGGAGATCGGGAGTTCCAACCCAAAAGGCGGCATCGGAGTGAAGTCGATTCCGTTGATCGAAACGTCGACAGGATGTAGGTCTGCGGCTTGTTGGAAGGTCGTCACAGCATCGATCAAGCCACGGACAGCGGAACGCAGGTAGAGCTCAGCGGGTCGCTTAGTGTCCGTATCGATGCTGACGCAGCGGCCGACGAGAAAATCTACGACGACCTGCTCGCCGGCGTCATCAAGTGAAACTCGGAGGTCCCGTCCGCCAGTCTGAATTCCCACCTTGTCCTGCAGAGGTCTAAGGCTGCGCACGCTCGTCCCAGCCAGACTGAAATCGGAGGTGGATGCGACGCGCCACTCTCGTGGGTGTCGAGCGATGATGCCGAGCCGGAGCGGTCACGCGTTGCACGTGTCTCCGCCGAGCGGACCATGGCAAACGATCATGGTTATCGGGTAGAAACTCCGAAACCGGTGACCATCGACCCTGAACTCCAGATCTACGGCCTCAAGTCGCGAGGTGGGGCCGTCTCCGATAACCGTCATGTGGAGGATCAACTGACGCGCGGTGTTCGCGTCAATTCTGCCCAGTCCGTCGACCGATCGAAGCTCGAAACCAGATTCGGATGGGATGTCGATACCCGTCAGGTCAACGCCGCCGTTCACGATTGGAAGCACGACCACGAGGTCCCACTCCCACTTGAACCCCCCCGGGGCCTGGAAGGTGTTCGTCAGGGATTCGGGAATCTCAAAGTACCTTGCGAGGTCGACACGTTGCTCTGGCTTCCCATCACCCCCAGGTCCGTCACACCCAGCGGGGACAAGCGCAAGCGACATCATCGCACCCAAGATGGCCGGCCTGACGCGCCTGCGGGTTCTCACTTTCCAGTGTCGCCTGCGTAGATCCTCGATGCGTAGGCCAAATAGTTGTCCCAACCGCAGATGTAGCCACTCGTGTTAACGGCCGTGTAGGTGATCTTTCTCGAGGAACTCATTGAGGTCGCATATTGGCCGGAGAAGCCCTTGATGTTGATGCCAGCCGAGACTTCGTCCATCCAGCTCGTGCTCCGAGCGACCTGCTCGTTGGGGATGTTCCATTCGTGCTTCCAGGCAGCGTTCGCGCCACAATAGAACGTACCTGCAGCCACGTTATCACCCGGCCCGACAAACAAGTCCTTCAGAACGTACCATTGCCATTGCTCAGGGTTGTCGCAGTAGACCTTGTGCTCGGCATATTGATACTGCGGTCGCCACACTCTGCCGGTGTTAAGGTTCTGCGGGAGCGTCCACTCGAGACTTCCGCCGACGGAGTTGCTGCCGCTAATCGAGAAGCTGCCGCTGCCGCCGGTGAAACTCAAGCCGATGCTGGAATTCATGGAATTTCCGTTGGTGAACCCCAGGGTTGCTGTTGAACTCAACGAGTCGACCACCTCCGCACCAACTGTGAAACGGGTGTACAACCAGTACTGCTCTGAGCCGCAGGGAGGGACAACGTGATAATGGCCGGGATGCGTCGGCCTCGCTGCACCGAAACTGCCGCGTGCAACCGGCGCGGCATGGTCGGAGTTCCAGGTCAGCGGGACTTGAACTGATTTTGGCTCCATGCGAGACACCAGATTTGCGCGGGTTTCTTCAATGCTGGTCGCGTTGTACGCGTCCACCTCATCCCAACTTGACGTCCACGCGACCACTCGGCCGTTGGCATCGAAGGCGGGATACACGTTCGTCGTCCACTCGCCGTAGGCGTACCCGTCCGACGCTCGGAACGTCACCAGGAGGCCCCCTTCGAGGTTAAGGTACTGCTTGTAGTCGAAGGAGGGATCGACGGCGAGCCGCAGATACTCCTCCAGGCGTCCAATCGAGCCGATCGCTATCGGCATCTGCGACATCGTGGCGTAGTCTTCCACTTGGACCGGGTTGGCAAACGCCACTACCTCAATACCGGTTCCTGAGGGTTCAATTCCGTCCGCCAAGGACACAGACACCGTCGCAATTGTGGGCTCCTTCTGCAGGAACGCTGAGTCTGTGAGTTCAGCCATCCGTGCATGCTGAAACGCAATCTGTTCCTTGGCGTGCTCGATACCGAAGTAAACATGCTCCGTTGGCTTCTCAGGGCTGGACATCTCTTTTGGGATGTCCTCCCATGAGGGAGCCAACGGAGCGACAATCATGCGGATGTCGTCTGCCGAAAGCACCTTCGCCGGGTCGGCCGTGTCATCGGCCACTTCGAGCACCGAAGGCACCGACATGCCGATACCCGTGAGATATTGCTTCAACTCGCCAACGGTCATACCGACGAGCCGACGAAGGTAGTCGTCGGACAGTGTGATTCCTTCACCAGCAATGGTCGCCTTGAGTGCCCTAAACTGCGCGTCCTCTTCGGAGCCAACATCATTCGAAGCGCCCCCCGCCGATCCGCCGATCTGGCTTACGATTAGAGCGAACAGGCTCGCTGTTGCCAAGGTGTTCCTTCGTTGCTTCATCGAGCCCTCCAGCAGTCGTTCTTTGGGACTCAAGCAGAAGTGACCTAGCCAGTCAAGCGAAAGCGCGCTGGTGCGTCGACGGTGCGACCCTGAAAGTCGCCACATCAATGGCCCTCTCTCACGCGAATCTTCGGCGCGAGCTTTCGCGAGCGGTTCGGTGCTACTCGGTGATCCGAAGTTAGATAGTGGTTCCTCAGAGACTCGAGATGACGCCACGACCAACCGAACGAGCTTGATTCAACCGAGAGTGAAGGCCCCGCTGGATCCAGTGTGACCTTTGCGATTGTCCTCCGCTACCGCCTCGGGCCCGGAGGTCGCCGTCGGCGGCGAGGTTGAGTTCACGCGGAAGGCTGCAGTCTTGCAGCGCCCACCGGACCCGGCGCAAGCAGTGCCAAACGCTGACTCCTCACCGACCGAGCAGCTTGACGACGCCTTCGTCGGGTTCTTCGCCGGCGGCAACCACGTCTCGCACTCTGCGCTCGACTTGGGTGCGGTCCGCGGGAGTGCCATGCTGACCTGCTGCCAGCTTCGCTGCTGCACGGGCCAGCGCCCACGGTGCGTAGGCCGGGAGGACTTCGTTCTCGATGCGAAGGAGCATCGCTACGACCTGGCGAACGGGGACGATGCCGGGCTCGTCGGCGAGTGATGGCCAGGCGTTGGCGATGTCCACTGACGCGTTGAGCACTGCAGCTTGGGCGACAAGCACGGCCGAGTTGCGGCCGTCGAGCCAGTCGTAGTCGTGGGCCCAGCTCCACTCCCTCGACGCTGCACCTTGCGCTCCGCCGTAGGCCTCGCCGGGCAGAGTCGCCAACTGATGCACCGCGGCATTGAGCAGGTCGACACGCTCCGCAATCGTCCGGCGTTGGTCGTGCGCAGCTGCGACGAGGTCGCCGATCCACTGGTAGTCGGTGCGGACACCTGGATCGAGCGAGATCATCCGATTCACCTTCACTGCGAGGGCGTCGCTGCCCGACCGCTCGGGCGTGCGGTACAGGTTCTCCCAGGCCTTGCGGGTCCACGGTTTCGACCGTGAACCGGCACCGGAGTCAGCGAGCATCTCGATGTCTTGCGCTCGACCCTTGGCGGCCAGCAGGAACGGTGTCACGGTTGCGACACCCTCTGGCACTGGCACGCCCGACAACGTTCGGATGCGCGGCACCGGGAGAGCGAATGCCTCCAGCAACGCTCGCGGCCGCAGCATCGTCGAAGGCAGCTCAACCACTACAGGCGGCACCATCTCAACCGGGGGCAGTGGCCGCTCAGCGTTCGGTGGCGACGGATCGAGCTCGGCCCTCCCAGCTGACGATGTGGGTGGCGAAGGCGGAGCCGGAGGCGGGTACGTCACTCGACTTGGGGCCACCTGAGGGCGAACGGCCGTCGGGCGAGCAGGCGCAGCGGCCGGTGCCGACGGAGCGACCGACCTCGCCCGCCGACCAAACGGGCGCCTGCGGTGCCGCGTCGGCTCGGGCAGCGGACCGGCCAACGCACCCAGCAGCCTGCGCGTGATCGACTCCGCGGCGTCCATCACCTTGGCCGGCGCCGAACCGAACAGGTCGCCTGCGTTGCCGCCTCGCCACACTGCTTGGTGATACGGCACGTGACCGACCCAGAGCCACTCGTCGAACTTCTCTCGGGCTCGGTCGATGTCGGCAGCGCGCACGTCGCCGTTCAGGCACGAGTACACGACACGCACCTGGGTCGGGTCGAGCAGCGGCCGACCCGCCGATGAGTTGGTCAGGCTGCGGAGGTCCTCGCTGGCCCGGCTCTGCAGCGACGCGTCGTGCGACAGCACCATCAACAGCACGTCGGCAACACCGAGCAGCGCCTCGGTGAGCGGATCGGACTCCGGTGGTGGCGCATCGAGGAAGATCACGTCAGCCGCGCCCTGCGCCGCCTCGACGAGCCAGCGCACGTCGGAGAGCACCACCTCGCGTGTGCGTTCCTCTCTTGACCGTGCTGCGGGCACCACCTGGTAGCCGGTGACCGGATCGCGCCACCACTGCTGCGGGTAGGGCCGATCCCGCAGCGTCGGCACGCGCCCAGCGTTCTGCGTCAGCATCAGCTTCGCCCTGTCGGTGTGCTCGTCGTTGGCGATGCCGCAGCCGACCACCAGTACGCGCAGGCCCATCCTGGCCGCCGTGTAGCCGAGCAGCATCGACAGCATCGTCTTGCCGGGGCCGCCTTTGGGCGCTGTCACCGTCACCACCAATGGGGTCGGCCGTTGAGTGCTCATCGTCTGCATACCTTTCGTGTTCAAGTCGTCCACGTCCAACCAAAGCCGCCAGTCACAGCGGTGATCTCCACCTGCCAGGTGCCGTACCCACCAGAGCCCGCAGCCCCCGTTGTCCCGGCCCCCACCTGTGCTCCGCCTGGGGCGAACACGACGACTCTTGACGCTCCCGGCGCCGAGACCGTGATGTTGCACGGCTCGAAGCATTGCGACTCGACGACGGCGAATGTGAACGCCTTCGTCGACGAGGTCGGCACCGTCGTCGTCGGCACCATGGGCGGCGTGGTCGCTGGCGAAGTCGAGGGCGGCCGGCTCGTCGTCGGTGGCGCCGTGAAGGGTGACGTGGTCGCTGGCAGTGCGACGGACGTAGTGGGCGAGTCGGCGACCGTGGTTGACGTCGACGTGGTGCTGGTGGTCGTTTTGTCGACCGTCGTCGACGAGGCCACTGTCACCGGCGGAACTGTTGACCCGGGCAACGTGCTACTGCTACGCGGCATCGACGTCGACACCGTGGTCAATCCCTGCGCGTCGACGGCCTCAGTGCCGGCGTCGGGCGTTGAACGCAGCAGGGCGAACACGCCCGCAGCAATCGCCAGCCCACCGACGCCGGCCACCAACAACCGGCTGCGTCGAACCGGCCGCCGAGCCCGGTATAGACCCCATGCCGGCGACAAGCTCCTGGCGAGGTCGGAAGGTGGGCGCCGGCCGGCCTCCAGCCGACGAGTCGCAACCTGACCGGCAGCCTCATCGTCAGATCGGGCGATGAGGTCGAGCACCCACCGCGGCGCGTTCGGGTCGAGCGCCAGCTGATCCGCCGGCTGCTGCGGCGAGCTCAGCGCCTCACGCCAGCAGCGAGCGCACAAAGGTCCGATCAGGCGGCCGAGGTCTGCGTTCCACCGGCCCCGCTGCGTCACCCGGCGATGGCAGCCGCGGCCGCCGTGAAAGCGACGGGAGCCGTTACAGCGAGCCATGGCAAATTCGCGGCGTAGTGGCGTCATGGAGTGCGGCTGTGCCCGTCATGCACACGGGCACAGCCGCACCCAAACGTGTCGGTCCGCTCGCCTGCCGGGGGGAGGCAGGCTGTCGAGACCGACACGCGATCAGGTGTTGGAGTTCGGGTGATGGTGCATGCATCACGAGGTTGACCCTTCGACCGTTACCCGGCCGTCGCCCATCGGCGTTGTCGGCTACGTCGGGCGATCGCGAGTGCGAGACCACCAAGTGCCAACAGCGTCGCTCCGAACACCATCATGCTCCTGGCGTTTCCGCCGGCTTGTGGGATGTCTCCCCCACCGCCACCCCCACGCTTCATCACGAACGACTCAGCCGTGCTTCTTGCGGACGTGGTGCAGCTGCGCTCGAACTGGCGGCCGTCGGACGCCGTCGCCGCTTCGATCCACTCCCAGTCGGGGCCAATCGGGACGGGCACCATCTCGGTCTCGGTCGTACCGACGCCATCGGGGCCGATCGTCACGCTCCACCGAGCGACAGCGCCCGGCGCATCGCACTGTCGAGCGCCATCGACCCATGGATAGGCCGTGCTCGTTCCGGTCACGACATCACCCGGGTCGCCGGTGACCGTGATGCGGTCGCAGGTCAACCCAGCCGTCGCGCCCTTCGGAGCCACCACTTGCGACGCGCAGGCTTGCGTCGTCACGACGATGGGCGACCGCTTGACGAACGTCTGGTCGGCAGCGTCGGGGTCACGATGGCTGGCGACAACAGCGCCATCGACAGTGAGGTCCTCGAAGACAACGAATGTCCCTGCGGGCGTTTCGCCAGGAACAACGAACTCGACGTCGATGCAGCCACTCGGCTGGACGACCTCGAACGTGGTGGTGCCAACGATCCCGGTCGGGTCCACTGCCCCCTCAGAGCTGCGTCGCTGGAGCTCGCCGGTCACGGTGGCGTTGGCCACGGCGAAGAGGCCGGAGTAGCAAACCTCGTCAATCATGGTTCCGCCCGTCGAGGTGAGGAACTGGGTGCCATCGTCGAGGTTGGTCACTGTGGTCACCAGGCTCGGCTGCACCACTTCGAAGGTCTGGGCCGCGTCGTTCGGGTCAGCGTGCTCGGCGATCTGCACTCCGTTGAACGTCAACGACTCGAACACCACGTAGGTGCCGGCCGCCTGACCCGCCGGCACATCGAAGGTCACCACTGCAGTGCCATCTGCCGTTGGAGGTGTGAACGACAATTCGCCGACAATGCCCGTGGGGCTGGCATTGCCGTCGGCATCCTTCAGCTGCAGTTCGCCCGTGATCGTGACGGCGACGCCTGGCACCAGGTTCGTGTAGCTGACCGTGTCGTTCATCGTGCCGCCGCCGACGCTGATGACCTGCCCGCCACCAGTCGCGGCGGACACCGTGGTCTGCAGCGCAGGGACCTGGTAGCCGGCGGGGTCGCGCCGCGGGGTGGTGCTGCCCTCCGAGGGGCCGCCGATGTTGCTCGGCCGGTGGACTTCACCAGACGGGATGGTGGCGTAGTTCGAGTAGCGCTCGCCAGCCAGTGCTGTGCGAGCGTTGGCCGCTGCGTAGATCCATACCTCGTCGAGTTCGAGCACCCCATCGCCGTCATCACCGCTGACGTACTCGGGCGTGAAGTCGTCGGTCTGATCGTCGGGCGTGCCGTTGTCATCGGTGACCACGCCCGTCGTCCCGTTCGGGAACACGACGACGCCGGTCGACTCTGCGTCCAGCCACACCTCGTACTGGAACGAGATCTGGGTGCCGGCCATGAACACCGGAATGGCATCGCCCGCATCGGCCGGGCCGTCATCGTGCGACGTCGCCCTCGGGTCCGAGCCCGTGGCGGCCGGCCCGTAGCTGGGCACAGTCCCGGCCTGCACGTTGAACCACGTGTTGCCATCACCCGACACGGTCTTGCGCAGGTGGGCTTCGGCGGTGACCAGGCCTTGCACGATGGCCGTCTCCGAGACGATGCCGAGCGCGGACCAGTTGTACGGCGTGGTGGTGAGTCCGTCGGACGTGGACACCACGCGCTCGCGGTAGCCGAGGGTGTGGCTCGCCTGGGCCACGGTGATCGTCCACGGTGCCAGGCCGGGGGTGGTGCCGTTGCCCAGGCCCGTCACCGTCACGTCAACCAGCGGCGTGCCCGCACCAGTCGGGTCGAGCGTCAGGTCGAACAGCTGCAGCTGCACGTCGGCGGTCACGTTCGCATCGAGGGCGTCGATGAGTACAGCGTCGGTGATGGTCTCGCCAACGGCCGGCGCCTGATTCGAGATCTGCGTCGCCACCAGCACGGTGGGAAGTGCAGCCAGCACGACGGACGTGCGTCGGATGTCGCCGGCCAACCAGGTGAGGTTGTCCTGGCTGTTCAGCCCGTCGCCGTAGTTGTGCACTTGGCCCGGCGCCTCCTCGGTGAAGAAGCGGAGCCCGGTACCGAGCGCTGCAGGAGTGACTGCAAACGTGGCCTGGCCGGCAGCGTTGGTGACACCCGCGCCCACGCGAGTGGTGGAGTAGTCGAGCGACGGCCAGCCCACCAACTGAGCGTTGAGGTAGGCCTGGCTGGTGGTGGTGCCGTTGTAGGTGACGCCCGTGGTCGTGTTGGGCCAGATGGGCAGGTCGGCCACCGGCAAACCGTCCTTCGTCGCCGTGACGGTGACCACCCCCGCCGAGTTGATGGCGGCGAGCACCACTCCGCTGCCCCCTGCGTGGTGGCTTGCCGCGGCAGCGACCATCGCCTGGACGAGTGGCGCCACGACCTGTTGCGACGACGGGATAGTGCCTGCGGCATCAGCGAAGAGCTGCATGGTGGCCGGGTTGACCAACGGAACGTAACTGTTGCCGCCGAGCCAGTTCGGCAGGACCGAGGAGAGCGCAAGGTGCACAGCCAGGAACCGCTGACGGGTACTGAACCCGGGGAACTCGCCCGCCGAGTCGATCGCCAACGGCTGGTACGGCGAAACCCGGTCGCCGCCGAAGGTGGCGAGGATGTACGCGGCCGACGCCATCTGCGCCGTGGTCCAGCCGGGTGCCAGCGGACGCTCGAACACCGCGCCGACAGGTACACCGGTGAACTGGTCGTTGAGACAGAACCCGATGCCCGTGGTGTTGTTGGCAGAGGCTGGCACGTCCCAGAACCCGTAGTGGGCACCGAAACTCTTCGACGGGATGATCGTCGTCGAGCCGTTCTTTACGTGCAGCGTGTAGCCGCAGAACGAGTTGTTCCCATTGCAGATCGCAGCAGATGGTGCTGTTGCGCTGGCAGTCGGTACGGGCGATGGTGTTGCGGCGAACCCGGCAGCGGCGACGATCGCTGCGAACGCCATGGCGAGTCTCGAGATGTTGCGCTTCATCGCCCGACCCCGCCGCTCACTGTCGGCTGGCATGCGGCCATGAACGCCTGGTGCGAGCCGATCGCCTGCCACCCGCCTGCGGCGTGGACGCACTGCGCGAGCACCTCGTCAGCCGAGGCCCACTTGTCGGCGAGGGCCGGCTCGTCGGCCGACCAACCGCCGTAGACGATGGCGCGCGCCGTCTCCGCCTTACTCGCGTCGACCAAGCAGCGGTCGACTGCGGTCCACACGGAGCCGGGGGTGTCGTCTGGTCGCTGGCCGACCAAGGGGCCGACGAGCCGTGTGACCACGCCCACCTCCGACGCCATGCAGTTCGCCTCGCTCGGCGAGAGGTGCACAGCGAAGTTCTCGTAGAACGACTCGCGCCAGACCGACCCGTCTGCGGTGAGCTCGGTGCTCTGATCGGGGGCGGAACACCCCGAGGCGAGCGCTATCGCCAGCGCCGACACGGCGGCCAGCCGAGGCCGGCCGCACCTCCGGGCGCGAAGGTGCCGTACACGGGCACAGGTAGAATCATTCATGCTGCTGCTCTCCCCTTTCGAGTGGGATCCACGGGTGGTAGTCGCGGTGGTGGAGGCTCAAGAGGTCCAATCCGAACCCTCCACCACCGCTGTTGGGCCGATGCCGGCCCGACGAATTTCGATCGAGTGCTATGCCACGCGACCCACCGCCCAGAAGGTTCCTTCTGAGTCCTTCACGCAGGCGATGCCGCCTGACGACGCGAGCGCCGACGTGAGCACTGCGTAGTGCGAACCGCTGCCCTGCCAGATGGCGAGCGCTTGGCTGCAGCTACCGCTGCCCATCGCGATCACCTCTCCGCCAACACCTGGTGCATGCCCGACCGACTCCGTCTGCGCGAGCTGCGTCGCCCAGCTGCAGGCGCCGCTGTAGAGGGAGCCGGACGAACCCAGCGCACTACGGCCGAGCCCGCTGCGCCAACCGTTGACCGTGTCGAGGGAGAGCTGCTGGCACGCTCCGATCGTGCGCGGCGGCTGAGTTGGCGCCGGCGTTGCGGGAGGCGCAGTCGGCGGCGGCACCGTCGGAGCAGGCGTGGCCGCCGGTGCCGGCAGTGTCGTCGCAGGCTTCGGCGTCGTGGTCGAGGTGTTTCGCACCGTGGTGCTCGTCACGCCGCGAACGGTCGTCGTCGGGGTGGTGGGGCCGCTGACGGAGCCGGCCGTGGAGGTCGGCGCGGCGATCGTCGGGGTCGCGGCGACCGCCGTCGACGTCGTGGCGGCCCCGCCTCCCTCAGTCGTGCGAGGGGTCGAGTCGCCGGGCAAGGAGTCGGCCGGAGAATCGATCACGCTGGTGCTTGAGTCGCTTCCGGCGGACTCGATGCGGGGTCGGGTTGCGGTGTCCGATTCGGTTCCGCAAGCAACGGTGAAGACGGCGAACGCGCCGACGACGACTGTGGTCCTTCTCAGGATTGAGTGCATAGTCCGACCCTTCCTATCGGCGCGACGGCAAGTCCGGGCGCTGCCCGACCTGCCAACCACGCCCCGCTGAGTGAGTGCGGCGCGGCCCACCTGAGTCCGGGCACGCGAAAGCCTGCTTGTCGCCCGCTCCAGCGGTCCGCCGCATTCCGTCCGAACTCTCATTGCACTATAAGTAGGTCACGCCCTGCGCTCAGCGTGACATGCTGAACTCACTCCGTACAAATCTGTGGCCCGGAGGTCACGAGTCGCGGGCCGCACGACCTACTCCCAGATGGTGAGTCCGAACACGAAGCTGCTGCGCAGGGACGAGGTGGCGGCGATGCTGAACCTGTCGCCCTCGGCCTTCGACCGCATGCGCCGCAGCGGCATGTTCCCCGTCGCCCCGCTTCCGTGGCCGGGCCACCCCCGCTGGTGCCGGCGCGACATCGTGGCGTGGCTCGGCGGCGACGACACAACGACCGACGACCAGTGCGCCCTCCTCTCCCTCGCCGAGGTGGCCCGCCTGCTCAACATGTCCAAGTCCACCGCCTACCGCAACGCCGGCCGCATGTCCCTAGAGCCGACACGGGTGTCAGAGGTTGGCGAGCGTCGCTACCCTCTGCTGTCAGTGCACAGGATGCTGACCTAACAAGGGCCGCATGACCGCTAGCCCCGGGTAGGTAGTCGGACAGGTTCGTCCGAGTTGCCGCTGACCGACACGTTGAGGCGCTCTGTGCAGTCGTCCAACCCTGAGTTCAGCACTCGTTGGCGCCAGTCCACGTGATGGTTCGGCTGTGGAAATCGCCGATCCCGCTGTCATCCACCAGACCCTCGGCGTGCAGCCGCTTGACCGCTGTCCGCACCGACGGAGGTCCGGCAGTGCCGAGCAAGCGACCGAACACCGCGGGGACGTCGTCGATCGGGCGTATCGCTCGGCGCTTCTCGAACAGAGTCCGCAGATGGTTGTACATCGCGATGTCGTTTGACGTGGTGACCCTCTTCGATATCTCCACGCTGGACGGCCGATCGGCCGGGAGTAGTTGGAGAAGGCCGATCGAGTCGTGGGCCGCCATTTCGGCGTCGTAATCGGCGGTGTCGCAATGCAGCAACCAGTCGATGTGGGCCTTCGCTGCGCAGCCAGCAAACTCCCAGTGAGCCTTCCCTGTCGGGTCAGCCGAGAACAACATCAGCATGTACTTCGGCTGCTGATTCTGTCGCTGGCGCACGGCAATGCTCGTCGACCGCATCCCTGTCATGGCATAGATCTTCGCCGCGAACGTATTGGCTACCTCGATCGCTGTTCTTGTTGGATCGGTGCTCGCTGTGAATGGCGTGCGCCAGTCGATGTCGCCGAGCGCGTTGTCGAGATGGCGGGCGTTGTCCTCGCGAAACTTCGCCCGGTCCGACACCCCGGCGCGTCCCATTCGGGCGACCGATGACAGACTGAAGTGGTAGAGCACGTCGATCGGTCGGCGACGATTGGAGCGGCCGAGCATGGCGACCAAGCTGTCGGAGCTGAGCGCCAAGCCGAACGGGTCGACAAACGTCAGGATGGCATGGTTGGCGTAATGGTCGAGTAGCTCTGGAGCGGCAATCTCGAACGGACGGGGATCGATGATGTCGGCGTTCACCTCGTGCTCTGCGAGCGAGGCTTCGAGGCGGGTTCGGCACTTCGCGTCCGTTTCGACGAACGCGAGCCTGACGTTGCGTTTGAAGGCCTCCGCCCGCTTCGCCTGCGATGCGAGGAGCAGCGGTGAGCCTGGGCTCCCGTCGTCGTAGCGGCCGGCACCGGCGTAGCCGTCGATGAACGCGACTCGCCCACTCGTTGCCTTGCCCGCTCGGACTCCGAAGTAGATGGCGTAGCGGGTCAACAGCCCGTGTTTCAGAACGGCCTGGGCGCTCTTGGACCCAAAGAACTCGCTGCTGTCGCGCGTCACGGGGTTCGGCCTATACCTGAGCGATTCTCTCGGGCAGGTCGTCCCATGTGCGACCGTCGAGCACTCTGCCGCCGATCTTGGGGGTGCGGCCTCCCCATTGCTTGAAGAAGAAGCTCACTCCGGCATCGTTGCAGCGATCCCGGATCTCACGTCCCCAGGCGATGTCCATTGGTCGCGCGTGCGGGCCGGACTCGCCGCCGGCGATCACCCAGTTGATGTCCGTCAGGTCAAGTTCGCCAAGCGGGCCGAGCAGTGGCTCGGCTGAGACGAACTTCACCTTGGCGTCCGTTTTACGGAGATGGTCAACGCGGAAGTTGTAGCGAGCGGTCTCGACACTGACACCCATCCAGATGTTCGGCGCCCAGTCCAAGTCGCCAGCGATGCGGGCGAGGCGCTTCGACCGTTTCGTCAAAACCTGGTACGTGTGCTGCCTGGTGTCACGCATCACTGCGAACACCCGATGAATGAACGCGATCGGAACGTCGTCGTGAAACAAGTCGCTCATCGAGTTGACGAACACGGTGCGAGGCCGCCGCCACGAGTACGGGACTGCGAGCACATCGTCGTGCAACGTGAGCGCAAAGCCTGGCCCGCTGGTACGTGGATCACCGTCGCTCTGGTACTTGTCGACCCCCATCGCCTTCAAGCGCTTCGCCAAAGTCAGGGCGTAGCAGTGATCGCAGCCAGGAGATGTCCGATCGCATCCGGTTGTCGGATTCCACGTCGCTTCAGTCCACTCGATCGGTGATCGGTCGGCCATCGTCTGTCGCCACCTCCGTCGTTCAGTAGGGCGTGCGCATGGCTGAGCTTACGCGGAGGGTGCGCGACGGTTTGCTGATGCGAAGGCCAAGACGTGGGCCCTGCCCTTTGCCGCAGGCGGCGGTGGCGTGCTGCATGAGCGAGACGCATCGTGCCGGAGCAGCGGGCGGAGAGCCTTCCCGGTGCATCTCAGAAGCGCAAACCTACCCCCGGCAGTGGCAAGGCGCGGATCCACCCAGACAAGTTCCCTCTGCAGGGGGCGCGAGCGCGACCAGGGAGGCGGCACGCGAGGCGCAGTCGCTGCTACGCCGTCGCGATGTGGCCGCCGTTGACCAACTGATGGGCGACAACGAGCCACCACTCAATTATCGGCACAAACGTCGGGTCCGGCCCGTAAAGGTCTTCCATTAGGCGCAGCAGCTCCCGGGACAGTTCGAGGAGGAGCCAAACGTGAAGTTCGTAGAGCGCCACCGCGGTGTCCGCACGGAACGCCGGGACATAGCTGACGCCCCGGGCGTTCCCATTCTCGGATGCCGAGAGGAGGGTCACAAGCAAAGCAGGATTGGAGGGATGCGCAACGTCGTTCAGCTGTCCGTAAAGCCGCCCGGCTCCAGCGGGCGCGAACCGCACATTCGGGGTCTTTCCCGGTTGAGCCACGCCTTGCAGGACCTCGTGGACTCGGGTAAGGATCTCCAAGTCCTGCTTGAGCACGGCCGCGGCCTTGACATATTGGCCTTCGCTGATCAGGCTCTCGGTTGCGCCGACCCCTTGGAAGAACGATGCGAGAAGGACAAGGCGGTCGTTGATCGACGGAGTCTCCGTGCCCGGAATGTTCGCCCTCTCGGCGAACGTGGCCGCAGCAATCGCGAGAAGTTGTAGGCGCCCATCAAGAAGACTCTCGCCATACGCGAGCTTGGCCTGCTCGCGGATCTCCTGTGCGCGTCCCAGCGTCCGCGCCTCCAACGCGATGCCGCCCATCAGACGGTCAGCGATGAAGTCCGGAAGCGGCACGCCGACTTGTTCATTCGCTGACATTCAACAAGCCTTGCATCCGAGCGGTGTTGTCGCTGTCAAGGTCGACACGTTTCGTTGGTGCCGGTCACAATGAGGTGCTGGCGCACACGAGCGGCGTGTCTCAGGAAGGCAAACAGGCACCTCCGTGAGCTCGGGATGGGCCACCGATCTCGGCGCCGTGTGACCGTACCAGTCATCGGCGGCCACAACTGCGCTCACCGGCCACACCCGAGAATCACGCGTCTGCTCATGTCGCTACCACTCAGACAGCCGCTCTATCGCCAACGCATACCCGTCGTTCAAGCCATTGATGTACGCGTAGCAGTTCTCTCTGACGGCCGTGTTGTGAGTCACAGCCCGGGTCGCCACTGCAGCAGCAACTGCGATGACTCCGCCCCAAGTCAGCACTTTCACGACTTGCCAATTTCTTGTGTTGGGCTCGGACTCTGCTCTGCCCGGTTCTTCGTCCTCACGCATTGGATACACCATCAGGCGACAACGGATGATTCGCCCGGGTGCTCGTCGGATGCGGCGGGCCCTAGTTGGGCCGTGCCTAGCCACTCTGAATCCTGTCGCGAGATCAGACGGGCATTCTTATACGCCATCGACAGCGTGAGCACGGTGTGTGCCCGATATTGCTTGTCGACCCGATCGACGACCAACGCCATGTCAGTGCGATCGGGCTCCATGAGACACAAAGGCAGCAAGAGCTGCATGCGACCGGTGCCACGCGCTCCCGAGCCGAAGTAGTACTGGGGCACAGCGGTCTTCCAGTTCATTTGTGCGCGCTTGCCCGCCTCACGAATTGCGGCATCAAGCAGGAGGCGACGCTGATGCGGCTTGGCATGCAGTTCGGCGGGGAACCGGCTGAGATTCTCGTCAAGAATGTGGTCGAGATTCGCAACCAGCTCAAGGTCCGGGTCGTAGATCAGCTCCGCCGGCTTCTCAAAGTATCGGGCGGCCTTCAGGTCGACGTTGGCGAAGGAACGCATTCGACGATCGGATGGCAACGCCCACTCACGCAGGACCCAGGGTTGCTTGCCCTCAAGTGTATTTTGCTCGAGCACGGCGTAGATCGGCTCATAGTGGGCCGTGAACAGGCCAGTATTCCAGGCAGCCAACTGCTTTCCGAAGTCGTCGGTTGCGAAGGCAAGCTTGTTTTCTTCGACAAGACGGCGAAAAGTGAAGCGGACGTAGCTGCTGAGGATCGGCAGGCGACCGGTCGGGGGTTCGGTCTCCTCCCACCGTTCGTCAAGTGCCCGCTTGGCCAACTCATCCAACTTGGTGATGAAATCGGGCGGGATCCAGGCGAACTGCAGAAGGTCGGAAGGGTCCGGAGTAGGTGCATTGATGGTCATCTTTGTTTCCTTAGTCTTGAAGTAGATAGATCACGCCAGCTGCTGCTGACGGCCTGCACTCTGCGGACGATGCCGCTCGGTACAGAAGGGATAGCTTATTCCTCGCTGTGGAGTTTGTCAACCACAATTTTTCTGGCGAGGAGGGCGTCGGGCGGTGTTGGTGTGGACTGTCTCGCCTTCGGAGCGGCGGGGTCGGCAGCCCGAACGTCCCTCGTCGTCAGCAACACGCAACCGCTCTTCGCCGGTGCGCTGCTCTACGGGGCTACGCGTCAACTTCTACTTCGCCGCTCGCTGCAACGTCGGCGATTCGGCTGCCGATGTCGGAGGCCATTCTGCGGTCGCGGTCTCGCATCGTGGTGATGTAGCGCTGGGTGATCTGAGTCCTCGACCTTGCTTGCGAGTGGCCGAGGCGGCGGCCGATCGACTCAAGGGAGTAGTCGAAGTCGATGTCGAGAGTCGTGGCGTGCCAGTTGCGCATCTCCCTGAACTCGACGCCGGTGGCTCCAACTGCGTCGCACATCGGCCGCCACTGCTTCGACAGGGCGTCGGGTCGGATCGGGCGCTCACCGGTGGGGTCGCCCGGAAACACGAATACCTCGGCCGGCATCCCTCGTCCGAACGCGGCGCGATACGCAGCGTCGGCCCTCGCGTGTTCCTCGCGCCAGAGGCGCATCGTGTCGTCGTCGAGCGTGACGGTGCGGGGCTGGTCGTTCTTAGTCCGGCTGAGCACCACCTCGCCCTCGTGGAAGTCAACACTGTTGCGGATGGCCAACACGCCCGCGTCGTCGAGCGCGCTCCAGCGCAGCGCTGCCAGCTCTCCACGTCGCGCACCCGTAGCAAGGGCGAGGCGGATGAGAAAGGGCCAATAGGGCTCAGACGACGCAGCGGCCGCCTTCATGATCGCGATGAGCGTCTCGTCGCTGAGGTGCTCGCGCAGGAACGGTTCAGGGCGAGGCGGCGATACGAAGCGCGCTGCGTTGTAGGTGAACTCGTCGTACTTCGCCGCCGTTCGGTACGCGCCCTTGATGAGCGCGTAGGCGCTGTTTATCGTCGACCTCGAGAGGCCGGCCGCTTCCATCTGCTTCCATAGTTCGGCGTAGTGGTACGCGGCCACGTCGGCGGCGCGCACCTTGCCGATGCCGTTCTCAAGCCACTTGTGCCACAGCGACTCGTACGTGCGCCGGGTGCCGGGGGCCAACTTCGTGCCTCGCTCGAAGTGGCGTTCAATGAGTTGATTCAGTGTCACACCGGCGTGGAGCACGCTCGGCTTGGCGGCGAGCACATCGCGCTTCAGCGCGGCCAGCGCTGCCTCGGCCTGTGTCTTCGTGCCAGTCACGCGCCTGGCGCGGAAGCGGCGCTTGCCGTCGCGTGGGTCGATCACCGAGATCCGCACCAGCCACTTGCCGGGGCTCGTGCTGGTGACGCTGCCGGTGTGGTACGGGCGTCGCTTCGTACTCGTTGCCATCCGCCGAAGTCTCCTCCGCACGAGGAAACGAGAGACGCATACCGTCCTCCGACTGACCTCGCGATGTCCCCACGATGTCCTCGCACTTGAGACCATGCAAGAACGACGCCCCACAGTCCCAGACGTGCGCGCAGCGTCTCAATCTCGAAAATTGTGCGCGAGATGTGCGCGGATGCTTGACCCCACGGTGTGCTCTCGGCATACTCGGCGCATGTCCACCTGCGTAAAACGGCAGGTGGGCGGCCATTCTGGCCGCCCACCTCCCAGCGCGCTCGAAGGGACTCGAACCCCTAACCTTCTGATCCGTAGTCAGATGCTCTATCCATTGAGCTACGAGCGCCAATGACGGGCCGAAGTGTACTTGCTCGTCCGGGTATCCGACACCTGGAAACTCATCAGCCCACCGGCGACCGGTTGCCTTACAGCTTCCAGGGACCCCAACCGCCGGCCCTCAGGTAGAGGGCGTAGGCGACGTAGGCGTTGGTCAGCGGATTGTACAGCTGAGCGACGTTGGTGACACCCATTGCGTTGAGCCAGCTCTTGTGTACCGAGTAGTAGATCTGGAACAACCCGTGGCAGCAGAAGTTCTTCGCGGTGGGCGTGAGGTTGCTCTCGCGGGTTGCGATGCGAACGGCCTCGTTCTCGAGGTTATCGGGCCACACCTGACGGATGATCGCTTCCACCTCGGCCCGGGTGTAGCTCTGCTTGGCCACGAACGGCGCTGCGGTGGTGGTGGTGGGCTTGACCGTGGTGGTGGTGGGCTTGGCCGTGGTGGTGGTGGGCTTGGCCGTGGTGGGCGGCGCGGCTGTGGTGGGCGCCGAGGCATTGGCCGGCACGCAGATGGTGCGGCCTGGGAACAGTGCGGTGGCCGTGGTGGAGCCGCTGGCAGCCAGCAGTTCGTTGAGGGACACGCTGACCTTCTTGGCGATCAGGATCCAGTAGTCGCCGGCGACGACGGTGTACTTCTTGCACGCCGCAGCAGTGGGCGCCACTGCCTCGATCCTGGGCTGTGGGGCCGCTACCTGCGTGGTGTCGGCGCTCGCGCCGGTGGCGGTAGGGGCCGTGCTGGCACCAGCGTCTGGGCTGCTGGTCGGCGACGCGGCGGCGCGGTTGACGGGGACCGCTTCCGGCAAGGCGTCGATGTCGATGGTGGTTTCCGCGGCAGCTACGAGTGCGGCAGGTGTGGAGCTATCGATCGACTGGTCGGTCTGCTCGGGTTGGAGTGCGGCGCGGTCGTCGTCGCTGCCGCCACGCAGCGAGATGGCGACGGGCACCAGCAACGCGATGGCCACGGCAAGTGCGCCGACACGACGCAGCAGTGGGTCGATCTGGACGGTGGCCTTGCGGACGCCATCGACCGCACCGGCGACCACAGGCAACTGCTGGGTGTCGGTGTGCCGGCGGGTGCCGACCTGCGGCTGCACCGGACGAGGACGACGGGTGGGCTGCACCGGCGGCGGGCCGGCAGGCCTGCGCCGGGCGGTGATTCGCTCGAGGGGACGGGTTGGCTCGTCGGCCCAGAAGCCGTAGTCATCGCGCTCGTCGTCGTACATTGCGTCACCCCTTCAAGGACCCGCCGTGGGCCGCATCGACCTACAAGATGACGACTGTCTACTCCGGTTGTAACGAAATTGCAACAGTGTGTCAACTCTGTGACGTCGCGTGGGGGATGCTGCGGGGCGGTAAAAACGACCAACGGCCCGGCGGCGTTTGCCACCGGACCGTTGGTTCTGGAGCGGAGAGGGTGGGATTTGAACCCACGGACCGCTTTGAGGCGGTCCCCGCATTAGCAGTGCGGTCCCTTCGACCTGACTCGGGCACCTCTCCAGACGTGCGACAGACTACCGCCCCAACGCATCGGCTCCCACCGCGTCCGCTGGTGGCACGACCAGGCGGTCAGGCGTCGCCCTCAGGGCCCAGGTCACCCTCCCACGGCGGTGCACAGCTGTAGGGCGGGGTCCACGGGCCGCGGGCGCAGAACACCCACAGGTCGCTGGCCGCATCCGCGCAGTTGGCCATGCTGGCCTTGACGTTCTCGGCGGTCCATCCGCGTCGGCCCAGCTCGCCGGTGGGGCGGAACATGCCTGCCAGTGCGTTGAGCTGGAACGTGCAGTGGCTGTCGTCGCGCGTCTGCAGGTTGAAGTTGACCGACGTATAGTCGCAGCCGCCCTCACGCGAGGCGATGTAGATGAACAACTGCTGGGTGCTGACGTCGGCGCCGTCCTTGGCGAACTCGTGAGCGATGATGTCTGCGTTCGCTTTCGTGCACGCGCGTCGATTGCCGTAGACCGGAATGCCGTTGACCAGCCGCCAGTTGGGCTCGGCCTGAATGGGCGCCGGCCACCAGTCGCCCGAGTTGAACGTCTCGCTGCCTTCCTCGCGGGAGAAGCCGCTCCAGATGCCCAACGCGGCCAGCGTCAGCGGGTCGGCAACACCGGTGACGGTGAGAGGAGGATTGTCGAGCTGGTAGACCATCAGCGCGTCTTGTGTGGCCCGCCCGAAGCTGCCGTCGACGGCGCCGTCGAACAGCCCGCTGGTACTCAGTGCGGTCTGCAGGCATTCCGTGCTCTGCCCGCGGTCACCGGGGCTAATTGGTGCGTCGGCCAGGCAGGCAGGTGCCGGCGCGTTGTCGACACCGGAGTAGATGCCCATTGCCAGCAGGGTCTGCGCGCCCGCATGGCCGTTGACGTTGAGTGGCGGTGTGGCCTGCTGGAACGCGAGCACGGCATCGAACGTGGCCTGGTCGTAGACGCCATTGACGACACCGGTGTAGAGGCGCTTCCAGGCCAGGGTCCACTGCACGCAGATGACGCTGGTGCCGGTGCTACCCAGGATGAGCTCGGAATCGGCCACGCACGGGGCCAGCTCGGGAATGTTCGCGTTGGCAGGCGTGACGGTGAGATCGGGGGTCACCACCAACAAGCTCGCGATCGTGATCGATCTGAGGAAGCCGCGCACGTTCACCATTCTGCCCGGTCGCAAGAAGTTTTGCCGCTCGCAGGTTTTCGCTGTGCCCAGTAAGGTGTGCAACGGAACTTTCTTCGCGGAACTGCGTCACCCCTGTCGAAACAGTCGGTCTCCCGCACAACCGATTCTGGTGGAGGGCGGGGAATGACAACGTTCAGCACGTTGCGGGCGGAGCCCGTGTTGACGGTAGACCGAGTGGCGGCCGCATGGGCGGGAGCATCTGACGCGACTCGGCGCGCGTTGGTGGCGGCATGTGCGACGGCGGTGTGCCTGGGCACCACTTTGCCGGCACCGCTGCCGGCCCGGTGGGCGGCGGCGGTCACCGGCGCGCTGCTGGCGCTCGCCGCGTTGGTCGATCTTCGCGAGCACAAGCTGCCGAACCGGCTGCTGGGCGGAGCGCTGGCCGTGTCGGGCTTGGGCTCATCGGTGGTCGCCTTGGGGGCGGGGCAACTCGAATGGGTCGTCCGGGCATTTCTCGGTCTGCTGCTGGCCGGCGGGCTGATGCTCCTGGTGCGGTGCACGCGTGGGGTTGGGATGGGCGACGTGAAGATGGCCGGGGTCGTCGGCGCCAGTTGCGGCGGTGTCTCGCTGGTTGCGGCGCCGTTGGCCATCGCCACGGCGGCACTGCTGGCCGCCGGATACGGCCTTCTGGCGCGGCGCACCCACCTGCCGTTGGGCCCAGCACTGTGGGCCGGCTGGGCAACGGTGATGGTCGCGATGGCTGCCGGGTGGCTGTCATGAGCCGCAAGTCGCGAATTCGCAGCCGGGTGCGCACGCAATGGCTCGCTCTCGGCGCCGCGTTCGTCGTGCTGGCCGGCGTCCTGGTGGCGTGGGCGCTCTCCAGCGCAGCCGATCGCGTGCAGGTCGTGCAGGTGGCCGCCGAGGTTCCGGCAGGCCAGGTCATCACGGCCGACGACCTGACGCTCACCGGCATTGCGTACGACGCCGACCTGCAAGGTCTCGTGCCCGCTGTCTCGCTGGAGGCCCTCACCGGCCGGGTGGCGGCCATCGACCTGCAGCCTGGCTCGTTGCTGGTCGCCGGGATGTGGCGCGACGCCCCTCTGATCGCCGACGGTGAAGAGGCGGTAGGCGCCGTGCTGAAGGCCGGCCGGTTCCCCGGCGGGCTTGCTCGCGGCGACATCGCGATCGCAGCACCGGTCGACGCCGAATCCACCGCTGCCCCT